>Ga0209737_10000642_pt1 | contig 27695 bp, 23 predicted proteins | sample TergutCu122P3_FD_187284 | JGI IMG/M metagenome (GOLD analysis project Ga0209737, IMG submission 187284) | Cubitermes ugandensis P3 segment gut microbial communities from Kakamega Forest, Kenya - Cu122 P3 (SPAdes) (version 2) | ecosystem: Host-associated > Arthropoda: Insects > Digestive system... | reverse complement strand
CAATTCCCAAATCAAGAAAGTGGCAGTATTTACCCAATATAATGCCCGCAGCCTTAACGAACATCTTAGTTCATCGAAGTGGTGGGATTTTGGACGAAAACAAGGAGGTTTGTTTGTTTTCACTCCTGCCGTAACCAGCGAAAACAGTTTTTGGTACCGTGGTACAGCCGATGCAATCGCGCAAAATCTCGCTTTCCTTAAGGACAGCCATGAGCCTTATGTTGTTATTTCGTCCGGTGACTGCATATACAAGCTGGAATTTAATAAGGTCCTTGAATACCATATTTCGCGAAAAGCAGATATTACGGTTGTCTGTAAGGAAATGGATGCAGAATACAATGTTGACCGATATGGCATCCTAAAGATGGATAATGAAAACCGGATTGAGGAGTTTGAAGAAAAACCAGTTGTAGCCCGGTCAAATACCGTTTCATGTGGGATATATGTTGTCCGCCGCCGTCAGTTAATCGATATGATTGAGAAGTGTGCCGAAGAAAACCATTTTGATTTTGTCAAAGATATCCTGATCCGTTATAAGAATTTGCGCCGAATCTATGGTTACAAATTGCAAAGCTACTGGAGTAATATAGCCAGCGTTGAAGATTATTACAATACCAATATGGATTTCCTAAAGCCGGAAATCAGCGATTTCTTTTTCCGTCAACATCCGGATATTTATTCAAAGGTTGATGATTTACCACCGGCAAAATACAATCCCGGTGCCAGCATCAAAAACAGCTTGATTTCAAGCGGGTGTATTGTCAACGGCACGGTTGAAGATTCGGTTATCTTTAAGAAGTCATTTATTGGAAATAACTGTTATATCAAAAATTCGATAATACTAAATGATGTGTACATCGGTGACAATACCCACATCGAGAATTGCATCGTTGAGAGCCATGATACCATCAGGGCGAGCTCATATCATAAAGGGGAAGACGGTATTAAGGTAGTAATAGAGAAGAATGACAGATATGTCATCTAGATAAATAAAGCAACCATAAGAAATAGCACTTTAAAGAGGGAGGTTATAGCATGCAAATAACAGATGTACGCGTGCGTAAAATCACAAAAGAAGGCAAGATGAGGGCTATTGTATCTATAACCATTGACGATGTGTTTGTGATACACGACATTAAAGTGATTGAGGGCGAAAAGGGAATGTTCATCGCGATGCCGAGTAAACAATCGGCTGATGGTGAGTACCGGGATATCGCACATCCGATTAATTCGGAAACCCGCGAGAAAATTCAAAGGACGATCCTGGAAAGCTATGAAAGAGCATTGCTGCTGCCGGATAACGCGGAATAGAGTACTCAATACTCACGCGCAGCAGTTGAATTGTGTAAATGGGCGAGGGAGCAACTTTAGGTTGCTCCTTTTGGTTACATTGGTTTTATTTTCATCTTGACAACACCCTCTCATCACCTTATCATAAGAAAGTACTTATGAAACCTGACCATACATAAATGTAGGGCGGGGGCTTGCCCCCGCCGCTATAACACTCAACCAATAACAAGAAAGGTCCAAAATATGAAGATTGCAAGAGCCTCAATATGGTTGTTTATCTTTGGTGTAATCATCCTTTTATTTGCAACCAACAGTATCTATACCCTTGACGAACAGCATGCCGCCGTCATTACGACATTCGGCAAACCATCCGTCATCTCAACCCCCGGCATCAAATTCAAGATTCCCCTGGTGCAGAGAGTCCAGAAGATTAATACAACAACAAGGGAAATCGCTATCGGTTTTAATGAAGCTACCGGACAGAGCATTAGTGAAGAAGCGGTCATGATAACTGCGGACTTCAATTTCATTAATGTTGATTTCGTTATTATCTATCAGGTTTCAGATCCATTAAAATACGCTTATGCTTCGGAAAACCCGGTCAATATAATGAAAAACATTGCCCAAAACTGTATCCGGTCGGTAATCGCCTCATATCCAATTGACGCTGTCCTTACCGTTAGCAAAGGCGAAATCCAGACCAATATCAGGGATATGTTGGATGTCAAACTAAAACTAAACGACATCGGCATTCATGTCCGTAATGTTACCATCCAAGATGCCGAACCACCAACCGAAGCTGTAAAAGTAGCTTTTAGAGGCGTTGAGGATGCCCGTCAGAATAGGGATGAATTTATTAATAAAGCAAATGAGTACGTTAATGCTGTTATTCCCGAAGCCCGTGCCAATGTTGACAGGACAATCAGGGAAGCTGAGTCCACAAGGGCCCAGCGTATCGCCGAAGGAAATGTGGAAGTTGCCAAATTTAATGCAATGTTTGAGGAATATCTCAAATTCCCGGAAATGACGAGAAAGCGGATGTTTTATGAAGCAATGGAAACGATTCTGCCACATATGAAAGTCGTTATCATGAATGATGATGGAACTACCGAAACAATACTGCCCTTAGATTACTTTGCGGGTCCTAATAACTAAAACCGGGATGTTGAAAGGAATATAATTATGGAAGAAAAATTTGTTAAAAATAAAGATGTAACCAATAATGAAAGCCCGGGTGGGTTTCGGCTGGTATTTTCCGATTGGCTTCTTATTATAATGGCGGTTTGTTTGTTTCTCTTTTTATCATCAGCCGTTGTTACCAGACAGGATGAATATAGTATGATTCTCCAGTTCCGCCAAATTGTCCGTGTTATTGAAGAACCGGGACTGGCTTTCAAGGTACCATTTATCCAAGTAGTTGAAAAACGCGAGCAAAAAATCCTCTTTTATGAAATATCACGTTCGGATGTTATTACGTCCGACAAAAGAACAATGATAGTAGACAGTTATGTACTCTGGCGTATTACCGACCCCACTCTTTATTACCAGACATTGAGTGGACTAAAAACCCAAGCAGAAGCACGTATTGATACCATCGTTTACAATGCGATAAAAAATACTATATCCAGTATGACCCAGGAAGAGATTATACGTTCTCGTGACGGTGATGTGGTGGTCAGCGACATTGATTTTGAATTGGAAACAATTCTACTGGATTTTGCAGGAGCAGGGGAAGATGATTTTGCCCCGTCAAAAGATGATAACCACGTAGAAGCCAAGTCACTCACACGGGAAATAGCAGCGAACCTGATGAATGAAGTTGATGTCAGTAATTATGGAATTGAAATAATCACGGTTGAAGTAAAAGCTCTTGATCTTCCTGAATCAAACAAGGACGCGGTGTACAACCGGATGATTTCGGAACGTGATATGGTTCGGACTTTGTATATATCCGAAGGTGAATCACTGGCACAGATGATCAGGAACGAGGCAAACATGGAAGTAAACGTCATGCTTGCCGGAGCAAAAAGTGAAGCTGCGAAGATTATCGCTGATGGTGAAGCAGAATACATGCGGATACTTTCAACCGCTTATAATGATGTGGCGCGAAGTGATTTTTATCAATTCGTCCGTGCCCTTGAAGCAGGTAAGCTTGCCTTTAACAGTAACAAAGGTAACATCCTGATGCTCGACAAAGATTCACCACTGGCAAGAATATTTTATGATTTTTCGATAGTAAGAACCGGAAATGATACGGGGAGAAATATTTTTGTAAATGATGACTTGACAGACTAATAATTATATGCTAAGTTGATAAAGCCGAAGACAGCAGGTTTCGCATTAAGCGAATTAAAGTGCCCGCCGAGGAATTTACGAACTTATTTGTAAACTGCCTATTTTAACTGTCTTCGTTTATACGAAGACAGTTTTTTATTCGGTACTATTCTAATAAGGAGGAAAAAAAGTGGCAAAAGTTGAAGAAAAACAACCCATCATTGCCGAAATCGCTGCGAATATAAAAGATGCCCAGTCAGTAGTATTGGTTGATTACCGCGGACTTACCGTGGAACAAGATACCAATCTGCGCCGGCAACTGCGTGCCGCAGGGATTACTTACAAAGTTTACAAAAACACAATGATGACCTTTGCTTTCAAAGGAACGGCTTTCGAAGGACTCTTACCTTACCTCGAAGGACCAAGCGCCATCGCGATCTCCAATGATGATGCAACCGCTCCGGCCAGATTATTGGCAAAGCTAACGAAAGAAGCCCCCAAGCTTGAGCTTAAAGCCGGTGTTATTGAAGGAACAGTATTTGATGCCGCCGGAGTTATGGAAATCGCGAAGATTCCTTCCCGTGATGAGCTTATATCAAAACTGCTTGGCAGCTTACAAAGCCCAATAGCCAATTTCGCGCGAGTTATTAAACAAGTCGCCGAAAAAAGTGGTGGCGGCGCAGCCGAAACGCCCCCAGTAACCCCCGAAGCTAAAGATGTAGGGCAGGGGCTTGCCCCCGCCGTTGGCGAACCCGAACCCCCCGCAACTGAAGCAGCACCCGATGTAGGGCAGGGGCTTGCCCCCGCCGTTGTCGAACCCGAAACCCCCGCAGCGCAAGAAACCCCTGCCAGCAACGCAGCTTTAGAAGCAAGCGAAACTGAAGCAGAATAGTATATGGAGGATATGAAAATGGCAAAATTATCAGCCCAAGAATTAATCAGTGCAATCAAAGAGTTAAGCGTCCTTGAACTAAACGAATTAGTTAAGGCATGTGAAGAAGAGTTTGGCGTCTCTGCCGCCGCCGGTGTTGTTGTCGCCGCCGCCGCTGATGCCGGTCCCGCTGAAGAAGAAAAAACCGAATTCGATGTTGAACTTTCCGAAGTTGGTCCCAACAAAGTTAAAGTTATCAAGGTTGTCCGTGAAATCACCGGCCTTGGCTTAAAAGAAGCCAAAGACCTGGTTGACACCGCCCCGAAGATGGTTAAAGAAGCTATCTCCAAAGCCGAAGCCGAAGATATCAAAAACAGAATCGAAGCCGAAGGCGCGAAAGTTACCCTTAAATAACACCACATCTAAACCAAAGAAAAGCTTGGGTATTTAACCCGGGCTTTTGTGGTGTTGTGAAAAAAAGTTTTTTTTTAGTTGACACCACCAAAGTAATTGTAGTAGAATGGATATTGCGCTATTTTATGTGCTGACATGCTATTTGTATGCAAAAAAATGATTTTAGCAGACAAAAAATCAAATAATCTAAGAACGGGGTGAACTCTAAATGGTCAAAAACCGAATACGTCCCATAGCCGCTGGCAAAAAAACACGGATGAGCTATTCACGACAAAAAGAAGTTTTAGAAATGCCGAACCTTATTGAAGTTCAAAAAGATTCGTACAACTGGTTCCTGACTGACGGCCTGCGAGAAGTCTTTGATGACATTTCCCCCATCGCCGATTATAGCGGACACCTTAGTCTAGAATTTGTCGATTTTGAATTATGCCGAAAAGACACAAAGTACACAATCGAAAAATGCAAAGAAAGAGACGCGACATATGCAGCTCCGCTTAAAGTAAAAGTCCGCCTTAATAATAAGGAAAAGGATGAAATTAAAGAATACGATATTTTTATGGGCGACCTTCCGCTGATGACTGAAACAGGTACCTTTGTAATCAATGGTGCAGAGCGGGTTATCGTCAGCCAATTAGTCCGTTCACCCGGTATATACTATTCAGTCAGCTTTGACAAAATCGGTAAAGAACTTTTCTCAGCAACCGTAATTCCCAACCGCGGTGCTTGGTTAGAATATGAAACCGATTCCAACGACATCTTTTATGTCCGTGTTGACCGGACCAGAAAAGTGCCGATTACCGTATTATTACGGGCAATTGGACTTGGCACAAATGAAGAAATCCGGGAACTGTTTGGTGACGAACCCAAAATCGAAGCCAGCTTTGTTAAAGATATCGCCGAAAACTATCAAGAAGGACTTTTGGAACTATACAAAAAAATCCGTCCCGGTGAACCACTCAGTGTGGAAAGTGCTGAAAGCCTTATCCATTCGATGTTCTTTGACCCCCGCCGTTATGATTTGGCGAGAGTCGGACGATACAAATTCAACAAAAAACTGGCGTTCCGTAACCGCCTCCGGAAGCTGACCTTAGCTGAGGACGTGGTGGACATGAATACCGGTGAAATACTTGCGACCGCCGGAACCGTGGTTTCAGCCGAACTTGCCGATGCAATCCAAAATGCCGCTGTACCCGGAGTACTGGTCCAGACCGAAGAAAAAAATGTCCGCATCCTTTCCAATATGATGGTTGACCTGACCCATTATGTAGACTGCAATCCCCGTGATTTTGGGATCCATGAGTGGGTATACTGGCCGGTGCTTTCACAATTACTTGAGGATTTTGGCGATGACGCAGAAGCTCTCGCCGAAGCGATTAAAAAGCACGTCCATGAATTAGTACCGAAACATATCACCAAAGAAGATATCATTGCTTCTATTAATTATAACATCCATTTGGAATACGGAATTGGCAATGCCGATGATATTGACCATCTGGGTAATCGCCGTATCCGTGCGGTAGGTGAACTTTTACAAAATCAATACCGGATTGGTCTATCACGACTTGAAAGAGTAGTCCGTGAACGGATGACGACCCACGATGCCGATGAGATTACCCCCCAGGCTTTGATAAATATCAAACCAGTCCAAGCGGCGGTAAAAGAATTCTTCGGTTCGTCCCAGTTGTCACAGTTTATGGATCAGAATAATCCACTTGGTGAACTGACCCACAAACGACGTTTATCAGCACTTGGTCCCGGCGGACTTTCCCGTGACCGTGCCGGTTTCGAAGTCCGAGACGTCCATTATTCGCATTATGGCAGGATGTGCCCGATTGAGACCCCCGAAGGTCCAAATATCGGACTGATTAACTCGCTTGCTTCATATGCGCGGATTAATGAATACGGCTTTGTTGAAGCCCCATACCGCAAAATCGACAAAACTGACCCGGACAATCCAATTGTCACGGATGAAGTTGAATATATGACTGCCGACGAAGAAGACAATTACTATGTCGCCCAAGCGAATGAGTTGCTTGATGATAAAGGACATTTCGTCCGTAACAATGTCGCCGGCCGTTACATGGACGAAACAAGTGAATACCCCAAAGAATTGTTGGACTACATGGACGTTTCGCCGAAGATGGTCTTCTCCGTTGCGACCGCCTTGATTCCGTTCTTGGAAAATGACGATGCGAACCGCGCCCTGATGGGTTCAAATATGCAGCGTCAGGCAGTTCCGCTTCTTAAGACCGAAGCTCCGGTAGTTGGTACCGGGATGGAACCCAAAGCGGCAGTTGACTCCGGTGTTTGTGTATTAGCAGAAAAAGATGGAAAAGTAACCTACGTCAGTGCTGATGAAATCAGGGTTACAAACGATGACGGCGAAAAGATGGTTTATACCCTCAACAAGTTCCATCGCAGTAACCAAAGTAACTGCTATAACCAAAAACCAATCGTGGCAAAAGGTGACCAGATTTATAAAGGTGAAGTTATTGCCGACGGTCCCTCCACTTTTAACGGTGAATTGGCATTAGGCAAAAACCCCTTGATCGGATTTATGACTTGGGAAGGATTCAACTATGAAGATGCTGTTTTATTAAGTGAAAGCCTTGTCCAAGATGATATTTATACCTCTGTCCATATTGAAGAATATGAAGCAGAAGCCCGTGATACCAAACTGGGTCCCGAAGAAATCACCCGCGATGTCCCCGGTGTTGGTGATGAAGCCCTAAAAGACCTCGACGAAGACGGAATAATCCGCATTGGTGCCGAAGTCCGGGCCGGTGATATCTTAGTCGGAAAAGTAACCCCGAAAGGTGAAACCGAACTAACCGCCGAAGAACGCTTACTCCGTGCCATTTTTGGTGAAAAAGCGCGTGAAGTCCGCGATACATCTTTGAAAGTACCTCACGGTGAATACGGTATCGTTGTTGATGCCAAAGTATTTACCCGTGAAAACGGTGACGAACTTTCACCCGGTGTTAACCAAGCTGTCCGGATTTATATCGCCCAGAAACGTAAGATTTCGGTAGGTGACAAAATGGCCGGCCGCCATGGTAACAAAGGTGTTGTCTCCCGCGTATTGCCGGTTGAAGATATGCCTTACCTGCCGAATGGCCGCCCACTTGATATCGTTCTCAATCCTTTGGGTGTTCCTTCGCGGATGAATATCGGACAGGTACTGGAAATCCATTTATCACTGGCGGCAAAAGCCCTAGGATTTAACGTGGCAACCCCCGTCTTTGACGGCGCCAACGAAAATGATATTATGGACACCCTTGATTTGGCAAATGATTATGTCAATCTTGAGTGGGACGAATTTACGAAAAGACATAAAGATTCATTATTACCGGAAGTTTATGACTTTTTATTCCAAAACCGTGACCACCGTGAATTATGGAAAGGTGTACCGATTTCCCGTGACGGAAAAGTCCGCTTACGTGATGGACGAACCGGTGAAAGTTTTGACGGCGAAGTAACCATTGGACATATGCACTACCTAAAACTCCACCACCTTGTTGATGACAAAATCCATGCCCGTTCCACCGGCCCTTACTCGCTGGTTACCCAGCAGCCGCTCGGTGGTAAAGCGCAATTTGGTGGACAACGTTTCGGAGAAATGGAAGTTTGGGCATTGGAAGCTTATGGTGCTTCATACACCTTGCAAGAAATCTTGACAGTTAAATCCGATGATGTCATTGGCCGTGTCAAGACATATGAAGCGATTATCAAAGGCGAAAATATACCTGAACCCGGTGTTCCGGAATCATTTAAAGTATTACTCAAAGAATTACAATCACTCGGACTTGATGTCAAAGTCTTACGTGATGATAATAGTGAAGTGGAAATCATCGAAGCTATTGATTATGGTGAAAGCGATTACCGTTTTGAAATCGAAGGAAACGGACCGAATTACGAATATGAAAATGATTCCTTAGCCGCGATGGGTTACCAGAAACAAGAGTTTGATGAGGACAGTGGCGAGTTAGTTACCGCCGAGGAAGAGGACGACTTTGAAGAAGTAGAAATGGATTTTTCAGAACTAACAATCGAATTAGAAGAGGTCTAAGCAACCCAAGAGCAAGCAAAACAAAACACCTTAAAAAGCCGAGGAGCAAGGAAGGCAAAAACATCTCGCAGTCGCCTTAGGTCGCCTTCTAGCGAGGCAATATGTATAATAGCACCAATTAGACCGTAGCGACGGAGAGAGTTTTTGCCTGACTTGCGGAGTATATCAGAGCCGATTGAAAGGAGTCCCATAAATGCAAGATACAAAACAAGAAATATACCAACCCATGACCTTCGATGCAATACGAATCGGGTTGGCAGCTCCCGAAAAAATTCGTGAATGGTCCCGTGGCGAGGTTCTCAAACCGGAAACAATTAACTACCGCACCCTGAAACCGGAAAAAGAAGGCCTTTTCTGTGAAAAGATTTTCGGCCCGAGCAAGGACTGGGAATGCCACTGCGGAAAATATAAGAAAATTAGATACAAAGGCGTTATCTGTGACCGCTGTGGTGTTGAAGTGACCAAAGCTACCGTCCGCCGTGAACGGATGGGACATATCGAACTGGCAGCCCCGGTTTCGCATATCTGGTACTTTAAAGGCATCCCCAGCCGGATGGGTCTGATACTTGATTTATCCCCCAGGGTCCTTGAAAAAGTGCTCTACTTTGCAAACTACATTGTTTTGGATAAAGCCGATTCAAACCTCGAATATAAACAAGTTTTGACTGAGAAAGAATACCAAGATGCCCGCGAAGCATACGGCAACAAATTCCGCGTTGGAATGGGTGCCGAAGCTGTAAAAGAACTTTTGCAAGCGATTGACCTTGAAGGTGAAGCGGAAGAGTTGCGGCTTGGACTTAAAGAATCAACCGGACAGAAACGCGCCCGGATAATCAAGCGGATGGAAGTAGTCGAAGCATTCCGCGAATCCGGTAACCAACCGGAATGGATGATTATGGACGCGATTCCGATTATTCCACCCGACCTTCGTCCGATGGTACAATTAGATGGTGGCCGTTTTGCAACCTCTGATTTAAATGACCTGTACCGCCGGATTATTAACCGTAATAACCGTTTAAAACGCTTACTTGAACTTGGTGCGCCGGATATTATTGTCCGCAATGAAAAAAGGATGCTCCAAGAAGCAGTAGATGCTTTGATAGACAATGGTCGCCGTGGACGCCCTGTTACCGGTCCCGGCAACCGTGCCCTTAAGTCGCTTTCCGATATGCTAAAAGGAAAGTCCGGCCGTTTCCGCCAGAACTTACTTGGTAAACGGGTAGACTACTCCGGTCGTTCCGTTATCGTTGTCGGACCGGAACTAAAGATTTACCAATGCGGTCTGCCAAAAGAAATGGCGATTGAACTATTTAAACCTTTCGTTATGAAAGAACTGGTTGGACGTGGCATATCACAAAATATCAAAAATGCAAAGAAATTGGTAGAGCGCCTTGATAACCAAGTATGGGACGTTCTCGAAGATGTTATTACTGAACACCCCGTTATGCTAAACCGCGCCCCTACCTTGCACCGTCTTGGTATCCAGGCGTTTGAACCGGTCCTGGTCGAAGGTAAGGCGATTAAACTTCATCCCTTGGTTTGTACAGCATTTAACGCTGACTTTGATGGTGACCAGATGGCGGTGCATTTACCACTTTCGGTTGAAGCCCAAGCAGAATGCCGCTTCCTGCTTCTATCACCCAACAACCTGCTTAAGCCGTCGGACGGTGGTCCGGTTGCGGTTCCGTCCCAGGATATGGTTCTTGGTATTTACTACCTGACCCAGGAACGTCCCGGTTCGTTAGGTGAAGGGAAATTTTACAAAGATATAAACGAAGCAATTATGGCATACGAAAACGGACACTGTTCGTTGCATGCCCGGATAAAAGTAAGAGCAAGTCGTCTAAATGCCAGAGGCGAATTAATATCAGGCGTTATTGAATCGACACTTGGCCGCTTACTATTTAATGAAATATTACCTCAGGATTTAGAGTTTGTTGACCGTACTGACCCGGCAAAATTTCTTGTGCCGGAAATTGATTTCCATGTCAGCCGTAAACAGCTCAAACAGATTCTGGAAAAAGTTATAAATACCCATGGTGCATCAGTAACCGCGGAAATGCTTGACAAGATTAAAGAGATGGGTTACAAATACTCGACCCAGGCGGCGATGACGGTATCAATTACCGATATGATTGTACCAGAGAAAAAAGAAAAACTGCTTGAAGAAGCCCAAGCCACCGTTGACCGGATTTCACAGAACTACCGCCGTGGTCTGGTAACCGAAGAAGAGCGTTACCGTACCGTGGTTGAGACTTGGAGTGAAGCGGACAAAGAGCTTACTGAACTTTTGATGGAAGGTCTTGACGAATACAACCCCATCTTTATGATGGCTGACTCCGGTGCCCGTGGTTCCAACCAACAGATTAAACAGCTTGCCGGAATGCGTGGTTTGATGTCTGATACATCAGGCCGGACAATAGAACTGCCGATTAAATCAAACTTCCGTGAAGGACTTGACGTTCTTGAATACTTCATGTCAGCCCACGGTGCCAGGAAAGGACTTTCCGATACCGCGCTTAGAACGGCTGACTCAGGATACCTTACCCGCCGGATGGTTGACGTTTCACAGGATTTGATTATCCGTGAAGTTGATTGCATGAACCCGGAAGAAGAGCTTGGCGGCATCCGCGTAAAAGCCTTTATGGACGGCAAAGAAGTAATCGAAGAGTTACACGCCCGGATCGTTGGACGTTATAGCTGCGAAGACATATATGATACTGACAAAAACTTAATCGTCGGATGTAACCGCATGATAACCCCAAGCCGTGCGGCCCGGATTATCGAAAAGGGTATCAATGCAAAAGGTGAACCAATTGATTCTGTCAAAATCAGAACCATTTTGACCTGCCGTTCCCGCGTTGGTATCTGTGCGAAATGTTATGGCGCCAACATGGCAACCGGCGAAGCAGTACAGGTCGGCGAAGCGGTCGGAATTATCGCGGCCCAGTCGATTGGTGAACCCGGTACCCAGCTTACCATGCGTACCTTCCACTATGGTGGTGTAGTTGGTGGCGACGATATTACCCAAGGTCTGCCCCGTGTTGAGGAATTATTTGAAGCCCGTAAACCGAAAGGTTTGGCGATTATCGCCGAGTTTGGCGGCGTAGCTTCGATTAAGGATACCAAGAAAAAACGTGAAGTTATCATTACTAACGATGAAACCGGTGAAACAAAGAGTTACTTGATTCCGTATGGCTCACGGATAGCGATTATGGACGGAGACATCATGGAACCCGGTGATGAGCTTACCGAAGGTAGTGTAAATCCCCACGATTTATTGAAAATAAAAGGTATCCGTTCGGTCCAGGATTATATGATCCGCGAAGTGCAACGTGTTTACCGCTTGCAAGGTGTTGATATAGCTGACAAACATATCGAAGTTATCGTCCGTCAGATGCTCAAAAAAGTCCGCATCGAAAATAACGGCGATTCCGAATTGTTACCCGGCACCTTGGTTGATGTCTTGGAATATGAAGATATCAATTCCAAGCTGATAGCCGAAGGACTAGAACCGGCTGATGGCAAACAAGTCATGCTCGGTATCACCAAAGCTTCCCTCGCAACGAATTCCTTCCTTTCAGCAGCATCTTTCCAAGAGACTACCAAAGTACTCACGGAAGCTGCCATCAAAGGAAAAGTCGATCCGCTGATTGGGCTTAAGGAAAACGTTATCATCGGAAAGCTGATCCCGGCCGGAACCGGTATGAAACGTTACCGCAGTACTGCTTTAAATACTGACCTGATGCTGCAAAACACCATCAAATCAAGGAAAAAGACTTTGGCACCCATTGAGATCACCGAAGAAGATTTCGCCGACGAAGACGACGATGATTACGAAGATGAATTAATGGAAGGTTATGAAGACGAAGAATATGTTGACTTTGTCGAAGCAGAGTTTACCGACGAAAATTTTGATGACGAAGTAGCAGAAGAAGTTGAGGAGTAACGAATACAACCGTCATTCCGGGCTTGACCCGGAATCTCAATCGGATGTATTCTTACCAATAAAACAAAAAGAAAAGGAGGTGAAACAGAATGCCAACATTTAACCAGTTAGTCAGAAAGGGTCGCCAGACTTCCATCAAGAAGTCAACTGCTCCGGCACTGCAAAAAAGCATTAACTCACTGCGTAAGAAGACTGTCGAATCAGCTTCCCCGCAGAAACGTGGTGTTTGTACAGCAGTTAAAACCGCAACCCCGAAGAAGCCAAACTCGGCACTGAGAAAAATAGCCAGGGTCCGTCTTAGCAACGGAATCGAAGTAACAAGCTATATTCCCGGTGAAGGTCACAACCTGCAAGAACACAGCGTGGTTTTGATCAGAGGCGGCAGGGTTAGGGACTTACCCGGAACAAGGTATCATATCATCAGAGGTACTTTGGATACCGCCGGTGTCGCTAACAGACGGCAAGCTCGTTCCAAGTATGGTTCGAAGCGTCCCAAAGCCGCAAAATAGAAAACCGTCCCATTGGGATGCTAACTGATTATACTTGCTTTTATTGAAACTAATAAAGTGTTGGATTCTGTTGAACCATTAATCCGGCACACACACATTAGGATCGTAATGTAAATGTGAGTACCCAGAGCCATATGAGGCTCATTAATAAGGAGGGAAGAACGTGCCACGTAAAGGACATATACCCAAAAGAGATATCTTGGCGGATCCTTTATACAACGATAAGGTTGTCACCAAATTAATCAACAATATCATGTTGGATGGAAAAAAAGGTGTTGCCCAAAAGATTGTATATGGAGCATTCGCAAAAGTTGAAGCAAAGTCCGGAAAACCGGCTTTGGAAGTATTTGAAACAGCAATGACCAACATCATGCCCGCCCTGGAAGTAAAAGCCCGCCGTATCGGTGGTGCCACTTATCAGGTACCAATTGAGGTACGGGTTGATAGGCGTCAAGCCTTGGCACTTCGGTGGTTAACCTTGTTTTCCCGTAAACGCGGTGAAAAAACAATGGAAGACCGGTTGGCGAACGAAATAGTCGATGCGTCCAACAATACCGGAGCAGCTGTTAAACGTAAAGAAGACATGCACAAAATGGCAGAAGCAAATAAAGCTTTCGCCCACTACAGGTTTTAAGCGATGGCTGGAAGAGAATATCCACTGGAAAGAACCAGAAACATTGGTATCATGGCGCACATTGATGCCGGTAAAACAACCTTATCCGAACGAATCCTGTTTTATACCGGGGTAAACTACAAACTCGGTGATACCCATGAAGGCACAGCCACCATGGACTGGATGGAACAGGAACAGGAAAGGGGTATTACTATCACATCAGCGGCGACCACATGCCATTGGACATTGCAAGAATATGCCAAAACCAAAGCAGATGCTTTGGAGCACCGGATTAATATCATCGATACCCCCGGACACGTCGATTTTACTGTTGAAGTAGAGCGTTCGTTACGGGTACTCGATGGAGCGGTTGGAGTATTTTGCGCAAAAGGTGGAGTAGAACCACAATCAGAAAATGTATGGCGCCAAGCCGATACCTACAATGTCCCACGAATGGCTTTTGTCAACAAGATGGACATTATGGGTGCCGATTTTTTTGGTGCTGTCAATCAGATTAAAACAAAACTGGGAAAAAATGCCATCATCTTGCAAATACCGATTGGTAAGGAAGACAGTTTTATTGGTGTTATTGACCTGTTTGAAATGAAAGCATATATATCAAATGATGAAAAAGGTGAGAATATCAGCGTTTCTGATATTCCGGCGGAACTAATGGATGAAGCGGAAACCTACCGCGCCGAACTAATCGAAAAAATATGTGAACTTAATGATGATCTGATGACAATGTATTTGGAAGAACAAGAGCCAAGCGTAGAGGAACTTAAAACCGCGCTGCGGAAAGGTACCTGCGAATGCAAATGTATACCCGTTTGCTTAGGGTCGGCTTACAAGAACCGGGGCGTGCAAAAGCTTTTAGATGCAATCCTTGAATATATGCCGGCACCAACAGATATCGCCGCGATTGATGGAACAGACCTTGATGGAAATCCCATCGAAAGACATTCATCCGATGAAGAACCTTTTTCCGCTCTTGCTTTCAAGATTATGACCGACCCTTTTGTCGGCAAACTAGCATTTATCCGTGTTTATTCCGGAACGATGAAATCCGGTTCCTATGTTTTAAATGCCTCACGGGGAAACAAAGAACGGGTTGGCCGTATCTTACAGATGCATGCCAATAAACGTGAGGAAATTGACATGGTTTATTCCGGTGATATCGCAGCGGCGGTTGGCTTCAAGTCAACTACGACCGGTGATACCATCTGTGACGAAGACCATCCGGTTATATTGGAATCAATGGAATTTCCCGAACCGGTTATCGAACTGGCAATCGAACCAAAAACCAAGGCAGGGCAACAAAAAATGGGTGAAGCACTGGCAAAACTGTCAGAAGAAGACCCAACTTTTAAAGCCCATACCAATTCAGAAACCGGACAAACGATTATCGCCGGAATGGGTGAACTTCACCTTGAGATAATTGTTGACCGTCTGTTACGTGAATTTAAGGTTGAAGCAAATGTTGGCACACCACAGGTAGCTTACAAAGAATCATTTACCAACGTCGTTGAAGTAGATACCAAATATGCCAAACAAAGTGGCGGTCGGGGACAATACGCACACTGTAAAGTCCGCTTCAGCCCGATGGATGCCAATGGCGAAGAACTGTTCAAATTTGAATCAAGTGTCGTTGGCGGGGCGATTCCCAAAGAATACATCCCGGCAGTTGGTAAGGGCATTGAAGAAGCGACTAAAGCCGGTGTGCTTGGTGGTTACCCGGTTATCGGAGTATGTGCCAATGTCTTTGACGGAAGTTACCACGATGTGGACTCATCAGAACTGGCATTCAAAATCGCCGGTTCCCTCTCATTCAAAGACGCAATGAAAAAAGCTGATTCGGTATTACTTGAACCAATTATGAAAGTCGAAGTGTCGATGCCGGAAGAATATATGGGCGACGTCATTGGAGACATTAACTCCCGCCGTGGACGTATCGAAGGAATGGATGATATCAGCGGCGGCAAAATAGTCAGGGGATTCGTACCCCTGTCAGAAATGTTTGGTTACGCGACCGATTTGCGCAGTAAAACCCAAGGGCGCGGTAACTACTCAATGTTCTTTGAAAAATACGAACCAGTACCAAAGAACATCCAAGAAAAGGTTTTATCGGCGAAATACTACTATTAATAGCATCTCACTTCGTGAGCAAACCATCACCTGACGGTGATGCTTGGGAAAGAATGCAAGGCATTCTTAGAGGTAATGGTTATTTATGAAAATAGTGCTTGTAAATATTGGAAATATCTAATATAATCAATAGTGCCGACTAAAATTATATGAAAAAGTGAAGTTAAACTAATATTATGCAAATCATTAAGGAGGACTTTAGAAATGGCTAAAGCGAAATTTGAACGTAACAAACCCCATTGTAATATCGGGACCATTGGTCACGTTGATCATGGGAAAACCACATTAACTGCTGCTATTACCAAAACTCTGCACCAGAGATACGGTACCGGCGAAGCAGTTGCATTCGACAAGATTGATAAAGCACCGGAAGAGAAAGAACGTGGCATCACCATCTCTACCGCCCACGTAGAATATGAATCCCAAAACCGCCACTATGCCCACGTTGACTGCCCCGGACATGCTGACTATGTCAAAAACATGATTACCGGTGCTGCCCAAATGGACGGCGCGATACTCGTAGTTGCCGCAACCGACGGTGTTATGGCTCAGACCAAAGAACACATCCTTCTTTCCCGTCAGGTTGGCGTACCTTACATCGTTGTCTTCATGAACAAATGTGATGCCGTTGATGATCCTGAATTACTTGAACTGGTTGACATGGAAATCCGTGAACTCTTAAATGAATATGGTTTCCCCGGCGACGATACCCCGATTATCCAAGGTTCGGCTCTGAAAGCATTAGATGATCCAACCTGTGAATGGGGCGACAAGATTCTTGAACTTATGGATGCAGTTGATAGCTGGATTCCAAATCCCCAGCGTGACAAGGACAAACCTTTCCTTATGCCTGTTGAAGACGTATTCTCCATCACCGGCCGTGGCACAGTTGCTACTGGCAGAGTTGAAGCCGGCGTCTTAAAAGTATCAGAAGAAGTAGAAATCCTTGGTCTCAAGGAAGAAAGCATGAAAGTTGTTTGTACCGGTATTGAAATGTTCCGCAAACTGCTTGACGACGCCCAAGCCGGCGACAACATCGGCGCTTTGCTCCGTGGCGTAAAGAGAGAAGAAATCGAGCGTGGACAAGTTCTTGCAAAACCCGGCTCAATCAAATGCCACACCAAATTTACCGCCCAAGTATACGTTCTGACCAAGGAAGAGGGCGGCCGCCACACACCTTTCTTCAACAACTACCGTCCCCAGTTCTACTTCAGAACCACCGACGTAACCGGCGTCTGCAACCTTCCTGCCGGTGTTGAAATGTGTATGCCCGGCGACAACATCGAAATGACCATCGACCTCATCCACCCCATCGCAATGGACCAAGGCCTCACCTTCGCGATTCGTGAAGGCGGACGTACCGTTGGTTCAGGGCGTGTAGCAACACTGCTCGACTGATTGAGATTTAAGTAACGAATCAAATGTCACAATTCCTTGAAAGAAAAGGAATTGTGGCATTTTTGATTGCGTAGAATACTCGTCATTGCGGGCTTGACCCGCAATCTCAAATGCCTCCGAAAAAGAGGCATTTTGCGTTGTGGTACTACGGTGGTACTAAATGTATCGATTGGTTACATTTTGACAACGATTCCATCCACACCCTTAGCCACAACCATACCACCAATGGTGTTAAAATGATGTCAGTGGTGTAAAAAGTTACACCTTTATATTCGAAGTGACGTAACACTTTGACGCCAAAGGTATCAATAATTGACGTCAGAGGGAAAAATTTAGCGAAACATTTATCTATCTTATATCAACTATTCATTCTGTTTGCGTATCTGGCCATGCAGGGATACCATAATAATAGTTGAACAATATCCAGAAATGCTGTATTCTAATTTAAGAATGTTAAGAAAATATTATCATGAGGAGCCTAATCATGTTTGATTATAATCGAGATAATATTATTTATCTTCTCTCAAAAATAGGGAGTATTATTGAAAAATATGAAGCGATTGCTAAAGAAACAGGAGTTAAAAGTGTAACGGAGAGGAATATATGTATACGATAAGAAAAGAGCATTCTATTTTCATTAATTGGATACCGCCATTTTTGGAAGTACTAAAAGAGAAGGGCGGTTCTGCAACACCGAAAGAAATAAGAGAATGTATTGTAACTAAATTGAACTTAAGCGATGATATTTTAACCAAAAGATACGAAAAAATAAGTTGCTCGAATTGAGCAAAAAGGTGAGCAAATGTTCAATATAAATAACTTCGACCAATACCGCGAAGATAACCGTTTAGAAGCAAAAAGAGCAAAAGATGGGTTGCCAAATAGTCTTTGGGAAACTTATTCATCTTTTGCGAATTGTTATGGTGGGGTTATTATTCTCGGTGTAACTGAAAATAAAAATGGCGAATTGAATACAACAGGTCTAAAGGATGCCACGAAACTCAAGAAAGATTTTTGGAACACAATAAATAATCGAAAGAAAGTCAGTATCAACCTCTTGACAGACAATGATGTTGAAACATATGACGTAAATGGCGATGTAATCATGGTTATTACTGTGCCGAAAGCAGCCAGAGAAGATAAACCAGTACATATTAATGATGATATGTTTGCCGGCACATATCGAAGAAATTGGGAAGGTGACTATCATTGTACTCGGAGTGAAGTAAAAGCGATGTTACGCGACCAACCGGAAGAGACAATGGATATGAAAGTGCTGGATGACGCTTCGCTTGAACGATTGAATTTTGAAACATTGCGGAGTTATCGGAGTAGGCATAAGGCATATCGGGATGATGGACATATTTGGGAAAAGCTGGATGAAGAAAGCTTCTTAGAAAAAATAGGAGCAGCAAAGATATCGAAAGCTGATGGTAAATTGCATCCTACAGCAGCGGGTCTCCTTATGTTCGGCGAAGAATTTTTGATATTGAATGAATTTCCGGAATATTTTCTAGATTATAGAGAAATGCTGGATCCTACAATCCGCTGGACAGATAGAATCCATTCAAGTTCGGGTAATTGGTCTGGTAATTTATTTGACTTTTATTTTCGCGTATATGGTAAGTTATTAAAGTATATAAAAACCCCGTTCAATATTGTTGGTGGAAATAGGATAGATGATACGCCAGTACATAAGGCAGTCAGAGAAGCATTAGCGAATTGCCTGGTCAACACGGACTTCTATATTGAGCGTGGGGTTGTTATTAAAAGTGAACAGGATATGTTTATTATTGAAAATCCGGGTAGCATCCGTACCGGTAAACACCAAATGCTAAGAGGCGGGATTTCTGACCCACGCAACAAAGCGTTAATGAAGATGTTTAATCTAATTGGTATTGGTGAACGTGCCGGGAGCGGGGTTCCTGATATTTTTGCCACTTGGGAAAATGAAGGCTGGGATTCGCCGATTGTTGAAGAACAATATAATCCGGACAGAACGGTTCTTACATTGCCACTAATGAAATGTGTATCAGGTAAAAAAGTAGCTATTGGAGACGAAAAAGTAGCTATTGGGGACGAAAAAGTAGCTATTGGAGACGAAAAAGTAGCTATTGGAGTCGAAAAAGAAGCTATTGGAGACGAAAAAGTAGCTATTGGAGTCGAAAAAGAAGCTATTGAAACCATAAAGAGCAGATTAGAAGATGAAAACATTTCTCGGATAATGACGAGTAACATATTAAATGTATATAATAATGTTGCCATCAATCAAGAGTTTGGTAGAAAGGATGTGGCATCTATGAATAATTGTTCATATGCACATGCTGGAAAAATAATATATGTGATGCAGAAGTCGCAAATAATAATTCCGATCAAAGGAAAGGGTAAAGGAAAATATATATTTAGTGTTTGAATTGCGTAGATGATTGCGTAGAAAACAAGATGTGAGGGTGACATATGAGTGGTGGACATTTTGATTACAATCAGTACAGAATTAACGATATAGCCGACAAACTAAGAGTTAGGATCGCGATTGCCAGAACTAAACCTTCACATTACGGTTATTCAGATAAATTTCTTGAAGAAATGATTAAGGGCTATAATATGGCGATGGAAACTGCAGCCAGAATTCATAGAATCGATTGGGTTTTATCTGGCGATGATGGGGACGATACATATGTAGAGGCATTATCGGAAGATATTAGTAAGATAGAATTTGATGATCCTAAAAGAGATAAGTATTGGATTAAGCAAAACGATGATAAATTTTATTGCTATGAATGTAAGAATGAGTGGATTGAATTGTTTGAGGAAGAAGAAATACGATGTCCGAAGTGTAAAGCTTCGAATACTGGATGAGTTCGTGGTACTACAGTGGTACTAAAAAACTGAATAACACATATTTTCAAGCGAATATTGGCAAAAGCGTACACGAGAAACCCAATCGTTGAATACAAATCGTTTTCTACGAAAATAACCCGTGAAGGCGGAAGAACGGTTGGTTCAGGCAGGGTCGCGACATTGTTAGACTGATTGGGATTTATGTAAAACTCAAATGCCTCCGAAAAAGAGGAATTTTGCGTTGTGGTACTACATTGCAGATGGATTGGATAATATTGGTTATCAAAATTATAAGTTTCATCAGAAAAAATAGATGAACTATTTTTCTAAAACTCAAATGCCTCCGAAAAAGAGGAATTTTGCGTTGTGGTACTACATTGCAGATGGATTGGATAATATTGGTTATCAAAATTATAAGTTTCATCAGAAAAAATAGATGAACTATTTTCTAAAAATCAATTTACATTTCTATCGAAAATCGGATATAATAATTGTAAAGGAGATGGAAAATATGGAAGCTATGAAGTTAAAAGCAAATAATGATTCGTCATATACTATTGATAATGCTATGGGGATGTTATTATCGAAGCTTGACGAAGCTATTAATGATGTTGAAATGGGCAGAGTTTTATCTGAGGAAGAGTTTTGGGCAGGAATTGATGAAGATTGATATACGGAGTTGTATATGACACTAAAAAATGCTTACAAAATTATTTATTCTAATAGCAGTAAAAATGATGTTAAAGAAATAAGAAGATATATTATAGATACTTTTAAGTATAGAGAATTGGGGAAGAATTTTACCCAAAAAGTCAAAAAGGCATTAAAAGAGTTGAAAGCATTTGATAAAGCGAGCAATATAAATCATTTTCGGCGAAAACAACCCGTGAAGGCGGACGTACAGTAGGTTAGGCAGAGTCGCAACGTTTTTACGAAAGGAGCCAACCATGTCAGAAATCAATTTCAAAATAACCAAACATATCGGGGTATTATCAGAGAGTCCTAAAGGATGGACGAAAGAATTAAACCTTGTCAGTTGGAATGAGCGGGAGCCAAAGTACGATATCCGCGATTGGTCACCGGAGCATGACAAGATGGGGAAAGGGATTACGTTGTCCGAGGATGAAATGATGGCACTTAAGACTATGTTAAGTGAGGTCGATTTCACCGCATGATTATCAGCGCCAGCCGGAGAACCGACATCCCTTCATTTTATTCGGAATGGTTCTTTAACCGGATAAAAGAAGGCTTTGTTTTGGTACGAAACCCAATGAACTATCATCAGGTAAGCAAGGTAAATTTGAAACCGGATGTAGTTGATGGTATCGTTTTTTGGACGAAAAATCCACTTCCAATGCTCGATAGATTGAGTGAGTTAAACGATTACATGTTTTGTTTCCAGTTCACCATCACACCATACGGTACGGATATTGAACCAAATATTCCATCCAAAACCACCAAAATTTTGCAAACATTCAAGCAACTGGCGGATATCATCGGACCGGAGCGGGTTATATGGCGCTACGATCCCATTTTTATCAATGAAAACTATACCTACGATTATCATCTTAACACATTTGGAAAAATAGCCAATGAGCTTAAGGGTTACACCAATAAAATAATTTTTAGCTTTATTGCCATAAAATATCGAGGGGTCAAACGTAATATTAATAGACTTGCATTACAAGATATAACTCCTGATATACAAATCAAAATGGCAGAGCAACTTGCCCAAATAGCTAAATCCAATAATTTGCAGATTGAATCATGCGCCGACACATTAAATCTGGAAAAATTTGGTATCGGACAAGCCCGTTGTATTGATGACAAATTATTTGGGAAGCTTCTTGGTTGTGAATTGGATATTGCAAAAGATAAAAACCAGCGGATAGAATGCGGATGTGTTGCCAGCATTGATATTGGGATGTACAATACTTGCCTGAATGGTTGCTTGTATTGTTATGCCAACTATAGTAAACACAATTTACAAGAAAACTATGCAAAACATGACACAGGTTCACCACTTTTATCCGGTTATATAAACGAAGAGGATAAAGTCAGTGAACGTATAACTAAATCAGACCGGAATGCGCAGATTAATTTACGGTTATACTAAGTACTCCATATTAGCAATATGGAGTAATAGTTATTAAGATTTAGTTAAGAAATTTGACAAAACGTGGAAAACTATAGTATTTTGTGTTAGAATCGAATGAAATAAATAAAATGTACAACGGAGAATTTGCGATGAAAAGGAAACAAGTCGCTTCAATATTAGCTTTGGTATTTGCGGCAACAGTACTATTATTACAGTTTTTACGGATAAGTTTAATCAACGGAGAAATGGTGGTGGCGTTCCAATTACCGATGATGGCAGGTGAAACAGCCAGCCTCCTGACAATGATAGAATCAACGATAGCATTTCTCATCCCGGCATCACTTGTGGTTTTTTGTACCCTGCTGGTTTTTATAGAGTACCGCAATGAATCCTCAATTACACAGATTGGCAATCGGCGAAAACTATTGGTTTATCCGCTTATAATATTCGTCATCAGTGCATTGCAGAAAACACTATATATTTACCTATACGAAGGCAATTTTTCCATCGAGTACACTTGGCTGGAATTGCTGACATCAGTTACATTAATAACGGTATTTACGCTGATTATCCTTGAAAAAATAAAATCGGGATATTGGCTGATGATATTATGTTTTGTTTTTGCGCTTGTTGAAGTTTTACGATTGTGTATACCTGATACTTTTTATTCTTATGTAACTGGCAGCAATATCTCTATTTTTGCTTTTGTATCGGCGGTATCATTTTATGTTTCCTACCTGTTCGTAGGACTATCTTTCGTATTATACCACCACACCAGTGCAAAACAATCAATTTTGTAAAGGAAAATTATTTTGACTACTCCGGCAAATTTTGCATAGCAGAGGCTATTGCAGAATAATTGAATAAAGTGATGTAATAGCCTTTGCATTCTCCCACCAAATCAAAAGGAGAGATGCAAAATGAGCTATTTTTTTACTAAGCCGGAAAAAATTGAATATAGGAATAAAGAAACCGAAGCGTACCGGATTTTGCGCCGGTGCGCCGGATGCAAGAAAAAGCGAAGCTACTATAGCACCGGAAACTTCCGGGTTAATGCAAACGGTAACAAGATTGATGTTTGGTTGATTTACCAATGCCCTAAGTGCAAACATACATACAACCTGACGATTTATGAACGGTTACGAAGTGATAAACTCAATGAAGAAAACTATCGGAACTTTATGGATAATGATGCTGAGACAGCCTTAAAGTATGGTCGGGATAAAAGCATTTTTGTCCGAAACAAAGCGCAAATCGATTATGGGAAGGAAGATTATCTTGAACCGCGAAAACAAACGAAAAAAGTATGACAAAGATTATTACAAAAAAAATCCATGTGATGAAACATTTAAATGCAAAATCTGCGACCGGATGGTAGTGCCGACCGGAGCAGGAAGTGACCATCGCAACCATTGCCCCAATTGCCTGTATAGCTTGCACGTTGATGATGAACCCGGCGACCGTGATGCCGATTGCGGTGGACATATGGAGCCAATCAGTGTGTGGGTGCGAAAAGGAGGGGAGTGGGCGCTTATCCACCGTTGCAAACAATGCGGGGTTTTGAAGCAGAACCGGATTGCCGCCGATGATAATCCGATGAAGCTGATGTCGATTGCGCTCAAGCCATTAGGCGAACCCCCGTTTCCGCTGGAGCGAATTGAGGAATTGTCCCGGATGATGGGAACATGAATGTAGGGCGGGGGCTTGCCCCCGCCGATAACATACAAATCATGATATTTTGTAAAAAAAGGACGAAACTTGACTAATTCAGTCAATGGACGTCCTATTTTTATGTCTCTAACGAACTCTGCCACTTGTCCTGCTATATACTGATTATAAACAAGTACACGGAGACTCATTTTGGGTAAAGGTTATTTAAAAGTTCAGACATTCACGGCTAACGGGGGAGTTATTGTCGGTGATGTTTCAATTACGGTAATGGATGAAAACGATAATGTTCTATATGAAGTACAAACGGATAATATGGGAATGGCGATGGTGATGGAGCTTAAGGCACCGGACAAAAAATATGTGGAGGAGCCGAATCCGCCGGTAAAACCCTATTCGACCTACAGGCTCATTGCCCGCGCTCCCGGATTTACGACGGTATTATATGAAGGTGTCATGATTTTTGACTCAAGCACTTCCATTTTAAATATTGAAATGGATCCGGTCGTACTCGGTCAGGAACTGGTGGTTGAGCGCCGGAATATCGAGGGACACAAATTATATGAAACCACGGAACCGCAACAGGTGCAAGTGGGGGGAGAAGAGGAATTGCCACGTGCCCGGATTTTGCCGGAGGTAACAATCCCCAATTTTATCCGCGTCCATCTTGGGCGGGAAGAGAATACGGCGGCACCCACAGTCTCAGTCCCTTACCTAACGTACATCAAAAACGTCGCTTCCCATGAAATATTTGATGAGTGGCCGGAGCAAGCGATAATTGCCAACGTCTATTGCATCGTTTCCTTTACGTTAAACCGCGTTTATACGGAATTTTACCGTAAAAGAGGGAAAAATTACCACCTCACCAGTGAAACATTTATGGATCAAAAATATGTCCATAACGGAATAATCGGAGCGCGGATAAGCGCAGTTGTTGACCGGATTTATAACTATTATCTGGCGATTATCGGGCATAAAGAACCCTTCCTGTCATTGTATAATGACGGAATTCGCGTAAACATCCCGGGGCGGTTATCGCAATGGGGTTCGTTTTATGATGCAAGGGACAGGGGAATGGTGGCGTGGCAAATCGTCACAAAATATTTTTCGCAAAATCTGGAACTACGGATATGTGACAATTTTGGCGGGGTGCTGGAATCTTATCCCGGTTATACTTTGACCCAAGGCAGCCGTGGTGATGCCGTCCGGACGATGCAGCTTTATCTGAACCGGATATTGGGGCGGTATACGAATATAATTATTAATCCAGTGGACGGTGTATTCGGACCGCAGACAACGAACTCAGTACGAATCTTCCAGCAATTGTACAACATACCGCAGACAGGAAATATTGACCGCCGGACTTGGTATGAAATATCGCGGATATATGCCATCGAAAGGGCATTGTGGGAAATGTACAGCGAAGGACAGCGGATTGGAATTGGGAGGGTGCCGCCGACACGGGTGACCCGCTTGGGAGACCAAGGGGCGTTGGTGGTTGAATTGCAATTCCTGCTTGATTTCATCGCGATGTACCATAATGAAATTCCGTTTGTCGCCCAGACCAGCCGATTTGACCAATTAACCGACGAAGGGGTCAGGGCATTCCAGCGGTTGTTCAATATTACGGTTGATGGAGTTGTTGGCGCAACCACATGGCGGAAGCTGTATGATGTTTATTGGGGAATAATCGAAAATACCATTCCCCCGCAACCGCCGATTAATCCTTATCCACCGGAAGATATCCCACCTTTCCCCGGTGTTTCAATGCGGGTCGGCTCAACTGGAGCTGGTGTCCGGATGGTGCAGGAAGCGATTAACAAGCTCGCCCCAACAGTACCGGGTATGTGGCAAATAACTGTAGATGGAATATTCGGGAACAATACAAGGGATGCAGTCATGGCATTCCAACGAATCTTCGGGTTGGTTGTTGACGGAATCGTCGGCCCAATAACCTGGAACCGCTTGATGCAGGAAGCAAATATAACAGCCGGGACCCCGCAGATACCTCCCTTCCCCGGCACGAACTTAAGCGTCGGCTCAACCGGAGCGAATGTCCGCCTGATACAGGAAGCGATAAATACACTTGCCCCACTATTCCCGGGTCGATTATGGCGTTTGACGGTTGATGGTATCTATGGAAATATGACCCGCGATGCGATTTATGCGTTCCAGAGCATTTTCAATTTACCCTTGACCGGAGTAGTCAATGAAGCAACTTGGAACCTATTGATGACAGAAGCTGCCAGTGTCGCCGGTGGTGGCGGTGGCGGTGGCGGCGGAACCCCACCCCCTCCCGCATTCCCCGGAACAAATATCAGCATGGGTGCAACCGGACCGAATGTCCGTCTGATACAGGAAGCAATTAATACGATTGCGCCTAATTTCCCAGGACGCTTGTGGATATTGAATGTGGATGGTGTATTCGGACCGATGACGAGGGATGCGATATTTAGCTTCCAGAGTGTCTTTGGGATGCCGATAACTGGCGTGGTGAATGAGGCAACATGGAACCGGCTCATGCAGGAAGCGGCGAATGTAAGGGGAACCGCGCAGGCGGTGATGCCAGTAAATGAAAACATGAATATGCCAGGGGTTACGCCGGGAGGTATGCAAGAAAATATACAAGGAAATATGCCGGGTAGTATGTCAGAAAATGTGATAGGTAACATGCCGGAAAGGATGCCGGAACCTAACCATAGCAGTGGAATGGTAGAAACCGCTCCGGCTGTACCGGAACATCCCCGTTACAACTTGAGACCGATGGATGGAATGAAACCTGTGCAACCGATGGACCGCGAGGTACAAAAACCAGACTTGCAACCAGCGGTTGAAGTAATGACCCATTCAACAACCACCCCGGTCTACGATTCCTTACCTTACGGAACAGGAGTCGCCGGGACTGAACCACTAGGAATGAAATTCTCCGAAAATGTCGCCGACAGGCACGGATATGGTCACGACCACCGTGAATACAGTCATTCCGACCGGATGCCACCTAGACGTGACTACGATTACGACTACCGAGAACGTCGCCACTCCGACCGCGGTCCGGATAGAAGGGGTTACGGTTATGGATATCGGGAGCGTTATTACTGCGATATGAGAGGCCGGGGTGATAGCCGGTGCGGTTGTAGCTGTACGAGGAAGGAGTGTCGGTGTAGGAGGAAGTGGTAGGGTGTATAAAAGAGAACAATAAATATTTTTAGCAGAAAACAGGACGCCAAAATGCGTCCTGTTTTTACGGCTTTACCCTAAAATATTAAATCAAGCAAACTAATTTATATTTGCAATATATTTGAAGCCATATTTCTTTGCGGCTTCTTCACCGATTTTACGTACTCTTTCAGTGGATTGTTTTGGGGTCAAATCCTTTGTTTGCTCGTGTATCAAAAGTCGGATTTGATTGACTTCACGTTCAATTTTACTAATTTTCATTTTAATCTCCATTCCGCCGACAAGCGGCGGCACAAATAGTGTTGAAAGTTGTCGACTACCCCTACTTCTTAGTACAATGTACTTTGAGAAGCTATACTACAAAGCACGGTAGGAGGAG
>Ga0209737_10000641_pt1 | contig 27701 bp, 24 predicted proteins | sample TergutCu122P3_FD_187284 | JGI IMG/M metagenome (GOLD analysis project Ga0209737, IMG submission 187284) | Cubitermes ugandensis P3 segment gut microbial communities from Kakamega Forest, Kenya - Cu122 P3 (SPAdes) (version 2) | ecosystem: Host-associated > Arthropoda: Insects > Digestive system... | reverse complement strand
TGAGATGGGGTGTGTGGCGGATAGTTCGAATCATGTAAAAGTAGAGATAGAAGTAGGGATAGATGAATATTTACAACCCAATTTTTCTATTGTTCCCAATCCTGCTGCAAATCAAATAATCATTTCATCAGCAAGCCCTTTTCATACAGTAGAGGTAATTAACTTTTTAGGGCAAACTATGGTTTCAGAAACTGTTGAGGGCAATAGCACTGTCAATATATCTAACTTAAATAACGGTATCTATTTTGTTCGTGTGGTTTTTGAGAGTGGGAGTAGTGTTAGGAAGTTGGTAAAGCAGTAAGTGGAAACCTTAAAATCATAACATGCCATCCACCGTAATCAAAACAGAACAACTCACCAAACGCTTCGGAGATTTTACCGCTGTGGACGCCATCTCGTTTGGGGTAGAAAAAGGAGAGATTTTCGGATTTTTGGGAGCCAACGGCGCCGGAAAAACCACTGCCATGAAAATGTTGATCGGTATTAGCAAACCTACCTCAGGAAGAGGTTGGGTAGCAGGATACGATATTGAAACCGAAGCAGAGCAAGTGAAAAAAAGCATTGGATACATGAGTCAAAAGTTTTCCTTGTATGACGATTTGAAAGTATGGGAAAACATTCGACTTTATGCCGGTATTTACGGCATGAAAGATAAAGAGATTGCCGAAAAAACAGAAAGAGTGTTGCGCGAGTTAGGTTTTGAAAATGAGCGCGATACATTAGTGAAATCGTTGCCATTGGGCTGGAAGCAAAAATTAGCCTTTTCTGTAGCTATTTTCCATGATCCGCAAATTGTGTTTTTAGATGAACCCACCGGCGGGGTAGATCCTGCCACACGGCGTATGTTTTGGGAGATGATTTACGAAGCCTCCGCCCGCGGCATTACCGTATTCGTTACCACGCACTACATGGATGAAGCCGAATATTGCCACCGCGTTTCCATTATGGTGGACGGCAGAATTGATGCGTTAGATTCGCCCAAAAATTTGAAACAACATTTTAAAGTGCAGAGCATGGATGAGGTATTTCACAAGTTGGCGCGTGAGGCAAAGCGGGCGGATTTTCTATAATAAAACACATGATTTTTATACGAAATATTCTATTTTCGCGTTTCAGTTTCTTAATATTATATTGTATGAAAATTAAATTGCTTTTATTATCTTTTTTTCTGATTTCAGCTACTGCATGGACGCAAAATTCAACTTATTCCGTGAATTCGCAGAAAATGAATCAATTATTAAAACATATAAACGACCAATATTTAGATACGGTAAATTTCGATGTGTTAGTAGAAAAAGGTGTAATAGAGATGCTTAAAGACCTTGATCCGCATTCTTCTTATATTTCCAAAAAAGAAGTGCAACAAGCCAATGAACCGCTCATCGGTTCCTTTGATGGCATTGGGGTAACTTTTCAAATCATTAAGGATACCATTAATATTATGGAGGTTATCGTAAATGGTCCTTCCGAAAAAGTGGGTTTAATGGCAGGCGATAAAATCATTAGAGTAGACACCGCTATTGCGCATGGTAAACATATCAATAATAAATGGGTGCAAGATCATTTGCGCGGAAAAAAGGGAACTAAAGTTACTGTGGCTGTGAAAAGAGGAAAAAATCCGGAGCTTTTAGAGTTTACCATTACGCGCGACAAAATTCCGATGAACAGTATTAATGTGTATTTTATGGCAGATAAAAACACCGGATACATTCGCTTAGAGCGTTTTGCGCAAACTTCTATCCAAGAATTTCGCGATGCACTTACCCGCTTAAAAGCGCGCGGCATGAAAAACCTCATCTTCGATTTGCGCGGAAATGGCGGAGGATACCTGCAAGCAGCCTTTGAAATTGCCGATGAGTTTTTAGGTCCCGATAAAATGATTGTTTATACAGACAATTTCAGAAAAACCGGCGAATCTTTCATGTCTACAAAAAAGGGCGACTTTCAAAAAGGAAGACTCATTATCTTAGTAGATGAAGGCTCGGCTTCTGCCAGCGAGATCGTTTCCGGAGCCGTACAAGATTGGGATCGTGGCTTGGTGATAGGACGCAGAACCTTTGGAAAAGGCTTAGTGCAAAAACCAATCTATCTCGCCGATGGTTCTCAAGTACGTCTCACTATATCAAAATATTACACACCCTCCGGAAGGTTTATTCAACGTCCTTACAATGATGGTTTGGATAGCTATTTGAACGATTTGCGTTACCGTAGCGCACACGGAGAGCTTTTAACCGCAGACAGTATTAAATTTCCGGATTCGCTTAAATATCAAACAGCTAAAGGGAGAACTGTGTTTGGCGGCGGTGGCATCATGCCCGATATTTTTATTCCGATAGACACCTCACGCAATTATTCTCTGTATAATGAAATGTTCCGGAAAGGAATTATCAGCGGATTTGTATTAGATTATATGGATGCAAATAGAGAGCGTCTGAAACTAAGATATGCAACGATGGAAGATTTTAAAAACAATTTTGAAATCTCTGACCAACTCGTTCAAGAATTGATGGCCTATGCACGTAGTGAAGGAATTAAAGATACGGTTGGCTTTTTGTTTTCCAGGCGCGCCGAACAGTTTTTAAAAGATAAAGCCACCGAATTGGATTCAATATATAATTCGTTGGAAAATTTGCAAAATAGCACACAGTTTCAAGAAATGCTTACAGAATTTGTAACAAAGTCTTTTAATGAATCAGTACGTTTGCGCAATATGAGCAAAGCCAACGATATTATTAAAGATGCGCTGAGATATGAAATTGCCAGAAACCTATTTAGTTACGGTGAAGCTCGCCAAATCTTCCTGATGACTGATGACGGTTTTTTAAAAGCATTGGAAGTGATTAACAACGATAAAATCTTCAGGAAGTTTAATGTGGAATACTAAGCTCTTTTTCTTGCTCATTTTCAGTGTTTTAATGCTTCATTGTAGCGCGCAAACCAGCGATCAGTTGAAAGCCAATAAGAAAAAATTGGAAACAGAGATTGCTGATACCAGGCGACTTTTACAAGAAACGCAGAAAAGAGGGAATACGTCCTTACAACAAATTGCATTATTGCGAAATCAAATTAATAATCGTGAAAAATTAATTACCGAACTGAATAAGCAAGTTTTTAACCTTGAATTAGAATTGGATTTGAATGTAAAGCTGTCGCAAAACTTGGATAAAAAACTCGAATATATGAAAGCCGACTATGAACGTGTGGTTTATTTGGCTTTTAAAAACCGGAGGTCGATGGATAAAATTACTTTTCTACTCTCTGCCGATAATTTTTCGCAAATGTACCGCCGCTCGAAGTTTTTTACTATTTTTTCCGATAACGTAAAGCACCAAGCGGAAGAAATTAAAAAAACACAACAGGAAATTGCTCAAAAAAATGCGGAAATCTTGAATATTAAAGAGGCAAAATTAACATTGTTGGAAAGTAAAGAAAGTGAAGTTAAGTCGTTGGAAAAAGACAGAGCTTCGAAAACCAAAACATTAGACGAATTAAAAAGGAGAGAAAAACAGTTAGCCAATGAGTTAAAAGCGAAACAAGCGAAGCAAAGAGAGGTAGAGGCTGCTATAAAAAAAGCGATTGAGCGAGAGATATTAGCCGCCAATAAAAAAAAGGCGGAGCAAAATAAAGCATCATCCGGTACGCCTTCTGCTAAAAAACCTTCTTCTACTGTGCTGGAATATACGCCTGAGGAAAAAATAACCAGCAACTCTTTTGTCAGCAACAGAGGAAAATTGCCTTGGCCCGTAGTAAAAGGAAGCACCATCACCAATTTTGGAAGATATAGAAATCCCGATGTGCCTTCCGTAATGATGGAAAGTAAGGGGATTGATATTTTAGTGGAACCCAATACGCAGGTGCGTTCCGTTTTTGACGGTGTGGTGTACGGCATCTTGGATATGGGAAGCGCAGGAAAAGTGGTCATTATTCGACATGGAGAGTATATTACTGTTTATCAGGGGTTAGCTACTGTTACAGTAAAGAAAGATGAAAAAGTAACCATGAAGCAAAACATTGGCACAGTTGGAAAAAACATGGGAAAAGAAACGCATGAGTTGCATTTTGAAATCTTGAAAGAGTTTACTCACCTTGACCCTGCCTCGTGGCTATCACAGAAATAAAAGATTATGAGTGATTTACAAATAGATGTAAGACAAACGATTGCATCCAAAAATAAAAAATTAGCAGAATGGTTGCCCCGCTTTGTAATTCGTTGGATTGAAAAACTGATTCATCAAGATGCAATGAATCAATTCTTAGTAAAACACAGAAATGATGACGCTATCGAATTTGCACGAGCTGTTATTGAGGAGTTCGCACAAGCTTCCATAACGGTTGCAAACGAGGAAATGGTGCCTAAGGAAGGGCGCTATATTGTGGTATCGAATCACCCGCTGGGTGCCATTGACGGATTAGCGCTGATTTCATTAATGGGTAAGTATCGCTCCGATATTAAATTTCCGGTCAATGATTTATTGATGGCAATTACTCCGATGCGCAACATTTTTATTCCTATAAACAAACACGGAAGAAACAATGCGGAAGCCGCAAAAGAACTACATAACATATTTGAATCTAATGATTTGATACTTTATTTTCCGGCAGGTTTGTGCTCTAGAAAAATAGATGGCAAAATTCAAGATTTAGAATGGAAAAAGACGATCGTTCAAAAAGCGATAACCTATCAACGTGATATAATTCCTGTTTTTTTTGACGGTAAAAACAGCGAACAATTTTATCGCATTGCCAATTGGCGCAAAAAGTTAGGAATTAAAGCGAATCTGGAAATGATTCTTCTACCTGACGAAATGACGAAACAAAAAGGAAAAAATTTCACCATAACATTTGGTAAGCCTATTCCTTACACCACTTTCGATTCCTCTAAAAACCCTAAAGAGTGGGCGGCGTGGTTAAGAGAAAAAGCGATGAACTTGAAATAATTGTTATTAACTTTGGCACAGTTGTTGCTAATGAAGGGGCAATTAACAACAAAAATTAACAATTAAAATATTAATGCTATGGGAAAAATTATTGGCATAGACTTAGGAACCACCAATTCATGTGTGGCAGTTATGGAAGGCAACGAGCCTGTTGTGATTCCAAACAGTGAAGGCAGAAGAACAACGCCTTCAATCGTGGCTTTTGTAGGCGACGAGCGTAAAGTAGGAGATCCCGCTAAACGTCAGGCAATTACAAATCCAACAAAAACTATTTCTTCTATTAAGAGATTTATGGGCGAAACCTGCGAGCAAGTGAAAAACGAAGTGAGCAGAGTGCCTTACAAAGTAGAATGTGTAAACAATCTGCCAAAAGTGCAAATTGATGACAGAGCATTTACTCCGCAAGAAATTTCAGCAATCGTTCTTCAAAAAATGAAAAAAACTGCCGAAGAGTATTTAGGAACAGAAATTACTGAAGCAGTAATTACTGTGCCGGCATATTTTAGCGACTCGCAACGTCAGGCAACCAAAGAAGCCGGGGAAATTGCAGGTTTAACCGTAAAACGTATTATCAATGAGCCTACTGCGGCTGCATTGGCGTACGGATTAGACAAAAAGAAAAGCGATTCTAAAGTGGCGGTATTCGACCTTGGCGGTGGTACCTTCGACATCTCTATCCTTGAACTTGGAGATGGTGTGTTTGAAGTGAAATCTACCAATGGCGACACGCATCTTGGCGGTGATGACTTTGACCATGAGATTATTGACTGGTTGGCAGAAGAGTTTAAGAAAGATTTCAACGTGGATTTAAGAAAAGATCCGATGGCGTTGCAACGTTTGAAAGAAGCTGCTGAAAAGGCGAAAATTGAGTTGTCAAGCTCTAACCAAACGGAAATCAACCTTCCGTACATCATGCCGATTGACGGTATTCCGCAACACTTGGTACGCACGCTTACCCGCGCGCAATTTGAGCAACTTTGCGACTCTTTAATTCGCAGAGTGCTTGAGCCTTGCAAAAAAGCGTTGGCAGATGCAAACATGAAAGCTTCCGATATTGATGAAGTGATTCTCGTAGGAGGTTCAACCCGTATCCCTGCCATTCAAAAAGTGGTAGAAGATTTCTTCGGCAAAGCGCCTTCCAAAGGCGTAAACCCCGACGAAGTGGTAGCCGTGGGAGCAGCCATCCAAGGCGGTGTATTGAGCGGCGATGTGAAAGACATCCTGCTATTAGATGTAACGCCGTTATCGCTCGGTTTGGAGACTTTAGGCGGTGTAATGACACGTTTAATTGAATCGAACACCACGATTCCGACTAAAAAATCTGAAACTTTCACCACAGCTGTAGATAACCAAACTTCTGTGGAAGTACATATCCTTCAAGGCGAAAGACCGATGGCGAACGGAAACAAGAGCATCGGACGCTTCCATTTGGACGGCATTCCGGCAGCGCCGCGCGGCGTTCCGCAAGTAGAAGTTACTTTCGACATTGACTCGAACGGCATCTTGCACGTAACCGCAAAAGACAAAGCCAGCGGTAAAGAGCAAAAAATTAGAATTGAAGCTTCTTCCGGACTTTCCGATGAGGAAATCAAAAGGATGAAAGCCGAAGCTGAAGCCAATGCCGAAGCTGATAAAAAAGCGAAAGAGGAGATTGACAAATTGAACGCAGCCGACTCGTTAGTATTTCAAACAGAAAAACAACTCAAAGAGTTTGGTGATAAAGTTCCGGCAGAAGACAAAGCCAAAATTGAAGAAGTTGCCGCCAAATTAAGACAAGCGCACAGTGACAAAAACATTGCAGCAATTGATTCCGCTACTGCTGAGCTGAATGCTGCCTGGAACGAGGCATCTCAAAAGATGTACGCGGCCGGTCAGCAAGCGGGCGAAGATCCGGGTGCACATGCACATACCGATAACTGTGCCGGTGGAGATTGCGGAGCAGGCGCTCAACCTTCGAATGATGATGGGGTGACGGATGTGGAGTTTGAGGAAGTGAAATAAAACCTCAACCAAAACTAAAAACATCTAAAAAGCGGTAGAATAATATTTTACCGCTTTTTTATTAACATTAAATAATATCTTTGCGCCTCAAAACAAAATTATTATGAAAATACGTACGTTTATATCACTTTTATTAACATTATTTATTATGAACCAGTCATTTGCAAAAACTATTGAAACCGATCTCTTTCAAACAAAGAACGGAAAACCGGTTACCGTTCACTTTATTCAACATGCCAGCCTCTATTTTACTTTCGATGGCATAACTATTTACGTGGATCCTGTAAATTATGAAGGTGTGGACTACAAAAAATTACCCAAAGCCAATGTAATTCTCATTACGCATGATCATTACGATCATTTGGATAAAAACGCTGTTGCTGATATTTCAACGCCGAATACAAAGATTTTTTGCAATGGAACCGTGCAAAAAGAACTCGGAACAGGCGTGGCGCTTGAAAACGGAGATGATATTTCTTATAAAAATTCTCTTTATAATGCTGTTAATGTTGATATTAATATTGAAGCAGTACCGGCATATAATACTACCGAAGGCAGGGAGATGTATCACCCAAAAGGTCGCGATAACGGCTACATTATTACATTGGGCGGTTCGCGCATCTACATTCCGGGCGACTGCGAAGATATGCCCGAAATGGCTCAGTTTAAGAATATTGACGTAGCTTTCCTTCCTATTAACCAGCCTTATACAATGACGGTGGCGCAAGCCGTTCATGCCGCTAAAGTTATTAAACCCGCTATCTTGTATCCTATTCATTATGGTGATACGGATTTGGGAGGATTATCGGTGCTAAAGGGCGAAGGAGTTGAGGTTAGGGTTTTTAAGATGTAATTTTAATAATTTTGAATTTTGAATTAAAAATTTCAAAATTTGGTTTATCAAATTAACACGTAATTCAAAATTCATAATTCAAAATCCAAAATTTATCTATGTCAATCCCCTTCAAACGACACCGATTTACTAATGGGCTACGGTTAGTAGTGCACGAAGACCCCATAACGCCCTTGGCTTCCTGCTTTATCTGCTATTTTGTGGGTTCAAGAGATGAAAATCCCAATCAAACCGGATTGGCGCATTTGCTTGAGCATTACATGTTTTGCGGCTCTAAAAATATTCCCGAATATGATGTGCCTTTAGACAAAGTGGGCGCACAAAATAACGCCTACACCTCCGATGATGTTACCTGTTATTATATTACGTTGCCTGCCAATAATATAGAAACTGCTTTTTGGTTAGAATCGGATAGAATGCTGGAGCTTGCTTTTCGTAAAAAAGAGTTAGAGGTACAAAAAAATGTGGTCATTGAAGAATTTAAAGAGCATTTCTTGAACAAACCTTACGGCGATATGTGGATGCTTTTTAATGATGCTGTTTTTGAAAGACATCCGTATCAATGGCTGCCCATTGGAAAAGAAGTTTCTCATATTGAAACAGTTAATATGGAGATAATTAAAGCGTTTTATCATAACTATTATGCGCCTCAAAATGCCGTTATTGCCATTGCTGGCAATGTGCGTTTTGAAGAGATTGTAATGTTGGTAGATAAATGGTTTGGCGCTATTCCTAAACGTGGTCATATAGAGAGAAATATGCCTCAAGAACTGCTTCAAATCGCTCCTAAAAAAATAGAAGTATCTCGGCAAGTGCCTTACGATATGTTGCTGAAAGGCTGGAAAATGTGTGGGCGCTTAGATCCGGAATTTTATGCACTCGATCTGCTTTCCGATATGCTGGGTACGGGAAAATCTTCATTCCTGCATCAAGAATTAGTAGAAAAAAAACATCTTTTCACCGATATTTCCGCGTCTATTACCGCCACTTTCGATCCGGGTGTTTTTTTAATTTCCGGTCGTCCTGCCGATGGCGTATCTTTGCAAAAAGCAAACGATGCTTTGGATAAATATCTTTACTCTTTCTTAAAAAATGCTAAAACTGAACATGCGTTACAGAAAGTAAAAAACAACGTAGAATCTATTTTATTGAAAAATGAGATAAAAATTGAAGACCGTGCTTCTACATTGGCGCTTTCGGAAACGTTTCACAGTGTGGAAAGGTTTCAAGATGATAAGGAGCATTATTTTAATGTTGATGAAAATCAATTTGTTGAAATCTTCAAAAGTACGATTGTTCCAACGAATGAGACAACTCTTTTTTATCAAAGCGTTGAAAAATAAAGTAAAAAACAACAATAATCGTTTATTTTTGCCGCTTTGAAAATCTATGCCAAAATCTAAAGGGATACTCTACGCCATTGGCGCTTACTTAATTTGGGGAACGATGCCGATTTATTGGTATCTGCTATCCGGCATTTCGCCGTATGAAATTGTGGCACACCGCATTTTATGGTCTGCCGTACTCATGTTCATCTTATCCGTACTCATTTTTAAAATTGATTTCCGTCCCATTTTAAGGAGCAAAAAGAAGCTGCTTTGCCTGCTATGCACCTCTGCATTAATTACCATAAACTGGACATTGTATATTTGGGCGGTAGAAAACGGACACGTAGTAGATGCATCTTTAGGATATTACATAAATCCGTTTATCAACATTATTTTAGGCGTACTTTTTTTGAAAGAACGACTCTCCGGAATACAAAAAATTGCCATTGCCTTCGCCTTTTTCGGCGTTGCCTACCTCACGTTCAGCTACGGAAAGCTTCCTTTTGTAACCATTGTCTTAGCCTGTACCTTTTCACTATACGGATTTATGCGAAAAAAAGCCCAAGTAGAATCGATGCCGGCGCTGACAGTAGAAACTGTTATTGCACTTCCTGTGGCGCTCGGTTTTTTAGCCATGACCTTTATAAACCACACCAACACCTACCAACTTACCGACGTTTCTGCTATGATACTCATTATGCTAACGGGACCCATTACTGCCATCCCATTATTTTTATTCGGGAAAGCCACAGAAACCGTTTCCATGACTACCTTAGGATTTGTTCAGTATTTATCTCCTACTTTGCAACTTTTGGTTGGAGTGTTATTATTTAAAGAAGTATTCACTACCGCACATATTATCTGCTTCAGTAGCATTTGGGCGGGGTTGGTTTTTTATTCGGTTTACTTGATAAAGGGGAATAGAACTTAAATTTTAGATTCCTCGCTACGCTCGGAATGACAGTATTATTTGTGTTTACAAATGAGTAACCTGGGTTTTTATGTGGAAAACACCGAAGGTGTTTAATGTTGATAACCCCGTGCAAGCCAAAGGCGCAGCTCGGGGTAGAAAATGACATCGTACACTTTACAACCCTGTAGGGGTTAAACTCTTGTTCGCTTCATGTTGTGCCCCTACAGAGCACAGGGTTAGGGAGTTACATCCTCATGCCCCGAGTTGCACCGCCTTTGGCGGCTTGCAAGGGGTTATCCGGGTTAGCCTCCTACGGAGGCATGAGAGTATGAGGTATCTCCTTTCTACAGTAGCCTAAGGCTACTGCTTAGATAGGTGTGCGCTCTACGAGCGCGAGTTTTCGTTCATTAAGCTAATTAATTTGGTGTAAATGTGGGTGCCTTATAAATGCCACCTACATGCTAACAATTTATCACTTCGAGTAATACTCAAAAATCTCCACAAAGCCCTTTTGGCAAACCGGACAAAAATTATTCCAAACCTTATCTTTCATTGTGCAATCTCTCCAAGGGCGGAAAACGCCTTGGGCTACGTAGCCGCCGCCTTCAAAAACGCCGAGAATGTTGGTGTATTCATCGGTATCGGGTGTGGGAATAGGCACGTTTGAAGAAAGTGAATATTTCCATTTTGTGTCAAAATCTACTAATGTTGTTAAATTTACCTCCACCGGCTCAATACCTTCCGGGTAAAAATCGCGTACGGAAACTTCGGAGTCAAAGTATTCATCGCCCAAGCCTGCTACGGAGTGTCCTAATTCGTGCACGGTTACGTAATCACTGAATTTGCCGTCGGAGTTTACGGTGGCGTAGAAATTGTAAATACCGCCGCCGCCGTACTTGGTAGAGTTGGCAATAATTAAAATGGCGTCGTAGGGCGCGTCGTCGGCAATTTCGTTCATGCGCCACACGTTCAGGCACATCAAATAACGATCTACATCAATAGTGTTATAACTGCTGTTTAACAACGTGTTTTTAAAAATATTGGCATTAGGATCGGTAATGCCCGATTCTTTAGAGTATCCTTCAATAGCTCTGATGTTTATCTTATCCTTATTTTCATTAAAAGGCGCACAACTAAGAATATAATCGGCAAAAATTTGCATATCTTTCTTCAGTTTTTTCTTATCTTTTTTAGAATAACCATCGGGAATAAACAAGATGTCTAAGCAGTTTTCAGCCTTTCCACCAATATGCAGATCCATTACTTTATATTCTTTTTTGAATGGTTTTTGAGGTGTGGCTTTGGGGTTAAATTCACCCTCAAAAAGAATAGTAGGAATATGCGAGCGAGAATATACCGTAAATTCGTATTTTACAGGTGCTTTCGGATAGGGCATCAACACACATTCTTCAAAAACGCCCTCTTCTGTTTCTGCTTTTTCTGTAGTTACAAACTCTCCGAAAAGCGTAGAGTAGCTTCGCGTAAAAATAATGTTGTTTGTTTTTGCATCTTTCACAGTTAAAACCATTTCGCCGAAGCGCGCCGGTTCAATTAATTGCTCGCGCGTTCCGCTCCACATTCCGCCTTGCCAGAATGTTACCGGTTCTATTTTTTCAGCATGTGCATTACCAATATGTAAATAATCTAAACGCAATGTCTTGTTTTCGAAATAAGTATCGAAATGTTGCGCGAAGAGAACGAACGGAAGTAAGAACAAAAATAAAATGAGGTTTTTCATAAGATTTAAAGTTTAAAATTTTGTCTGATACAATTTGCGATGCTTTCCACATCAAAGCCCACCGATTTATATAAGTTTGTAATATCTCCATGCTCAATAAATGTGTTCGGTAAAGCTATGGGAAAAACCTTTGTAGTGTATTGTTTTGCAATAATATACTCCGACACTTCGGAAAAAAACCCACCTGTAACCGTGCCATCTTCCACAGTAATGATAGTACGGTGCGTGTTGCATATTTCATCCAACATTTTTTTATCGAACGGTTTTAGAAAGCGAACATCCACGTGTGTCGGATTTATTCCTTCTTTTTCAAGCATATCTATAGCTTGTGTAACATGGTTTCCAAGAGGCCCCAAAGATAAAACGGCAATTTCTTTACCCTGTTTAAGCAGTTTTGATGCTCCTATTTCTAATTTTTCAAACGATGTTCTCCAATCTACTACCACGCCTTTGCCGCGTGGATAACGTATGGCAAACGGCTGCTCTCTTTCCGTGTAAGCGGTAAACATCATGTTTCGCAGTTCTGTTTCATTCATAGGAGCGGCAATAATCATATTGGGGATGGTGCGCAAAAACGCCAAATCGAAAGCGCCGTGGTGCGTTGGTCCATCTTCTCCTACTAAACCGGCGCGGTCAATGCAAAAAACAACAGGCAGTTTTTGCAGCGCCACATCGTGAATGATTTGATCGTAACTGCGTTGCAAGAACGAAGAATAGATGTTGCAAAAAGGGATGTAGCCTGCCGCTGCAAGTCCCGCCGCAAAAGTAACGGCGTGAGGCTCGGCAATTCCCACATCAAACACGCGGTGCGGCAATTTTTCACGCATAATCGTTAATGAACATCCGGTAGCCATAGCCGGCGTAATGCCCACAACCTTACCATCTTTTAATGCTAATTCCAAGATAGTTTCACCAAAAACGGTTTGAAATTTCGGAGGCATGTTTTGCTCATCGGGAACAATAAGCTCACCGGTTTCCGGATCAAAATTTCCGGGGAAATGATATGCAATCTGGTTCTCTTCTGCCAATTGTAATCCTTTGCCTTTTACAGTAACAATGTGAAGCAATTTTGGTCCTTGTATCTCTTTTAAATTCTTTAAAATACGGACTAATTTTACCACATCATGTCCATCTGCAGGTCCAAAATAACGAAATCCAAGTTGTTGAAAAAGATTACTTTTACTTACAATTTGCCCTTTTACCGCATTCCCTAAACGACTCAATCCTTGCGTAAGAAACTTGCTGAAATTGAAGAACTTCCATAAGCCTTTTTTAACACGATTGTATGATTTTGAACTGGTAATGCGGAGCAAATACTGGCTCATGGCACCCACATTTTCATCAATCGCAATACGATTATCGTTGAGAATAACCAACATATTCGCTTGTTCGCCTCCTGCTTGGTTCATCGCTTCAAAAGCCATACCTCCGCCCATGGCGCCATCGCCGATTACTGCAATGTGCTGTTGGGAGGTATTTCCTGCCAAACGCGCCGCAGTTGCCATGCCCAAAATAGCTGATATGGAAGTAGATGAGTGCCCTGTTCCAAATGCGTCATATTCGCTTTCGCACATTTTTGGGAACCCACTCATACCTTTATGTTTCCTATTTGTAGCAAAACGATCTTTTCTTCCGGTAATAATTTTGTGTGTATAGGCTTGGTGTCCCACATCCCATACTAATTTATCATTCGGCGTATCAAATACATAGTGAATAGCTACGGTAAGTTCAATGGTGCCTAAGCTGGCGCCGAGGTGCCCCGGATTGTTTGCCGATTGTGTAATGATAAAATGACGCAACTCCTCACACAATTGCGGTAGTTTTTCAATGGGTAACCTCCTTATATCTTCAGGAAATTGTACCGTATCTAATAAAGGGTACATTGGAGTATCTATCATGAATAGAAGCGTTTAGTACTGTTCTTTTTCGTTAGGGAAGTCGTGTTGTTTTACATCATTAATGTAATGCGTAACTGCGCTGATAATCTCTTCCGAGAAATTGTGATAGCGGCGCAAGAAGCGTGGGGAAAACTGCTGTGAATAGCCCATCATGTCATGGAAAACAAGCACTTGTCCGCTTGTGTCGGGTCCGGCGCCAATTCCAATGGTAGGAATAGTGATACTTTCCGTAACCAACTTGCCGATAGAAGCAGGAATTTTTTCCAATACCAAAGCAAAACAACCGCGTTCTTCTAAAATTTTAGCATCTTCCAAAATTTTGTCCACTTCTTTTTGCGTAGTTGCACGTACTGTATAAGTTCCGAATTTGTTGATACTTTGCGGAGTTAAGCCCAAGTGTCCCATTACCGGAATACCGGCGCTCAAAATCCGGTCAATGCTTTCGGCTATCTCTACGCCGCCCTCCATTTTCACCGCATCGGCGCCCGATTCTTTCATAATTCTGATGGCTGAAGCTAATGCCTCTTTTGAATTGCCTTGGTACGTGCCAAAAGGCAAATCTACTACAATCAAAGCGCGTTCCACTGCACGCACCACTGAGGAAGCGTGATAAATCATGTCATTCAACGTAATAGGTAAAGTGGTTTTATAGCCCGCCATGACGTTTGCCGCAGAATCGCCCACCAAAATTACATCTATTTTTGCTTCATCTAACAAGCGTGCCGTAGAAAAATCGTACGCCGTGAGCATGGCTATTTTTTCCCCTTCGTTGCGCATGCGTTGCAACACGTGGGTGGTTACTTTGGTAACATTGCGGTATAGATATTGACCTTTCATATTTGTCGGCTTTTATTTTAAAATTTTGGCGAAATTATACAATTTTTTTATTTATATTTTTGCTTTTGAACGACTTCCCAAAAAGTTTTATTCTCAAGTATTCAACAGCTCTTCAAACTCCGTTTCACTTAAAATAGGGATCCCTAATTTCTCCGCTTTTTTTTGTTTTTCAGGTCCCATATTATCGCCGGCAATTACAAAATCGGTGTTTTTCGAGATGGAAGAGACATTTTTGCCGCCGTGAAGCTCAATTTTTTGCTTCATCATATCGCGGGGAATAGAAAACACACCGCTTACTACTACTGTTTTTCCTTCTAAAATATGAGAAACGAGCTGTTGTTCCTCTGCGTTCACTTCAAATTGTACACCTGCTTCGCGTAGTCGCACAACATTTTCTAAATTTTCTACCGTGTTAAAAAACTGCACGATGCTTTCAGCCACTTGTTCGCCCACGTCATCCACCGCTTTCAGTTCCTCTTTGGAAGCATTAGCAAGCGCATCAACGTTTTTAAAATAACGGGCTAATTTCTTCGCGGTGGTTTCGCCCACATATCTAATTCCTATCGCAAATAACACACGTTCGAACGGAATGTTTTTAGATTGTTCGATGCCGGTTAGCATATTTTCAACCGTTTTTTTACGAAAACTGATGATGCGTTCCGTGTTGTCTTCACCTATAATTCTTTTTTCTAAACCTAACAAATCTTCCGGCTTCAATGCATAAAAATCGGCGCTTGATTTCACTAAACCGTTATCAAACAGCATTTCAATTTTTCCTTCTCCCAACGAATCAATATTCATAGCTTTTCTGGAAATAAAATGCTCCAATTTTCCTTTCAATTGCGGTGGGCAGCCCCATTCGTTAGGGCAATAGGTGGCGGCTTCACCTTCTTTTTTAGTTAACAGTGCGTTGCAAAATGGACAACGAGAAATAAAGGTTATTTTTTGTGCCGATGGCAAGCGTTTAGAAAGCTCTACACCCACAATTTTAGGAATAATCTCTCCGCCTTTTTCTACATAAAGCCAATCATTTTCGTGAATATCAAACTGCTGAATAATGTCATTATTGTGTAAAGATGCGCGTTTTACCACAGTCCCTGCTAATAAAACGGGTTGTAAATTAGCAACGGGAGTTACAACCCCTGTTCTACCCACCTGAAAATCAACGCTTAGTAGCGGAGTCAACGCGCGCTTGGCTTTAAATTTGTAGGCAATAGACCAACGCGGACTTTTCGCGGTGGCGCCCAATTGTTGTTGCTGAAAAATGTCGTTTACTTTAATCACCACGCCATCAATATCGAAAGGAAGTTGCTCTCTTTCAAGATCCCATCGGGCAATAAATGCTTTAATTTCTTCTATTGAGCTGCATTTCTGAAGTGCGTCAGGAGTTTTAAAACCCCATTCTTTTAATTTTGTAAAGCTCTCAAAATGTGTTTTAAAAGGTAAATTTTCGCCTAATGCCACATATAAGCGGCAATCTAATCCGCGTTTGGCAACCTCTGAAGAATCTTGCAGCTTCAGGCTTCCCGATGCGGCATTTCGTGGGTTTGCGAAAGGCTGTTCACCAATATCTTCACGTTCGGCGTTAAGTTTTTCAAATGCTTGGTGAGTTAAAAGAATTTCGCCGCGCACTTCCAAAAAATCGGGATAATCTCCAAAAAGTTTCAACGGAATCGCTTTAATGGTTTTCACATTTTGCGTAACATCGTCACCTTGAACGCCATCGCCGCGCGTTACGGCACGCAGTAATATTCCTTTTTCATACACCAAACTAATGGCAACACCATCATATTTTAATTCGCAAACGTATTCAACATTTTGGAACAGTGCATTATGCACACGTTTGTCAAACTCCTCAATTTCTTCAATAGAATAAGTATTTGCCAACGATAGCATGGGAAATACGTGCGCCACAGTAGCAAACTGTTTGATAATTTCGCCGCCCACGCGCTGCGTAGGACTATCGGGCTGAATAAAATCGGGATATTCTTTCTCTAAATGTGTCAATTCCTCAAGCAATTTATCAAACTCATAATCGCTAATAGTAGGATTATCTAACACATAATAGTTGTAATTATGGCGATTTAGTTGCTCGGTAAGTGCTTTGATGCGGTCTAACATATTTGTTGTTAAAATTATAACAAAAGGATGAACCTATTCTTAATATGGAAGCAAAATTATATGATTTTTTTTGCGTTGGTAAAAATGTTGGTTTTTTACCGGTGCAAACGCGGTGCAAACGCATTAAAATTTTTATTTTATTCTTTTGGGCGTGCCCCTCGCTTTTCTATCGCAATGTTCGATGGGAAAAACTAAGTCTAACTCAATTTTAACATTAATTAAGAAATTACAAGTCATCTAATGGGCTTTTGATCTTGCTCAAGTGGCGGTTGCTCACTTTCGCATAGATTTCTGTAGTCTTTATATCTCTGTGTCCTAACAGTTTTTGAATAAAAACCATATCGGTTCCACATTCTAATAAATGAGTGGCGTAGCTGTGTCGCAATCCATGAATTCCTACCGATTTATTAATTTTTGCTTTTCGCATGGCATTTGTGAAAACTGTTTGTACGCTACGAATGGCGTATTGTTCGCCATACTGACCTTCAAACAAGTAGATTTTAGGGCGATATGCACAGTAATAACTCCGCAAATCACCAAGTATGGATAATGGTAGAGTTACATAACGATCTTTTTTACCTTTAGCGGCTTCAATGTGAACCAACATTCTTTGACTATCGATATTGGTAATTTTAAGATTTACGATTTCGCTTACACGCAAGCCCATTCCGTAGCACAATTTGAGCATAAGCGAATGTTTAGGATTAGTCACTTGAGCAAAAATCTTAACAATATCATTTTTGCTAATTACTTTAGGCAAAATTGACTTTTTCTTAGGACGAGGAATTTCTTCAAAAAAGAGTTTTTTGTGGTGCAACACTTGTTCAAAATAAAACTTTACAGCGTTGATACGGCTGTGAATGATGTTTTCAGAAAGTTTTAGCTTAGTTACACAAAACAAGAAATAGGAGCGTAAACGCTCCGACGACAGCTTGTCTACAGATATATCTTTAAGTAAATAAAGTAGTTGTGCAAACTCGTTACAATAGGTTTTGATAGTATTTTGGCTGTATGCTTTAAGTTGCAGTGTTTCGCGCATGCGTTTGAGTGCGGGTTGATTTATTGGATGAATTTGCCAAAGAACGCTTTTTCCTGCTTCGATTTTAGTTATTCCAACTTCTTTTCTAACAGCATTTCTATCGGGCAAGTACCAACATTTTTTAGTAGCACTCCATTTGAGGGAAGGAAATTTTTCTTTTAGAGCATTTTTCAACTCAATATCGAATTGAAAATACACAAAAATTACATTTTGATTTTGATGTTCTCCTATTAAGAATTTGTAGTTTTGAGAGTTGAAAGTCATGCGCATTTAGTATATATTAGTTTTACAAAAGTATAAGAAGGATATTTTAAATACGCATTTCAAGTTGCAATATTGTTGTTTGTGTATAAACATTTTTGTAAAAATATATAAAGATGGAATTTTGTTTATATTTTTGCGCATATTTTGCCTGTTGTAGGCAATGGCGGACAGTGAAAAGGTATCTCGAAAATATTAACCATAAAGTATAAATTGAATATGAAAAATTTACTATTTACATTAATTGTATTAACAGTATTTTCAGTACATGCCCAAGATTCGCTTAATTTTATTACCAGCGGTCGTGTAACATGGGATGACCCTGATAAAAAAGAAGTATTTGAACTCTATAAGAACTACTTCTATTCTCGACCAGATTCTATTTATGATAATCCGTTTTGGAATGAAGCAGAAAAAAAACAATACCATCTATTCGATTTTAGCAGTGTTTCAATTTTTAATGGAATAAATGATGCTATATTGAAAGAATACATGGATTTTTATGTTTTGAGCATTGAAAAATATGATACAGATAAATTCACAATCCGTGTATTAATGCAATGGAAAGGTGGCTTGCAAAACGGTTCCAGTGTTTGGTGTATTCATGTCGTTTCAGCAATTAAAGAAAATAATAGCTGGCGTTTGCAAAACAATTTCGTGAAAGAAACGGAAAATTGGAACAAGTACGATTATGGAGCTATTACATATCATGTTTCATCAGATTATAAGATAAATGAAACCATTGCCCGACAAGCAAACGATTTTATTAATGAAATAAAACTATTATTTGATTTAGAAAAGAATGCGCATATAAATTATTATCTGGCTAAAGATGTGGATGAAATGGGACGATTGCAGGGGTTCGATTATTATTTTGTGGGATATACTACAGATAGAATAATGAATGACTATATTTTTACCACTACTGGTGAGATGCAAGCGCATGAATTCATTCATATACTTACGAAAACAGAATACAAAAGACATTTTGTTATTTGGGAAGGGCTGGGCGAATTCTTCGGTACAAAAAAACAATTCCCTGAGCGATATTATAGTGATGTAAAAAAATTGGTCAATGATATTTTTTCTCTTCCTGATGATTATTCAATAAAAAATTTGGTAAATGGAAAAGCGACTTGGAAAGGATATTTTTACCAATACCCTTTTGGCGCTTTAATTTGCGAAATTGTTCATGAGAAAAAAGGTATTGATGGAATTAAAAAACTTGCCTTTTCAAATACTGAAGAAAATCTTATCGAAGTAGTATCAGATATGTTAGAAATAAATCAAAGCGAATTTGAAAAGTTTTTTTTGGCTTATATTAAAGAAAAATGGTACTAGTAAAGTGTTTTAAATGTAGTAGCAGTCGCTTAGCCATATGGGCAATATCGTGTTGCCGCCGCACATTGCCGCCGCTTAAACACCATATTGCCCATCACACAGCCAAAAAATGGCTACGCCATTATTTGGCTTCGGGCTTACGCACGCTCCAGACAGGGCACATGGGCTTGACAGAAAATCTACCGTTAATTGGAAAGTTTCATGGGAAGGCAGCCACAGCCTACAACGAGCGGTTTGGCATAATGGCGGGTGTGCCTCGTTGGATAGGTGGTGAGAAACAGTAAGTTACGTGGCTCGTGGCAAGTGTAGGTAGCCCGCCACTACGCCAAGCCGCCACCACGTTGTAGGCAATGGCGGACAGTGAAAGGGTATCTCGAAAAAAAAGTGTAAAATTGAAAGTTATTCCAATATAAAAATATCAAACTTATGAAAAATAGAAAGTTATTATTACTAATAGGCGTATATGTTGTTACAATGACTATTGTTATCTTGTCAATTTATGCTTATTTCATTGAAAAAGATGCTACTGTTAGCAGTTTAGGGGTAGGACTTTCTGCGATAATGGCTTACCTCATATTTAAACTCAACTCCAATATTAATGTAGAAAGTAAAAAAACGGAAAGAAGAATTATTGGACTAATAAGTGTCATTACAATTTGTATTATTACATTTCTTTTTAATAATAATCTAGGTGTTGAAAAAGCAAAAAAAGAAGAAATAGCAATGAGTGCTGATAGTGAAGAATTACAAGTAAAAATAGTTGAGGATACTATAAAGGGCTGGACAATAATTAAGAACAGTCTAACAGATGAATTAACGAAAGAAGAAGAAGCAGAACTTATTGATATTGCATATAATCACAGTACTTACTCTATTCGCGATAAGGCTGCAAAAGAACTGATAAAAAAGACGAAAAAACAAGATATTATTATTAAACTTGCATATAATCATAGTACTTACTCTATTCGCGATGAGGCTGCTAATAAATTGATAGAGAAGTCTGATGACAAAGACGTTATCCGTAATCTTTCAAAAAAACACAGTACTTACTCTATTCGCGATAAAGCTGCTGTTAAATTGATGAATTGGCATTCTACAGCAAATAATTATTTCCAATAATGCAAACTATCAACATGGTAAAAAGTCTCAACAGTCGCTTCCTTTGTTGGCAAAGCCGCGTTCGCTCCGCTCACGCCGCTTTACCAACCGCACAGCCAAACAATGGCTGCCGCCATTATTTGGCTTCGGGCTCTCGCACGCTTCAGACAAGTTACAGGGAATTGACAGAAAATATACCGTTAAAAGGAAAAAGTCGTGGGAAGGCAGCCACAGCCTACAACGAGCGGTTTTGCGTGATTGCGGCAGTAACCCCGCAGATAATGCAGTGCAAATTAGCAAGTTACTACCCCGCAGCAAGTTCAGTGGAAGCCGCAACCACGCAAAGCCGCCACCACGTTAGGCGACACCAAGAAAAGGCACGGCGGATTTGATTGATTGACAAAAGGAAAAGAAAAAACTGGATGAATGGTATAAGGAAAAAACGAAATTGGATACTAAAAAATGAATGATAAATTTTTACAAAAATGAAAAGAGCACAATTAATCTTAATTATCACCCTCATCTGTACGACGATTATAAATGACATCATAGCTCAGACGTTTGATCCTTTGGCTGTGCAGGTAATAAACACTTTAATTGCAAAAAACCAGTTGCAAGCAACACCCAATGCTCCAGAAACATGGAATAGGTTTGCTACATGGAATAGTCAAACACCGAAGCAGTTAATAGAGTTGGATTTTAGTAATGAAGGTTATTATGGACTCGTTGGGAGCGTTTCTTTAGCCGGTTTAGCAGCTTTGCAAAAACTGCTGTGCTTGGGAAACAGTATAAACGAAATTGACCTAACAAACTGCTCTCAACTACATTCATTAACTATTAGGGGGGGGCATATTTACGAACTGGATTTAGCAAGTTGTACACAACTACAATCACTGAATCTTAATGTAAACAATATTTCTGAGCTTGATGTAACAACCTGTCCTCTACTTAAAACTCTGATCATTTCTTGGAATCGCATTAAAGAAATAGATCTGACTCATTGCACGGCACTTGAATATGTTGATTGTGGTTTCAATATGCTAACATATCTCAATTTATCAAACTGTTTACTACTAGAATATTTGGATTGTAGTGGGAATCAACTTACTGAAATAGATTTATCAAAAAAAATGCTACTCAAATATTTATACTGTTGGAGCAACAATCTTATCGCACTTGATGTATCAAGTTGTTCACAATTGCAAACATTGGAGAGTTCTTTTAACTGTAACCTTTACGAACTTAAAATAACAAACTGTACTGCATTGCAAAATTTGAAGTGTAGCTATAACAAACTAACCGAACTTGACGTAACAAATTGTAAGCAACTTAAACATTTGGATTGTAGTTATAACAGACTTGCAAAAGTTGATTTAACCGGATTGAATACCCTAAATCAATTTTACGGAGATAATCAAATAGTAGATATTACCTTATATAAAAACGAAGCCGGTGAATATACTTGCAGTATGTTCTTAAACAACCCAACTTTTTCAAAAAATGCAATTAGTTATTCTGATGGAGTTATAAAGAGTGCCAATGTTGCGGTTCTATCAACAGGTTTTACTGTACAAACAAACAAAGGAGGATTTGAATTAAGCGGTACATTTCTTCTACATTACGACGGAGTAGGTTTGGAAATTTATGACCCTCATGATTTACAAGTAATCAATAATCTTATTGCTAACAATGGATTGTATGCAACCCAAAATTCTCCTGAAACATGGGAGTTTGCAGTTTGGGATGAAAAAATTCCAAAACAAATCACAGAGTTGTTTTTGCCAACTGCTTATTCAGGATGGCCATATTCCTTGAACGGTGATGTTTCATTAGCCGGGTTAACAGAATTAAAAAAATTGGATTGTCATGTATCTCCAAAAAAATCACAAATATCAAATCAAAATGAATTATCAAATCGAAATTATGCAGTTACCAAACTTAATGTAGCAAATTGTACCTCTTTAAATACATTGAATTGTTTTTTGAATTTTAACTTAACTGAAGTTGATTTAACAAACTGTATTCAAATGCAATCACTAAATATTTCTAATTGTTGTTTAACAAATATTGATTTGTCAGATTGTATAAAATTAGCAACTTTTCAGGGATACTACCAAAATGTTTATCTCTCTTTGTATAAAAATGATGCAGGGGAATATACTCGAAATGTTTTTTTAAACAGCCCAATCTTTGGGAATAGTGCAATCAGTTATTTCGGAGGTGTTTTGAAAAGCACCAACAATAATGTGTCTTCAACCTCTTTTACCGTACAAACAAATAAACCAGGTTTTGAATTGAGTGGCACAATGAATTTCAACTATACAACTGTAGGAATAAATTTACCGGATAGTGTCCAGTTGAAAGTTTACCCTAATCCTGCGAGTGAGATAGTATTCATTGAGTATGATAATTGTTATTCGTTAAAATTATTCGATATGATAGGTAGAGAAGTATTGACTCAAAATGCAAAAGGAAAAGCAGAAATCAATATTAGCCATTTATCGAAAGGCATTTACAATGTGAGAGTTTTTTCTGAAGGTAAGGTTATTGGAAAAAGTAAAATAGTAAAACAGTAATAATGAATAACAAACGGGGCGATCGCCTAACGAGCGGTTTGGCGTAATGGCGGCAGTAGCCCGCAGAAAGTGCAGTACGAACTTGCAAGTGTCTTCCCCGCAGGAAGTTCAGTGGAAGCCGCCACTACGCCAAGCCGCCACCACGTTGCAAGCAATGCCCGGAAAAAGCGTACAATTCAAATGGATACAAAATGTATGGAAATGAAAAGTAAATATAACAATGCGAAAGAATACCAAAAATATTATTATATGAGAAAGTTTTTGATAATTTGTACAGTCATAATTGGTTTTGGATTTAATGCCAATGCGCAATGGATTGATGGTTCAACCTATGATCGAGTTAACGCACAACTTAGCAGTATAAGAACAGGATCGGGTAGTAATTCTAACAGGAATAATTCTCAAGTATCTGATATAGCTACACAAACTATTTATAAAGCAACAGACGCTTTTGTTACAGGTTTTATTAATTGGCTATTTGATGGTGAAGCGAGACGTGCAAGACAAATGGAAGTGCAACAAATTCTGTACCAACTTGAATTGCAAAGACAAGAAAAAGAACGTTTTGAAAAAGAACAAGAGCGTATTAAACAAGAACTATTTTTGGCAGATGTCGCAAAAACATTTGATTCTTTTGTGGGGTACGATGATTTTACAACTTTTGAGGGATCCGACGATTTTACTTCTTTTATTGGATATGATAAGGTAAGAAATAATGACTTGAACTTTATAATTGATGCAGAACTTTTAGATGATACTGAAGGTGTTTATTCAAGAAATCTTTTCGGAATCAAGGCCGATGCAGTACTTTTAGATGATGATGAAAATTTATTCATTGAGGAAAATGACAATGTGGTTGCATTTATTGGAAAATCAGGTACACCAATTTATAAAAACACTTCCGACCTAAATCTAAATATGGATATACAGCAACCCACCCATGTGCCAGAGATGATTAATACGATAGATACTTACAAAGCAGAACGCGAAAGAATTGCAGCAGCAACTGAAAGTTTTAGGTTACAAAAGGAAGAGTTGGAACGAAAATGGGAAGAAATAGCCAAAGAATGTAGCAGGAGTAAAAATGAGTTTTTGTGTGTTAATCAATTAAAATCTATTTCCGAAAAAATAGAAGCATTAACCATACAAATAGCCAAAACAGAATGGCTGCAATCATTGGTAAATCTATCACCAGCCGAATTACAGCAGCAAAAAGAATATTATCAAAATTTGTATAATATGGCATTGTTTGCCAATCATTCGTATGGAAATGACACCCCATTGCCTAAAGGATTTAAAAAACCAAATAATGATAATTTGAATAATCTTGTTGAAGATTATAATAAATCTACAAGTTTGACAGGTTTGGTAGGTTTTAGTTGTGAAGTTTTTCAAAATAAAGAAGGAAAATACATTGTAGCATTCAGAGGAACTGACCCACCAGATTTGAGTATTAAGCAGTTAAAAGAAACCACTACAGATTTTGCGGCAAATTTATTAGAAGCATTAGTACCCATCGCTCAAACAAAAGCTGCGCAGAATTTAATAAAAGATTTGATGTATAAATATGAAATTAGTGCTGATAATATTACTGTTACAGGACATTCGTTAGGTGGCAGATTGGCAGCAGAAACAGCGATAAAACACGGATTGACTGCATATACATTTAATGCTGCCGATATTTCTGTATCAACAAAGGCCGCAATAAAGGGAAGTAATTATAAAAATCAGAAAACCAACATAATAAATACAGTTTCTTCCAATGATTGGCTAACAGGCACAGTTGGACTTGGCAGTTACTTTGGTGGAAATGTCAGTAATAATATAATTCTAAAAGAAGCCAACGGCGGACATTCGATGACCGATTTATCTAATAATATATTGGAACGCTTGACAGATATATACCATTTTTTGTATCAAAACAAATGAAAAAACTCTTGGGCGTTTGGTCAAAAGAAATAAATAATAAAGGAAAAATTGAAGATAAGTTGAAAATGCCACAAAATAATAATAACCAAATATATGAGTAATTAAAAACCTAAATTGTATGAAAAAAGTAATTTTTATTTCGTTGTTCTTTGTTGTGTTACAACCTGCCCTTTTTGCACAACAAACTAAACTATCGGAAGAAGGGTATAAGAATTGGATAAAAGCTGGAGAGCGAATGAAAAACATTAAGCAGGAGAGTGATTATTATTTGGTACTCAATGATCTTCTCAAGGTGTTGGAAACAGACTCCCAATATGCCGATGCATTTTTTAATATGGGTATTGTTTATAGTAAAATTGGAGAATTTACCAATGACATCTCTTATTTTATGAAAGCCAAGGAATGTTACGAAAAACATCTTGTTTTAGATCCTTCCAAAAAATCTACAACTATCAAAGCATTGGCTCAAGTGGAAATAAAAATAGATGATTTAAAAGAGCTTATAGTCCAACAAGAAGTTCAAGAACGCGTAAAACAGGAACAAGAACTCTTAAATATGAAAATATTCCGGCAAAAAGGATCATATACAGATAATAATGGGAATAAACTATCAAACAAAGAAATAAAAAAAAGATTGGGAATTGTAGATCCTGAATTGGAAAAACGTTTTAAGAGAGCAAAAGATTTACAAATAACGGGGTGGACATTATTTGCTGTTAGTGTGGGTTTTGGAATTACTTACCCGATAGCATCTTTAGTAGATGGTGACCTTGGGTTTGGCTTGGGTATTATGGGTGGATGTTTAGGTGCAGGATTTCTTGTATGGCTCCTGGGAATAGCTGGTGGAAAAAAAGCTCATAAAACAATAACAACATATAACGAACAAGTAATTCTAAAATCAAAAAATAATTACACTTCACAATTATACTTGGGATTATCTTCTTCTGGTGGGATAGGATTAACTTTAAAATTTTAGAAAAAGAAGATAAGAAGGATAAAGATGTGCAATATGCAAAAGTTAAATGTAGTGAAAATATCACCCGTCGCTTTACCGAGTTTTCAAAGTCGTGCTCACTCCGTTCACACCACTTTAAAAACCCCGCGCAAGAAAATGTCGACAAATCCTCGCGCCAGCATATTGTACGACAAAAAATACAATATGCGCCACCCAATATTTGCCTCCATTCTCTTGCTTTTGCCAGCGCACGCTCAAGCAAAGACAGGGGGATTTGTTCAGAAAAGTGAAACACAATTTCTACCGGAGAGCAATCCTCATGCCCAAAAATTTCTAACGCAATTTTTGAGGCATTTGCCCACCCACCACCCTGAAATAGAAGATAATAGCGCAATAATACCGAATTTGACAAAATCGGTAATTTTGAAAGAAACGCCTGAAAGGAAAAAAGGGGGAATGGCATGGCACTGCTTGCAACGAGCGGTTTGGCACAATGGCGGGTGTGCCTCGTTGGATAAGTGGTGAAAAACAGCAAGTTACGTGGCTCCTGGCAAGTGTACGTAGCCCGCCACTGCGCCAAGCCGCCACCACGTTGTGTGCAAGTTTGGCGGACAGTGCAACGGACAACAGAAGAAAATGTGAAACATACGGCAGACTTTGACTCGGTCGAGAAAATTAATAACATAAGATAATGAAGCAAAAATTTAACAATTTATTAATCGTGAGTTTTTTAACAATATTCTCTTCTTGTATATCTTCCCATAAAATGACTACATACAAGGAAGTGGTTGAATCTTATGATAAATATAACACATACAAGACAATCCATTTAGACACAGTATGCAAAAAAAATGGAAAGTATATTGAATTTGAAAATAAAGACGCTTTAATTTTATTTGACACCAAAGATTTTTTGAATTATGTGAGCGAAAAATTAAATGACACTTCATTATGTCTTCCAAAAAAGCAATATTTAGAAAATTTAGTAGATACGGTTAATCATTGTACAACTAATTTGTATTTCATAGAAAGTATGATGACCCCCGAAAGGCTAAAACAATTATCGTATCCTAATTTGAAACAATATGAGAAAGCATTCATTTATCCGTATGGTTACGAAAGTAAATTAGATACGAATGATAAAAAAAGACTTTACACATTAAAGCAATGGGTAATAAGTGATTTATGTATAAATGGAAAGTGTTTGGTCTTTGACAAAAGAGTAAATTCCTTTGTGGATAAAATATTCTATTTGATTACAGATTTCAAAGATGGACACGGCGGCGAAAACTTAATTTTTGAAGACAAAAAGTATTTTTTCATAGTTGATGTGTATTCTTGTATAAAATATCCAGATTTTGACTGTATGAGTAACGATGAAATTGAAGAATGGAATGAAAACATTAAGAAAAGGAGAGAAAAATAAACCTGCACACAACGAGCGGTTTTGCGAGAGCGGGGGTGTATGCCCGCAGACACTTTTGTGCTGATTTTCAAGTGTGTAGCCCGCCCGAACATTTGTGAACCCCCCGCCCTCGCAAAGCCGCCACCACGTTGTGTGCAATGGCGTTTCGGTGACCGTCCCCTTGAAAAGTACCCCCTATGTGACAAGTTTTTGTGAGCCCCATCACCAAAAAATACGGTGCGCATTTTGAATATACACACGAAAGAAAAATGAAACCGCTAACTCCACAACCCAAGTCCGAAAATTTGCAATAAATTTCATCATTTCTGAAAAATAAAAAAAATTACATTACTTTTGCACCGCAAAAGTATCAGAAAATATGCCGCTCTGCCACCCCCACCCGCCGCCCAAAATTGAGCCGCAAAACGCGACTGTACCGGCATTGCGTGTTTTCTTAGCATTTACCCCCCC
>Ga0209737_10000640_pt1 | contig 27748 bp, 23 predicted proteins | sample TergutCu122P3_FD_187284 | JGI IMG/M metagenome (GOLD analysis project Ga0209737, IMG submission 187284) | Cubitermes ugandensis P3 segment gut microbial communities from Kakamega Forest, Kenya - Cu122 P3 (SPAdes) (version 2) | ecosystem: Host-associated > Arthropoda: Insects > Digestive system... | reverse complement strand
ATGGGAACAGTTGAATGAAAGTACGAAAAACATTGCCGAAATGAACAGCAAGAATACTATCGGCAAAAAAACTACACTACTAAATACGCACTACGTGGAACGGATACGTAAAAGAATACAGGCGATTCCACCTTTCAGCGTTTGTGTATGGGTCTCTCGGAAACAATTGTACGTAAGGAGAGATAAGTCCATCGAAGACTAATGGATCTTCGATATTTATGGTCTTGCAATGAATGCCTCTTTGCCACAAATCGAAAGCCCCCTCAAAAGTATTGTATTTGTAAAATCTATCCTTGATTTTGTCAAACACATAGCCACCCAAAATGCCAACAAGTGTTTGTGCGGCTGCTTCTAAAAGTGGCTTTGCTATGATACTCATCTCTGTCTGTTCGAAATATATACAATAATAATAAGTTATCCTGTATTGGTTTGCGACCACCGGCTGCGGAACTTATGCAGCATGTCGTTACAGCTTTTTTCACACAGAGGCACAAAGAGACATCAAAAAACGGAAAACCTATTGTTGCTATCTCTTACCTGTTATTTTATCTGTTTTTGGCACAGGGTCCACTTTCATTTTAGTCGTTGGAGGATCGTGTTTTCTGGCGGCAAGGCCATCTGGACAGTCCCAAAGCAACCGAAGCAAATGGTGCTTAGCTAAACTACAAACAATTTCATTCGGAATATCTTGGAAAAAACGGAATTTTGCATTATTTGATGGTTCATAGATACTACGCATAATTTCATGATGTGTTGCATTGTATGATTGGTATTCCATAATTTTCCCATCTTTGTCACAGAATACATTGGTAAAAATCGATTGCATTATGAAGCAACACATCCATTGATATTCTTTCGATTGAGTAACGATTTTCGTAAGACCATGATCTTTCAGGGTCGTGTGAAACAATTTCCACGCATCATCAAATTTCTCATGTGTCTGATCGTATAACAAAACAGACAAAAAAAGTGCAGTAAAATAAGTCATATATTTTCCAATCAACTTACTATGCTTCATAGTTGAAATTGCCATTTCACGTACCAAACGTTCAAAATAGACATGACCTTTCACATCGAACAAGATATCAACATCTTCTTCGGAAAACGCAATGTCCCAAAAACACGCAGGTACCGCGCCTTCAAAAATAAAGGAAGGTACTTTCACAAACCGTCTGTCGTCAAGGTTGCTAACAATTTCTTCATCCACAATGGGGCCTATGGCTTTATATTTTTCGTGAATTGCATATGCCTTGATCGCATCTTTACTAAACGTATACATTTTTCCATTTGCTGAATGATCGTAATGAAAGTGCCCATACACAACCCCACCCTTGAAAAACATTGGTGTTGCAAAACGCCCGACCGATGCCCTTATTAGTGACATACGCAACACCCGCATAAAGCGGACGACAGAGTCCACAGTTTTAAATCCTGCATAAACCGAGTCGCTAAAACCAACATATTCAATTTCCTCCTTTTCTGCGCATTCGGCAACGTTAAGCGTGTATACACGCAACATCTCCGCATATCTTGCGGGATCCATCTCGAGTGCTGCACGCGTTCCAACTAGGTCTAAAAACGCACAACAATTTCTCTGTGATCCTTGTGTTTTGTTTTTTGTCATATCCAACGTTCAATAATCTGTCATCTTTCGAGTACTGTGCATCATAGAATATCTTTGTGACTAAACCGGCGAACGCTTGTACAATCACCCGCCAGCACCAACGATAATAAAAACGCTCCAAAACGAAGTGCTTCCAAATTTTTCGCGCCTTTTCAGACGGCTTAAACAGGCCATTTGAGTTGGAGTATATTAGTGTGTGGTATAGATTAACAATCTGACACACAAAAAAACACCAGCGCAAATGGAGGTTTAGCTAGGTTCCTTGGAAAATACGATTTCACATTTTCCAGAAAATCAAGACGTACCATATTGCTCGTCCATTTTGTCCTACCAAAAAAGCGAGCCATTGTGTTTCGTCCTTTATCAGTAGGAGGGCGTTTTTGAGACACAAAAATAACAATTACTGGAGTGCTTAGCCCGTGCTGTGAAGAGATTTTTTTCTCTATCTGCTTGCATTGGTTCAGTATTTTTTCCCTAGAAACTTGACCCGAAAGCCTACCTTCCTGGAGAACACCAACAATTTTGTCGGCAACCTTATCCGCAGAAAAGTCCGCAGAAAAACGATTACTGGAGAAAGCAAAAACAAGGAATTCGTTTAACAACGCAACATACTCTTCGAGTGAAAAATCACCATCCTCCAAATTGCTACGACACAGACTAGCAAGCGAAACATAACCCCGTTCACTTGCATCTAACGGACATCCATAGACAAAACTATCCTTGCCTCTGGCGTGGTCGTATTTTTTTTGTGAGATGTACTTGCCAAAGACAACGGGTATCCCTTTCGATAAACCTTCAAAACGGAAAAGATGGTTGAATGTGTATATATCTAAAGCAACATCATGGATGATAACTGCAAGATTCTGAACCGTGATGCTTCCAGGCACAATTATCTGAGAAAAATGTTCGCCTGAAAAATCCATGCACAGGCACCCAGTTGGCTCGCCATACGTCACCTTAATTAGGTGCGAATAATCGCCACATCCCAGTGGGGCATCCTTATCGCCAACAAAAATTCGAGTCCTGTTCATTTCCTCCCGATCAAGTTCGTCACTATAAGCGAAGTCCACTTTCACCACTCCACACTCCATTGCCGCAACTAAGGCTTTATGGACAAGTGACCCGCTGGATGACATGGATATCAAATTGTTTACGGTTTGTTCAAGCATTTTTAGTGCCATAGAACAAGCGTCATGGCACACCGTTCCTCTTTCTGGGCAACTACTAAAGACGTAACGTTTGACACTCTGGACACACCGGCTACTGTCATGATGAGGGACATCACACCCGACAACGCTATTTTTTCTGTTTCCGCCGGATTAAGTGGCGGGCAATTTTGTTAAAATAGGCAAACAAATAGCAGCAAAACGTCAAAATAGCTAGTTTTCGGCACGGTTTTCGCCACCTTGTCAACGGACGAGCCAGAGATTGTCCCACGATTCAGAGGGATAACCGGCACTTTTCAGGTAGCAAAAAATGCTTTTACCCCTATATTTCAAGGGTTTGCACCCGCCACTTAATCCGGTGGAAACAGTATTTTTTCTGGTTCCGCTATTTTTTTTCATAAGTACATAAGTAAAGGCACACCCTTCGAAAACCTGTTGAATAACAAGTCAAAAACCATCCAAAACTCGCTACCCTCCGCCGACCAACAAGGAGGTACATGATAACACGGAGATGGGACTGCGTCAACCCCCCAGCCACCGCATGAGAGTGTTTCTTGAACTTTCCGGCTATTTTTTTCAGCAAACCGCCTCAGAGCACACCGGAATCGCCCTCAATTCTGAAAACCCAAATGGCATAGCCAATCATCGCAACCGGTTCATGTTCATGGAACCAATCAAGCCGTCCGCTTCTTGTGAACAATTCATTGACACCGACTACCATCCAACCGGCGGTTGGTTCTGTGGGAACTGCCCCATCGCTCTCGACACCCAGCCTTTCCAACGAAATCGGCGAAGTGTAGGAAATGTAAAGCGGTCTTGCGTCGGGATTTTGTTCTACCCATCTTTGCAGTGAGTAGACATTTTGTCCCCAGTCGATGTTACTGCCGAGCAGGAGTCTTGGATAATTTGTCAGCTTGCCCGCCAGTTCATTGAAGTAGGACATCGAATAGGGAAAGAACCACAGACTACTGCCAATCACCCACGCGAGTAGGACGGCAGTCAAACCCGAAAGCCATTTTTTGTTTGTCCGGCACGACGCAACTTTACTGGCGAAAATGTATAGCAGAGGCAAAACGAGAATAATGTATCGTGGGTTAATCGAAAAACCGTCTTGACTGCTGATGAAGGCAAAAATGAGCAGGAGCGGAATCAGTATCGTCAGTTCGTCCCGCCATGAGGCGTTGGCACTGCGGAAAAAGCAAGTTACGAAGATCGCAAGGATGAGCAAGCCCCACACGCCGAGCGGTTCGCGGAGAAAAAGGACGTAGCCGTAGTACCACCACCAACCGCGATCCGACCACACGCCACGGGCGTAAGATTCAATCTGTCGTTCAAAGTCGATTCGTTGCGTGTCGATGCCCTGTACAAATTCCGCAGGCAACGGTACGTGAATGTGTCCCAGCCATGTGTCGGCAAAACGATTGCCAACTGTTACCGCCCTGCCTTGGGTGATTTCGTGTCCGGTGAGAGTGCCGCTAATGAATTGGTAGTCCTTGAGTTGTCGGAATGAACCATCAAACAGGTAGCCCATGTTGATCGTCCAAATGGCGAGTAGCAGGATGGCAGCAAGTTGGCGTTTGCTTTTGAAGCCCCAAATCGCCCACACGATTAACCATATCGGAAAGGCGATGATCCAGGTCATTTTCGTGAGCGGCATGAAACCGAGGCAGATACCGGCGGTGATTGCCCGCTTCCACTGGGGATTTTTGAGCCAGTGCCAAAAGGTGTACAGTCCGATAATGCCCATTGCGGCGGCGGCGACATCGGGGCAAATCGTTGCTCCCCAGCCGAGAATGAGCGGCGAAAATGTCCAGAGAATGAGAAATGTGATGCCCGAACACCTGCCGTAGAGTTCCGACGCAAAGCGGTAGCCGAAATAGCCACCCAAAAGAATGAAAGGAACACACGCGAATCTTGCAAGGAAGATGTAAAGCCGCATATCGTCGGGTTCGTTGGCGGCGATAAAGGCACCACCGAGTCGCCATTCGCTACGGTCTTGTGGGCGTGGGGAATAGCCTGTAAAGTCATAGCTGGGGTTACAAAACAGGGCGATGGGTGCTCCGGCAACGAAGCGAATAAGTGGCGGGTTGACGTGGAATACATCGAATTTGCCTGTGTGCCAAATATAGACTGCCGCTCCGATGTGTCCGACTTCCGTGCGATTCGGGCTGGTTGCCCATGAAAGATAAGCGAGTAGCAATGCCTGAACGAGCAACAGAGCAATGGGGATTGCTCGGAACGAATCTTGAGTTCTCATTTTGTATCGATTTGTTTCTCCGACTCATCGTTTTTCGGGGGGCTAATCTCTTTTGAGCGAGGACGTGCAGTCCAAGACTGAAAAAGAGATATCGCCGAAATGATCAAAAGTGCTATAGTAATCGAAGTGTTTTGCCAGTTCACAGGATCTTCGTTGAAGCCATAGCATCCGCAGGGAATGTTGAGCCCAGCACTTATTACTATCAAACGCGCAACCACAAAGACTGTAAACATTAACGTTGCCAGTAGCCAGGCAATTTTCAAAAAACTCTGCGAAAGCAACATCATGCCAAGCGTCAGTTCAAGCCAAGGGAGCGTGTAGGCAATGAGCAAGCCCTGAAAAGGCGATACAATCTCATAGCCGTAGATAATCGCCAGAAAACTATAGGGAGAGTAAATCTTTATCAGCGCACTCTGTACGAAAACTATACCCACAATCCACGCAGGCATCATAGGCAAAACCTTACCAATTTTTCTGAAAAGCGACCAGTGATCGCCTAGTTTGTCTTGGACTTTCTCAATCGTCATCATGGTGTTTTTCTTTCCATTTGCCCCACCCATCTTCAAATCTGTAAATGTTGTTAAAACCTAATCTCATTATTCTCCGAAAAACATCAATTGCTCTGGCACAAGCAAACGATTCGTAAACGACGACAATAACAGTATCTTTGGGGTATTTTTTCAAAACGTCCTCTACTTCATCAAGGTGCATCGTGAAAGGAATGTTTATTGAATTCTCAATATGCCCTTGTCGAAACTGAAATTCCATACGAGCATCAATAATGAGTGTATTTCCATCTCCAAGCGAACTTTCAACTCTTGCGAGTGAAACTGTTGGCAGGAAACCTATGATATTGTCTTCCTGAATTTTTCTGATGGCATCGCTATTGACAAGAAAACTGTTTGAATATAGCCCACGGGAGTGTATTAAGCATGCGAGACAAGAAACGACAAGCATCACAAGCAATCCAACGCAGATATAGGTTCGATTACTACGGCGGCGAACAACTGTATTTATGTTCGCCAGAGCAATAATCAATAGGGTAGCAAGTGCCAGCAAGAAAAGCCTTTCCGCCCAAACAAAAACCGTAAAATAAATCCCGGAACTGTGATCACTAAATACCATTAACGCATTTCCGCTCCACTTCACTGCCAATTCGTCCAGCGGAATTGCTTCATAAATTGCTTGCTCGCCAACGACTTTCCATGTCATTGCTTTTCCATCTCTTATGCCGGTAAATAAAGTCCAGTGGTCAAAATTCCTAGAATCGCCTTGGGATGATGTATGTAAAATGATGGGGCTGGTTGCGCCATAAAGTGAATTGACTGTGAGAAACGAAAAGACCATTGTTTTTAACTGCAATTCGTCGCATAGCAAACGTAGTTCTGGAAGAGAACTACCTTGCCTTGAGCCGATGAATCGTGGATGCACCATCTGGCTAAAATCAACATCTCTACCGAGTGCTCCTGCCGCCAAACACACTGCTTGTACGCCGCAATAAGGAGCTGTCGCATTGAAATAATCCGTCCTACGAGTTACTGTTTGGTCTTCCTGCGTCAAATCTGACGAATCCACATCGGCAAGACACAAGTGCGCGAGCAAAATCATGCTCATCGAGATGGTTAGCATTCTATTGCCTATAATGGCTCGTGTGCACATGATTTTGCCGTCCTATCCGCTAATTTTTTTTGTTTTGAGAAACATACGATAAAGTGCGTAGGCAACCAACGCTATTCCTAACAACATCGAAAACAACCCCAAAAAACCAGCATAACCTTGCATGAATGCACGTCCTTCAAAATATGTGAATGCGGGTATCGCCTGTTCGCCATCCCAAATGTAAATAACACCTGATTCTTGGTCATCAAGATTAGCCACTACCCCTCCTTCGAGAAATGCCGCAGTAAAAATGTTCGCATCAAAAATGGGATTTAAGACGATGTTTGTTCGTTCATACTCGCTTCTATTCGTATGAACATCGCCATTTATATCTCTTCGGTTTAATTGGAGAACACCTTTCGTCGCCACAATATTGTTGCCTAGCAACTGAAATTCCAAGTTATCTAGTACAAAAGTGAATGTCTCGATCAGTGATGTATCATGAAAGTATTTGTTTCCTCCGTGTAGTAGATCGCCGTGTCTTCTTGTAGCCACTGCTCTGCGAATAATGTAACCGTTTTCCGAATCAATATAAATGGAAAAAAAACCATAACTCGTGTCAGCATCAATTTGTTTACACACAAAACCATTGATTTCACTTTCACCGATAAATCTAATTGTATCTGGCTCCATTAATATTAATTCCAGAACTCGAATGTCATCGCCGCCGAGATACCCATCTAACTCAAATCCGTATTGCCCACCCGCGAATAAACCAGGAACATGTTCTTTTGCTTGCTTTGTTGTTACCATACCATCTTCATGATGATCACTCTCAATGAATCCAACAACGGAAAAAACAGGTGTTAGCACCTGATGAAGTTTTTCACTACTGATGAATTCACCGTCAATATATTCCCTCATGGTACTGACAACGTCAAAGTAGATACCACCTCTCCTGACGGTTGCCACGATAGTCCGATTTGGAAATCCGCCAAGTAATGGCACTGATGATCTGTACGAGAATCGATTCGTTACATCGTACTGGATACGGTCAGTTGCCTTTAGATTATCTGCACTTTTTTGCAAAATTTCTAGCGCACGATCACTCGAGGACGCTTCCACAAAAGAATGGGATCCTAACAACGTCAAGATAAGCAATAAGACTATTCGACGATTAATTTTTAACATTGGTATTTTTAACATTGCTATCTCTACCGACAAGCTTCGACAAATGTCGTTTTTTGCGAAAACACGGGAGCTATCGACATTCAAAACAAAAAACGAAAACGCCTAACTACATATTATCAAACACTAGAGTAGTTCGGATACCTTAAAATGGCCAACTAGCAGGCTTGATTCAAAACCCTTACAAAACAACAGTAAACAGACATAAAAACATCCCATTTTTGGCTTTGGCGTAAATGTGTTGCAAAATGCTATCAATCCGCCGAAATCGAAACAACGCCCATCCCCTCGCAAATTGCCCCATTTTGCCCAAACTGAAGTTCCCGAACAACTCTACTCAATTTCCAAACAGTAGCCTCCGACTACTATAGCGCAACAAGCAACACGAAAACTGGCTTAACTCTGAGTAAAATAAAGAGTAATTCAGCACCATTGTATTTCCGAAAGCGCAAGCCTGATGCCGAGACACCAACCCAATACGTCACATTAGTTTAAGTTCGTTTTTTCACTTTGCGCCACGCCACCGCACCAAAAGCGTGCCATACTAAAATGCACGCTCTTGCCAACAAGCATGACATCTTCTGAAACGATTATTCTGGCAGTTCGCACCTACAGGCTCGAGTCTGTGCACAAAGAGCATTACCTGTACATTGCGTGGGCGGTTTAGTTTCGACACACAGTCCAAGTCCTCTAGCACTATAAGTACAACGTCGGAATGTCTCGGAGCTAGGACACACGTTAGCACCTGCATTAGGACACTGTGCGGTGGTGTCAGTAGTACATCTAGCTCCGACTCCCTGTGTCGTATGATCGCACGGCGAACCGCCGACCATAACATCAGTGACACTGCTCACCACCTCGACGGCGAAAAAACTCACCACGACGCACAGGCATATCACCTGCAAACCCACTACTAATTTTTTGACCATGATTTTTCTCCTCATTTGAAGGTTTGAGTTTTGGTTACGGAATACCTCCGAGACCCTTGTAGTGTATTGTACCGCAGGTTTGGAAAAACTCAAGGGAGTGCAAAAAACGATTTTTTCCGAAAGTGTAGCAGCCAAGTGGTGAATTTCGGAGGCGTTCATAGGGCGGTGGGGAAAATACCCGTTAGGTAATCTGCGAGTTGATTGCCCCGAAAAGCACAGGGCTTGGCACGATACAGTGGCTCTGGCTTTTTCGATGTACCTGCCTACTGCATTTCACCACATTCCTCCACATTCTACCGATCTGGGTATCCGCTTGACGCAAGTAGTGTCCAGTCAAGTCAAATTTTGTGGGTATTTTGACTGCCAAAGCACCAAAAACATGGCAATCGTACCGGATTATCCACGAAAATTCAGTGTTACTTGCGTCAAGCGAATACCCAGATCTACCGATTTCCAGCATACTAAATTGCCCATTTTACCCACCACCCAGTGAACAGGAGGAAAAAATTACGACATAAACCTAGCAAACTCTGAAAACCCAATTATTGCTGTTTCCACCGGATTAAGTGGCGGGTGCAAACCCTTGAAAAATAGGGGTAAAAACCTTTTTTGGCTACCTGAAAAACACCGATTATCTCTCTAAATCGAGGGACAATCCTTGGCTTGTCAGTCGGTATGGGAGTAAAAACCGTGCTACAAACCACCTATTTTGACGTTTTGCTGCTATTTGTTTGCCTATTTTAACAAAATTGCCCACCACTTAATCCGGTGGAAACAGAATTATTGGAGTTGCTCCGCTTTGCGAGCAGACGAATGCTGCAATTTCATTGGCACGTTCATTGGTTGTATCGATTTGCCAACCTGAAAGCATGCCGACAATGAACATTGCTGTGAATGCGTCACCTGCGCCTACCGTATCTACAATATCAACCTTACAACTATTACAGACATATTCCTCCCCGTCGACAAAGATCCGGCTTCCCTGAGAACCACAGGTCAGTATTAGCGTTTTTAGACTGTAAGTGTTTATAAGCCAATCGACATACTGTTTTACTTCATGTCCAGGCACCCCGAACATGGACACGATGCGAGTTAATTCTTCGTCGTTTAATTTCAGAACATTGACTAGACGAAGTAGTGATTCGATCACAGCGTGATCAACGAATGGGTCACGGAAATTCAAATCTAATATCCGCAGTGTTGATTCCCCTGCTTGAGATACCAATTTTTGGATTGCTTGGCGTGTCATCACATTTCTCGATGCCAAACTACCAAAATAGATAGCATCAGCCGTCTGCGCGAACCGAACTGCGGTGTCCGTTGCAATGATGTTATCCCAGGCAACGTTTTCGTGAATCGTGAATTTTGGTTGACCATCAACCGACAACTCAATACGAACAGTTCCTGTAGGTGCATCCTGGTCTATTTCGATTAATTCGGTCGAGAACCCAAGAGAGCGGTAGAATTCTAACAATTCTCGCCCAAGATCGTCATTACCGACGCGGGAAAGAAGTCGAACTTCAGCTCCGAACTGCATACAATGAAACGCAAAGTTCGCCGGAGCACCTCCAACCTTCCGTCCCGTTGGGAGCAGGTCCCATAATGTTTCACCTATCGATAGTATCTTCATGGGCTTGCAGAATTTTCATATCTCTGGCACACCAACCATCCCATCCCAAGGGTCACGTTTGGCATTTGGATAAGTTTCATAAAATAAATCAGTTTTGGCGATACTTGAACCGAGCGTTTTTGACAATTTTTCGGTAATCTCCAAAAGCAGAGGGAATTCATTGTCAACTTCTTTCCAAAGATTACGCATAATGGTATTTAATTGAAAAAAGTAGAAAATATCTGAATCGTAACGAAATCTTACCATGTGGTTGACGGGATTAAGAAACCGATATGCTGCTTTTCTGCCACCAAATCGGTAATACCGAATATAAAAGGAAAGTGCTGCACGTATCTCGTTTGGTTCACCAAACCAAATTACCTCTTTCGGCTCTACAAATGGGTTTCCGTTAAACGTTCTTTCATGAAATTTGCAACTTATGAAGTCGTCTTCAAGTGTTGTATCGTGAATACAAGTAGAAAAATCAAAGTCTCCTATCAATTCGCATTCCCAAAAATTGTTGTCATTAAGCATTGCCTCAATGACATCCCTTACTTTTTGTGCTCTCTCCTCGGTTTGGCTAAACTTAATACGAGTAAATTTGTCCGAGCAAAACATCATATTTCTCGTTGTAGCATCTCGAAAAGGGACAGTTGCAAAATTTGCCCAACATGCATACAACTTTTCCATTTCTTCTTCGGCTCTTTTAACATCGTACTTAATTTTTGTGCAATAAGCCAGAACTTTTACAATACTGTTAAACTTAAACATCGGATATGGTTCTCTTACAGGCTGACCTTGTCTCCACTCCGACAATGCATGTTGTATCCGCTTTTGCCTTTCCTCGCAGCGGGCTATAATCAAATCCTTAACTTCATGAGCTCTCGATAGTCCTTTTTTGTGAAATAGCTCGTCTAATTGGACTAACAATTCGAATACCCTAATACCCTTAAAACTATAGAGATAAATTTCGTTTTCGGTAACTTTGATTAATTCAGGGATTCCTTCAATATTTTTTTCATGTAGGTGTTGTATGACAGACACTTCTGTATTCTTTTCATACGTACTTTCGGAGCGTTTGACAAAAACAACTCTCTGATCTACTATTCGCTTATCCTTCCATAGGTCATCATGGAAAATTTTCAATATTTCATCACGCATCAAAACCATCCTCGCTAATAAATCTCATGTTTGGAGTTCTGTCGCATAAATCATAAGCGATTTCTATTGTGTGATAATCACTGCTATTTTCAAGTTCATGAGTAATAAAAGGTCTTTCATCGTACCTAATTTCTTTTTCTAAGTTGTCTTCCCAATCCTTTGTCTTGTTCTTTTCCGCAATAACAAAAAAAGGCACATTAAAATGTGCAGCTTCCCTAACAATCATGTCCGAACCACTTGTGTTTACAAACTTTACCATTTTCCCAGCATCTAAATAAACCGCATGTGCTCCCATTAAGACACTTTGGATTTGATTTTTTGCCATTAAATATGTGATACTTGAATCTGTTATTAAAAATTTTTTATAGGCTGTGCCCTGTAATTTTTCAAAAATCTGCTTTGCATCATAAAACGATTCGGGAGATTTTGTACGGCATTCGGAAATGTATAAGGTGCAATTTTGCTGAATTTGCTTTGGAACGCTTTGTAAAAACTCTATTACTCTAACGCTCTGAGAATACAGCAGTATTTGCGATGATGCCTTAATCCATTTTGCATGTTGGTTAATACTGTTTGCAACTGAGATTCTCTCCAGTTTCTTATTTTTTAAAAACTGCATCATGCTCATTCGATCAGAACATTTTCTAAGTTCAGTCACAATTTCATCGCATTCATTTTTGAATGCAAGAAAATTTGGTTTCTCCTCAAAAACAGCCTGGGCTGCAATTTGGAAATCTTCAATAATTGTGCGGAGCGGCCAATCAGAATTGATTTCATTTGCAAGCATTTCCAGAAATACATTTGTAGCTGTTGTTTCTGTTGGGCAATTGGTTATATCGTGCAATTTCCTTAAATAAGGCGAATCAGGAAGGTCTGCATGAATCAATATTTTGGATAAACTACTCAGTTTTAAAGCCAGCTCATTTAGGAAATCCGTTAAATCCTTATTCTCTAGCACTATTCCTTTTGATTGCCAATTTAGAATATCTTCGTTTGTCGGCTCGAGGACTACAGCCATGTGCCTTCCCATGTAATCACCTAGTAATTCTTGAAGCTCGTCGAATAATTCCACAAAATCCTCGTCCTGTAACGCAAAACCAACAAATAATATAGTTTTACTTGCCAGAATTGTCTTAGCCAAAGCGTCAATTAGCGGCTTTGTGTGCTTAAAAGGCTTGTAGTCTTCAATCGCCGCCACAATAGACTCACGCTTGCTTATGCAACCATGTAACTTTACAATTGGCTTCTTATTGTTTTTCCAAAAAGCAACGTCCTTGTCTTCAATAATAACGTGATAAATATCTCCATAATCAGAAAAAGCCATTTCCAACAATCTGTCAAAATTAGTGGTGAAATATGAGTTGAAAGGTAGTTTTGCCAATAGCCTATGGGACGGCAACGGTCTAATGCCGGGCTTGTTCATTTCTTTGCACAGAAATTCCACCAACTCTTTCTCCCCACTTTTTTGTCTTATCTGTTGGCACGCTACCTCAAAACGTAGTCTCCCATTCTTATAATCATCGTCGTTTTCGATGTATGGAAACTTTTTAGCAAAAAGCTCAATCATTTCTCCTGCCGATGGAACGCCTGCCGCCTCTTTATACCTTTTCGAAACGCCCGCACCGATAAAGACTGCCAAGTCGCCAGTCGCAAGCTTTTTCGCAATTTCATTGATAGTAATCATTGATGTTCCTTCCTTTCCCTTTATAATTTTTCTATAAGTAAATCAGGACAAAATAGAGTGTTTCTCTCAATAAGGTTGTAATATATGACATCTGCTAATTCGGCAGGATTCATAAACTTTGCTACATCTGGTGTAAGACCACAATCTTCCTTCCAAAAAGGAGTATTGATACCACCAGGACTGATTGTTACTATTTTAATATTAGTACCTTTGAACGCTACCTTCAACGCTTCGCAATACCCTCTAGCTCCCCACTTAACTGCACAATACACAGATTCTTTGGGGTTCCCTTTAAGAGCAGCTGTTGACAGAATTGTTACAATTGTTCCCCCCCTTTCTTTCATTGCCTTAATAGCGTTAGCGGACATAAACATAACTGACTTAAGATTTGAGTCAATCAGTGCTTCCACCATTTGCGATGTTATGTCTTGTGGACTAGAAAACTTTCCTACACCAGCACAATTAATCACACGCGTTATCTCGTATTGCATGAGTTTCTCATAGAGTGTTTTGACCTCTTTTTCTTTTGAAACATCCACTTCGTAAGACAGCACTTCATGGTTGGTTTCTTTTCCAATGATTTTTTTTGCTAACTCTAAATTTTTGGCGTTCCGAGCAACAATGCAAACATTTCCGATCATGGAAAATTTCTTGCCCAACTCTAATCCGAGTCCAGAACTTCCTCCTGTAATAATAGTGATTTTCTCTTTCATTTCTAACATCTCTTTTCGTACTTTGCTCATCGCATCTTGTTTTAATCGCAACCCCCATGACTTTTTCATCAGCAAGCATTAGATGCCTTCGAGCAGTGCCTTCATCTGAGCTATACTTCGCCACGTCAATAACCTGACACTTTTCACAGGACAAGTCACAAGTTCCGCTACGCTTACGGCTCTTGGTTCGAAAAGCCAAGTTTACCGGCGAGCTGTAGCCCCGTCTACTTCACATCTTTTCAACAACTTCCAACATCAGCGACACATCCCTCACTGCACCCATCATTTTCATTTCCACGATGGCAATGCGTTTGTGTCGGTCAATTTTCTTAATCTGTCCTTCCAAGCCCATCAATGCCCCTGATGTAATTTGTATTCTATCTCCCACGATAAATCCCACTGATCCTACAACACAAAAGTCCGCATCAAACAAGCGTTCCCAATATAAACGCTCTCCTTCACGCAACACCACGTCTTTCTTGTCGTCGCCATAGTGAAGGATGGTGTAAGCGTCCCTTACACTCTTCAAGGTTGCTTCCACCCTGTCAACTATCTGACTTGGTTCAACTTCGGTCTGAACAAAAACATAACCCGGAAACAGCGGCTTTCGTACCTTGTGTAAAACGCCTTTTCTCCTGTACGGCGTTTCTTTCGTTGGGACAAAGGGCAAGTATTCTTCGACGTTCAGTTTTCCCTTGAGCGTGTTCACCAGTTTTTCTTCCGAACCCGTCCTAGCAAACAACACAACCCAATTCTTCATTGATTTTCCTCCGGGACGCAACTCATCCACGGCCGCCACATACAGCGACCAAACATTGCCCAATGCCCCTGCTGCCAATAACGTGTTCAAGCCAGCGATTAACGCGTACAGGTGCTGTTTTTCCAAGCCAAAACCCACTTCACATTTGGTAGGCTTGCCTTGTGCCCCCGAAATTTGCCGAAATCTGCGGTGACACTGAGGCAAGTCTATCAGAATTTTTCTTTCGAGTCAATGGGGCAGTTTTGGAATTTTCGGGTTTTCTGGTCTTTTTCCAGAGAATTGCCTCACGGCGAGCCAGTATCGCCCTCAATCCTGAAAACCCAAAAATAGCATAGCCAATCATCGCCGCCGGCTCGTGTTCATGGATCCAGTCGAGCCGTTCGCTCAAACCAATCCACGTCCTCCTGCGTAAGATGGTAAATCCAAATGGAATAACCCGCCCTCGCGACTGGCTCGAAGTGCAAAAAATATCGGTACTGCCCGCTCCGGTCATAAATGTAATTGACACTCACGGCATGCCAGCCCGGTTGCGGGACATGCGGTGGAGGCATTCCCGACGATGGTATTGTGGTTGATTCCAACGGAAAACTGCCCCAAACGGCAACCGTTATCTCCGTAACATCGGGATTTGCCAGGCACCATCGCTCCAAAAAGAAAAGGTCTTGCCCCCAGTCGATATTGCTGTTGAGCAAGTGGCGTGGTCCGTTCAGTGGTCCGGCATCGAGTAATCGTTTCACACGACCGGAAAAGTCTTTTGGCGACTCTGGAGGCTTTGGATATTCTGCGTCTTTCGGTGTCGGCAAAACGGCGGCTAAACTATTGAAATAGGAGATGCTATGCGGATACACCCAAAGGCTACTGCCGACCGACCACAGCAAAAGCACCGCAACTATGGTCGAAAACACAGGTCGTTTCCACGAAATCGCCTTGCCGACCTTGCTCATCCAGATAAAGAAAAACGGCAAGGCGGGAATGACATACCGGGAATGATGTGAAAATCCCGTTTGGCTACTAACAAAAACGAGAAGAGCAACTCCCGGCAGAAGAATGACCATTTCGTCCCTCCAAGAGGCATTACATTGCCTGATAAAAAATGTGCAATAGATTGCCAGCAATAATAGTCCCAAAGTACCAAGTGGTGTTTTGATGAGCAAAGCGTAGAAATAATAGTACCACCAGCCACTATCCGACCACTCGCCGCGAAGATATGAGGGGAAACCCCTTTCAAAATCGAGACGTTGAGTGTCGATACCCTGAATGAAATTGGCGGGTAACGGCATGGGAATATGATCGAGCAGTGTATCGGTAAAGCGATTGCCGCCGCCGATGGGCACCTCATAGAGTTTTTCCACACCGGAGAGAAACGATGTTTGAAACCGGAAATCACCGAGTCGTTTACCGGTGCCTTCGAACATATAGCCCATGTTGATGACGAGCAGACTGGCGGCAAACATCACAAACATCTGCTTTGCTTGATCGAACCAACCGGTAAGTGTGAGTGTTTTGTATTCCGGCATGCGATATAGTATCCAAAGGACAACGAAGAGCGGGTAGAAAATTAGGAGCGTGAATTTGGTCAGTTCGGCAAGCCCCAGAGCAAGGCCGGCTAGAAGAGCATCAAACATCGTTGGTCGGTGGAGCCATTTTAGAAAAACGAACACGGATAGCACGGCAAGGGCTGCCGATGGGACATCGGGACTGACCAGACAACCATGACCGAGAATGTAGGGAGAGAAAATCCAGAGTAGCGAAGCAAGTATCGCCGCATTCTTTCCGAACGATTGCCGCGTTAGAAAATAGATTGCAATGGTGCCCAGAAGCACGAAGATGAGCATTGCGTATCTGCCGTAAATCATCCAGCGGAGATGATCCTCATTTTCTCTGACCCAAACTTCGCCTGCCCGGTGTTCTTGGCGGAAAAAGTGCTGTGAGATGCCGAGGTCTGCCGGTGTTGGGCAATAATTGCCAGCAAGAAAAGCGGGAAGTGCAGCAACTTTATCGGGAAGCGGCGGATTGACATGAAAGACCGAGTAGTTGCCGGTTTGGAGGCGAATTAGACCCGAAGCAAGACGACCGTGTTCGGTGAGAACGTAACTGAATTTACCCGTCAGAGGAAATATGACGGCGAGATTCAGCGCACACAGAGCCAAAAGGATCAACCACGAACGAATTTGTGTTTTTTGTGAGCGATTCATTCATGCATGATTTGGTCGGTTATCGGGTCAGGGCTTTTCGATGTTTACGGAATGCTAGGTACAGCGCCACTAGGATAATAATGAGTCCGATGATAGTTAGCGCATGCCGAAAAAACCAAGTACGCGACTCCGGTAGTGGCACGTCCCCACCAAATAAAGGATCGAGTATCATCGAAGGGTCGAGTTCATAAAGAGGCTGGATAGTTGAGGGAATTGCGTTCCCCCTAGCATCAGTCCTGTAGGATACTCCCGCAATAGCATCAACCACCGACGTTCCCTCAGGAAACCTTAAAAACATATCTGCCTCTGATACTTGTCCATGTGTTATGTCGGAAATACTCATCCTGAAGAACGTTTCGATTTCTGGGTGAAAAGATGAGCGGAGACGAATCAACATTCTAATTGGCATCCAGACACCGTCTACGAGCAGACTCTCCTCGACAACAAACCTTTCCTCAGACCATCTATTTCTGTCGTTCCAAGTAGCCTCCCACCTGAATTCTCCACTCAGCGGCATGAAACCCTTTTGAGGATCAAGAATGAGTTTTCTCGTACCGTCGAAACTATCAGCAACAAATCTCTCAGGATAAGGCGATGTTAATTTCACCCTTCTTCCAGCAGCGTCCAATTCAATTTCCCATTGTTCCTTATGTTGCATCAGGCAAGAGAAAATAAAATAGTCTTCGCCGTGAAATTCCGTCAGAAAATTGCCACTCAGCCACGCAGTATAGCGATTCTCTCGTATCATCGGGTCTTCACTCGTGTCTATTCGTCCAAAAAAAGTATCTGCAACATTGTCTGGGGTATTTACATAGTTCTTTGTTATCCCCTCCCTGCCGTCAAAAAAAATTGACACCATTTGATGATAGTCGCCACTTGAAGGAGCATCGATGCGCATAGTATAACTATTGTTAAGTACCCTATGCTCGAACACCCGATACAAATCAATGGTATCTGTATTCGGCACGTTGAATCTTCTGCCCCCCATGCTGGATTCTAGTCGGTATGACAAATTAGCCGCATGTTTTATTCGTGTTTCAAAAACTAGATAAAGATAGTTCACTTTTTCTTTATCGGACATTTGTGAGAATCTGTCGAATTCGTCCGCTTTCAAAAAACCGTGTACAGGCGCAGAAAGAAAGCAACAAATAAGGATCAGACAAAGCCAAATAAGGTGTTTTCTGAGCATTGTATATATGTTTGTAAACATTGTTTATAAAGTTTATAAAAATGGAACATTCGTCGGATAGATTCGTTCACAAAGAACCCCCGAATTTCGCTTTGGAGCTGTAACAAAATAACATTTACAATTACCTTTTCGACTACAACCTCCAGTATCCTGTATTTTACAGTAAATGTCTGTTTGAGTCAAGGCAAAAGCAAATGTTATTTTGTTACGGCTCCTTTGTGCTAAATTTTCCACCGGACTCAGTGCCTTGTCCCTATTCAATTTTTGGATTCAATGTGTACTTAGGTTATTGTATTCAGGGCAATTCGGCACAGTCGTCCAAATACTAAAAGGGCACTTCTAAAAATTGACGTGATTTTTATTTTTCGTCACTCCCGCGTAGGCGGGAGTCCAGAAAAACAGGGTTATCACCGCTTGTCTAGATTCCCGCTTTCGCGGGAATGACGATTTTTAGAAGTGCCCAAAAGCGATGCAAAGCACCAGCACTTCGTCAAACCCAATTTTGGGCACCTCTAATAATATTAAAACCGACAAGAACGAATCCGTCAAGGTACTGTAAATACAGCATCTGCCAAGTTTATAGTGTCGGTAAAAATGGAGGATTACTAAAGGTACCTTTTTGTGGATTGATCTGGGAGGTCATAGACATCAAAAAAAAACAGTTGACACTTCACTGTTTCCAGAAAAAAGGATCACTGGCACAGACTCAAATATCGCGTGTCGCAATTGATGCCAGCTATCGGTTCCTGATCACACCTCCATACTCCAGAACTATTCTGGACGCAAGTACCTACGTAGTACACGCCACCACATGCCATGGTGCCCGTTATCGTACATTTTTCACCCTCGGCGAAGACACAACCCCTACGCTGAACGGCAGACGTTCCGCTACAACCACCGCACCGTCCTGTAGGGAATCCTGGCGACGCTGGTAACACTCCATTATTTTCTCGGCATGCAGCCGATGCCAAGCCACTACACCCAGTTGCAAGCGTAACACACTTCGCATTGTGTAATACCAAATCAGTGGCTGAACCAAATAGCCCAGCACACGCGATCGCAAAGGCAAAGGTGGAAACCATCAATGTTAGTGACACATTCGAACTTTTCATAGTATCGCCCCTTTTTTGGCTTTGGAAATTTTGTTGCTAGGCAGAGAAAGCCAAATCACCACCCGACAGTGTCCGCCATGATACCATGCAGGAGCGTTTTTCAAGAGGGGGGGCACTATTCATTTTCGGCGGACAGCATCATTGCTCTCACCGGAATTCTTAATTCGGGTGCTTCCCTATCCGCAGAAAACAAAAAAATGGCAGTTTCAATACGACGGGGCTGTTCTTGCATGTCAGGACTGAAAGTAACGACAAGCGTTGTTTCATATTCAGAAACATTGACAAACTCTTCTTTGATTCCGGGCAGATCGCTTTCTATTCTGCACATACCAATAGGCGAAAAATCGCGTCTGAAAAGCCTAACCGTTCTTTCCTTTGTCTCGCCCGGCTTGATGGTGCCAAAGTTGATGACGGTTGGAGTGGAGAACATAGTGCGATTCGCGGCAACTTCTCCGACCACCCTCAACGGCAAAATGCCTGTGTTAGTCTGTACAGCCAAATCATGACGAACACGCTGCGGTGTCGGCGGTAATTGCAAATCCACTTGCAACCTTGTGCTCTGTCCCGGTGCTAACTCGCTATCGTAGTTGTCAGCGACCATGCAACCGCAAGATGAATGTATTCTCACGATTGAGACGGTCTCATTTGTTTCGTTGACCACCTCAAATTCATGCGACAATCGAGGATTTCTTATCGAATCAACCAAGCCAAAATTCCATATCGGCGCATCACACCGTAAACCGCCCGCATTGACGGGATTTTGTGTTGCCGCCCCTGCTGGCAGTTGGAAATAGCCGATTCCATGTAGTAAGACGGTAAATCCAAACACGCCAAGTGCCGCAGCGAACATTCTCCTTGTCCAAAGTTCTTGGATAGCTTCCCAGTTTTTGCTTTCAGATTGTTCCAACATGGTTGCCATCATAACATGCCGGAGCGAGCGAGTCAATCGTCAACTTCACTTCCGAACGCAACGCAGATTCCGTCGGACAATTTGATCACGATCGGCGTGTTTACAAGCCAGGCGTTGTTCCGGTCGAGTTCAAAGGTTGGAAATGATGCCGAAGGTACATATTCGCCGATAGTGGACGGAATGACGACAATGGCGACGTTTTCTGGTTTTGTCCTTTCCAGTTCTGCCACCATCGGCGGACACTCTGGGCAACCGTACTGGACAAGCAGGATATTCCAAGTTCCCAGTAGCAAATTCTCGGCACCCTCCGGTTGAGCAAAACGGGAAATGAGTGGGAATTCCTCTCCAATCCAATCTTCCGGCACGAGAAGGATTGTCATTCTGCCATCGAGTCCCGTGAATACCGTACCCAGCGTCGCATGCGGTTGCTGTTTCAGCGAAAGCATCCAATACGTCGCCAGTGCCGCAAGAAGGAGCCAAGTGAGCAAAATAGCCAGCACCTTTTTCTTGTCCAACTGCGGAAATGACCAGTCGACTTTTTCTCGAAATGCCAATAGCAGACCGACAATGACCGCATCGAACGTTGCTGTGATCCAAGGATTGACTGTAACAACGCCGAAACATCCGCACGAGCCCTCCCCGCCGATTGCCTTCATGAGAGAGATGAGAGTGAACGCCGAAAAGCCGAGTAGCGACAACAGCCACATCCAAGATTTTGCCAATCCAGCAATGAGAATGAGGGCAAATAAAATTTCTCCGACGACCACTGCCATTTGAATGTGCCTGTCATTCAGAAGTTCGAGCAGAGGCGTGAATACGCTGTTTTGCACGACCGGAGGCAAGGGCATCGTGGCAAGTTGATGTGCCTTGAGACCAGCAGCAACGAGCAAAAACACAGCGATGACGAAGCGGAGCTGGTCAAATCCAAAGCGGCGGGGTGGCGATTCACTCATATCCCGCATTATACCACTCCACATTCTCCTGCGAAAGATGGTAAACCCAAATGGCATGCCCAATCATCGCAACCGGTTCATGTTCATTTAACCAATCGAGCCGTCCGCTTCTTGTGAATAACTCATTGACTCCGACCACCATCCAACCGACAGCAGGTTCCGTCGGAACTGTTCCGTCGCTTTCGACTCCCAATCTTTCCAGAGAAATTGGCGACGTGTACGAAATGTAAAGTGGTCTTGCGTTGGGATTTCGCTCAACCCATCGTTGCAACGAGTAGGCATTTTGCCCCCAGTCGATGTTACTGCCGAGCAGGAGTCGGGGATAATTTGTCGGCTTGCCCGCCAATTCGTTGAAATAGGACATCGAATACGGGAAAAACCAAAAACTGCTACCAATCACCCAAGCGAGTAGAACGGCGGTCAAGACCGATAGCCATTTTTTGTTTATCCGGCACGACGCAACTTTGCTGGCAAAAATATAGAGCAACGGCAAGGCAAGAATAATGTATCGGGGGTTAATCGAAAAGCCGTCTTGACTGCTGATGAACGCGAAAATGAGCAGGAGCGGAATTAATATCGTCAGTTCATCCCGCCATGAGGCGTTGGCACTGCGGAAAAAGCAAGTTACAACGAGCGCGAGGATAACCAATCCCCACACGCCGAGCGGCTCACGGAGGAGCAGGACATAGCCGTAGTACCACCACCAGCCGCGATCCGACCACACGCCCCGTGCGTAGGATTCAATTTGCCGTTCAAAGTCGATTCGTTGCGTGTCGATGCCCTGTACAAATTCCGCAGGCAACGGTACGGGAATGTGTCCCAGCCATGTATCGGCAAAGCGATTGCCAACCGTTACCGATCTGCCTTGGGTGATTTTGTGTCCGGTGAGGGTGCTGCTGATGAATTGGTAATCCTTGAGTTGTCGGAATGAGCCGTCGAACAGGTAGCCCATATTGATTGTCCAGATGCCGAGTAGCACGATGACCGCGAATTGGCGTTTGCTTTTGAACCCCCACACTGCCCACACAATCAGCCATATCGGGAAGGCGATGATCCAAGTCATTTTCGTGAGCGGCATGAGCCCGAGGCAGATACCGGCAGTAATTGCCTGTTGCCACTGGGGATTTTTGAGCCAATGCCAAAAGGCGTACAGTCCGACGATGCCTATTGAAGCGGCGGCGACATCGGGACAGATCGTTGCTCCCCAGCCGAGAATGAGCGGCGAGAATGTCCAGAGAATGAGGAATGTGATGCCCGACCACCTGCCGTAGAGTTCCGACGCAAAGCGATAGCCGAAATAGCCGCCCAAGAAAATGAAGGGAATGCACGCTAACCTTGCAAGGAAGATGTAGAGCCGCAGGTCGTCGGACTCGTTGGCGGCGATGAAGTCGTGTCCAAGCCGCCACTCGCTACGGTCTTGTGGGCGGGGAGAATAGCCAGTAAAGTCGTAGTTGGGATTGCAGAACAGAGCGATGGGAACTCCGGCAGCGATGCGGACAAGTGGCGGGTTGACGTGAAATACATCGAATTCGCCTGTGTGCCAAAAATAGACTGTTGCTCCGATGTGCCCAACTTCCGTGCGGTTCGGGCTGGTTGACCATGCGAGATAGGCGAGGAGCAAGACCTGGGCGAGGAGCAGGGCGATTGGGATTGCTCGGAAGGTTAGGCGGTGTTTTGGGTGTTCTGTCATGTTGATCACTTCACGGCATTATCAAGGACTTCGTGTTCTTGAGTTTCGTCTCCTGCCGCATAGCAAGCATTGGACAAGAAAGGCTCTAATTTGTTCTTGACAATATGCCTCTGCCAAACAAAAGAACGACGCAAAATATTGCGAATTCTATCAATACTAGAATCGTTGACATGCTCATAAAACGAAGAGTGCTCGCCATTCCAACGCCAAGTCCTTACTCTTGAATCGCGGGTCGCACCTATGCTTTCCAAGAGTGCCATGTTCATAGGATAAAAAACATCATCATAGCACTGATATTTTTTGTAAACATTGAGAATAAGCCTTAAATAATCAACATTCGACGGATTGTTCTTGGTGCACCCAACAATTCGCTCAGACGCAAGCGGCAAAGAAAAACCTGCATCGTAGTTCCACTCCATTGCCTCGACAATAAGAGAAGGGATAAGATCGATGTTCTTTTTGTCCACATACCACACGCAGGGAACGCGAAAACCATATTCAGCCAAACTGTAGATATTGTTGAAGCTCCGCTTTGAAGTTGGAGTCTTTGAAACATAGTAAATTTGGATGCGATTATCAAACAGAAAGTCCATCGCATGGGTTTTCATTCTCGCAAAAGTTCCATACAACTGCAACTTAACCACGCCCTTTTTCATTTCTTCTTGCAATGATTCAATAAAAGGCGAAAGCAAGTCCTGCCAAGAAATCGGGTCTTTGTCAAAATGAATTTTGACAATAATTGAATGATGCTCAACCATTTCCATGATTGCTTTACCGCAAGCCGCCATTTGCTTCGCATCACTCAAGAACGGAATCCCAACGTCGAACCATGTAACAGGTTTCGCAGCAGTTTCGTTTTGGTCAACTTGTTGACGGCTTATGTCAGAAAAAAACTGTTCCACCCGTTCAATGCTATTTTTTTCGTCTAACGGAAGATGCAACATCTCTTTGGCAGACAAATCCGTAACAATAAAGCCATCTTTTCCATAGTCGTAAAGATGTCCATTGTTCTGACTTATAATGTGTTTAAGTTGTAGGGAGTTCACATTCATGTTTTGTTTCATCGGTTATTGACGCTTGCGTTTCTATGTTGGGGATCATCTTTTTCCATTCTTCTGGACAGTAATGTTGCATAAACAACGGATGTTTCTCTTCGTACAATTCATCATAAAGTTTTATAGCAATTTTAGATTGGATTTTAAGCAACTTACATGAATTGTCGTGACTTCTGTCGATTTTACCGGTGGCATCAAAATTACACGCATAACAACCCCCAGCACAGACGATCTTGGCTATGCACTTTTCACATCGCTTCTCCGGTTCTGTACCTTCTATAAAAAAGTCTCTGGCTTGTTCGGAAAAACCCTCATAGATGTTGCCGAGTTTCCAGGTGTGCCATTCAGCACTAAAGTGTGAATCCCAACGAACGCATGGCCAAATGTTTCCGAAAGAATCAATAGAGATCAATCCACGGGCAGCACCACACGCAAATCTAGGTCGTTCTTTACGATGTCGACCTTGGAAAGGTATCGCAAAGAGAAAATTCCAGACGTGAGTGCCCTGTTTGAGTTCTTCTTTCCAATGGTCAGCAATTTTATTTACCTCCTTTTCGAATTTACTTAGAGATGTCTTACACCACAGTTGTGGCTCACCCGGCACCATTGCAATATTGGTATAACCCAAACTCCGAAAATAGAGGTAACTCTCAAACATGTGATCTAAATTTACGGGAAGAATAGTTGCTCTTGCGCAGGTCGAAGGCCTATATGCCAGAATGGAAGGAATAGCCTTTTCCACTTTTTGTGAACTTGGTTTTCCATCACTTGATGGGCGATTGGCATCTTGTACAAATGGAACACCATCAATGGAAGTGTGAAGACCAACATCCCACTCTTTGAAAAAATCGATGACGGAGTCGTCCACAAGAGTACAGTTTGTCGTTACGGAAAAAGAAAGCTTCTTGCCGTGCTCTTTGGCGCGTCGAATTGCAAATGGTATCAGTGTCTTAAAAAGACCAAACTGTAAAAGCGGTTCTCCGCCCATACAAAAGACTCCAATATTCTTTTCTGAGCCGCTCGCGTGGATGAGCCAAACAATCGCATCGAAAGCGGTACGTTTGGACATTGACTCTCTAAAATGGTTCCTTTTGTAACAATAAACACAACACAAGTTACAATCGCAGGTCACATCCAATTCAAGATTTCTAACTGCCATACGCTCTGGTAATGATGTCAAAACCAAACGTCTGGAATTGCTGTTGGCATGTAAGTCTATATTATTCATTGGATTAACCTATTTTCATTTTGCGCAATTCTACCCATGGTGCCGCCGCATTTTCTACTGTCCAGGGAGTCACTTCCCAGTTCATGCCTTCCATTGGTGTCCATGCAAGTGCACGACGTTTGAAAAGCAAAACTTCGTCCCCGCGATTGAGAAATGCCTTGGCCAAGTAATAAAACTGTACACGATTAGGGTCGCGAAAGTCTTGTACATCCGCTCGATCTCTCCAATCGTCTGTATACGGGGGAAATGACACTGTTCGTAAAAAAGCGTCATGCATGTTTTCTGGCCTGTTGTATATGATCGCCATTTTATCCTCACCGACTAGCGTGAGCATCGCTTCGTCAAAACCAAGTGACCCTCTGTAGAACCTTGAAACACTCGCCTTTGAAACAACGTTACCATCTCTGTCTAACCGAGTCAAGTGATAATGTCGTTCGCCACGCAGATTGGCTTCCAAAAGCAAAACTTCACCATTTTCACAACAATGAATATTGCTTGAGACAAGAAAATTTCCAGGGGAGTAGAAAGAAGTTTTTCTACCGTTGAGGTCTATCTTCGTAAGGGAAAGTCCGTCACTGACTAGCAGTGCATTTCCATTTGATGTCCAAGCGATGCTTTTCATCTCTTTTTCTCTGCGTAGCCGCAATTCCCAAGGGGCATACAATCTGCCATCGTTTAATCTTGTAACATGTCCAGAGTCACCCTCTAGTTCTAGCGGATAGTTATCAAGGGTACACAACATTCTTGGCTGTTCATTTCTGTCCGTGTCGAGGACGTACACCCCAACACGCAGATCTCTTACCTGAAGAGCCGTTGCATATTCCTCTGCAAGTTGTTCCCGCCTTCTCGCATCTCGTGACATCCGGTACATTTCGTCTTCCGTTTCGGGAACAGTTGTTTGAAACTCGGCGGCAATATACGCAAGCCGACTGGGGTTGGCAACAGACAATGCCATGCTCGTTACAACGCCTGGACTCGGGCTTCGATATACCCTTTCAAAGCTTCTGCCATGCGTCTTCGATGCGTAAATAAAATACTTATGGGTGAACAAAACCAATGCAGGTTCGCGTTTTCCCTCAAAAATATCCTGCGGGATGACGCGGTTTCCCGCCACAACGATGATCTGACCATCAGGAGAAACGCACACTTCGGAACCTCGCTGCCCACAGACTTCCTCTGGAAGTGGAATGTTTTCTCCGGGCACGTCCACCCACCGGTACCCTCCCGACTGTCGCTGTCGCCGCCACAAGAACGTGATCGGCACAAACAAAAGCAGCACTCCCAAAATTATCATCTTTGCAAGTTTATTTCCCATCAGCCTACGCTCCTCATTACAAACTCTATTTCTCTATTTATTTTCGTTCAATCGTCTATCCTGCACTTTCCAAGAATTGAGATGCAATGCCGGTAAAACGCCATGTAAATCACCCAGTTTTGCCAATTCCGCTACAACCTAATGCCCACTTTGCCCGAAAAAACAAAGAGCACAAAAAAAAACTGATACTGAAAACACTGTGTATTTTAAGCATTTTAACACTTGTAAATTAACACTTGTAAATTCTCGGAACATGCAGGTCTATCGACACTGCAACCACATGCCAAAATCAAACACATATCCCTCATGGTCTGTAAGAGAGAACGTCGCCATTTAGGTAGTCTAGGCAAGTAATGGTTTGCGAAATACCCGTTAGACAGTTTTTTGCATCAAAAATGCTACACAACCGTCACACAGGGACGAAAAGCAGGGTGACGGCACTGTTGCAGGTCTTCTGCTCCTCTATCTCACCGAGTATTCCACCAAAATAATTGCCTCGTTTGCCCGGCCCTTTGTAGGTGGTCGAGTCCTTGTTTTGTAGCGTAATCCCCGTTTTTGCAGTTTTCGCTATCCGTTCGCGAAGCCAGGCACTGCCGGGCACAAAACCACCCGAACCGCCAAATCCTAGCGGTGCTCTCGACTTGGTACTGCTCTCTCGACTGCACCTGTTTTTCCTGAAAACCAGCATCGAATTAGGACAGCACCAAGGATGTACCACTAGGTTTTAGTCCCGCGACACCACCTACAAAGGGCTGCCTCGTTTGCCTAAATTACGGCGCACCCTCTGAGAACACAGACACGCGTACAACACACCCACGCTAACCAGCAAATCCATCAAAGGTCTGTCAAACAAGTACCACATTGTGCATGGTGCGTGCCACAACTATGTTCTTTTGTCCCGCAACTGTCTACAAGCAAGCATCCGGCTTGACAACCGGAATTTGCGTGGCACAACAGGCAACTGGCTTGGCAGCCAGACTGTTCGTCACACAACCAACAGGCACTTGCGTTCCCCGCCGTAGCCAAAACTATGCCGACAGGGAGAGTAACCTGGACAATACGCTTGAGAAACGCACGTCTCGGCACCGATTCTGGTGATAAAGCGTCAGCCTCATCTTGCATTAGCATTCTTAGTTCGTCGGAAAGTTCTTTTTCCGCTCGCGACTCATTCGGAGTCAGTTCCATTTCGTTCTTTTTCTTAGCCATCGGTTCCTCCAAAAGGTTTGTCAGGACTCTCGGCAATCCCCCGAGTCCCACAGGGTAAGGGTATCATCTTTTGAAAATAGTACAAGAGGGGGGGGGACTGCAGGGCTGACGCATCAAATTGCTGAACTCCCTGTTTTTCAGGCATGTAAACGCAAAAAAACGAACGATTTGTGTTTTTTTGGAACATACATTTTTCGCATTCAAT
>Ga0209737_10000639_pt1 | contig 27759 bp, 26 predicted proteins | sample TergutCu122P3_FD_187284 | JGI IMG/M metagenome (GOLD analysis project Ga0209737, IMG submission 187284) | Cubitermes ugandensis P3 segment gut microbial communities from Kakamega Forest, Kenya - Cu122 P3 (SPAdes) (version 2) | ecosystem: Host-associated > Arthropoda: Insects > Digestive system... | reverse complement strand
CGGCCGAAGCGAAGTTCACCCCATGTATGCCGTCAAGCCCGGTAGGCTCGCCGCACAATATCAGCACATCCCCGGGGCCGCTTACGAAGTTGTTTCGAAGCTCTTTGTTCTTTACGATACCTAACGCTCCTACGTTGATGAGGCAGTTTTCTGTGTATCTATCATCAAAGAAGAATGCTCCCGATATGGTCGGGACGTTCACGACGTTGCAGTAATCCTTTCCTCCTTCAACTGCCTTCTTCAGCAGATCGCGGGGATGTATCGTCCCCTTCGGCATTTTCTTCTCTGTGTCAACATTACCGATGCAGAACGGATCGACGATCGCGATAGGCTTTGCGCCCATGCACACAACGTCCCTCAATATCCCCCCGACGCCTGTGGCTGCGCCGCCGTAAGGCTCCACCGCCGACGGGTGATTATGGCTTTCGATCCTGAGCGCATATCCGTGCCTGCCGTCGAATCTCATGACCCCCGCATCGCCGCGGGACATTATGTCCGGGTGACCGATGCCGAAAACGAACTCTTTCAATATGGCCTTTGAACTTTTATAGCAGCAGTGCTCGCTCCATGCCTGCCCCAGCGATTGTAACTCTATGTCGGTGGCGTCCCGTTTCTCTTTGACGTAGTATCCTTTAACGATCTTCATTTCATCAAGCGAAAGGCCGAGGCTGAGATCTTTCGATAACTTCTTGAGGTCATCGTCACCCGCGTCCCTTATTCTTATGTCATACAATTCAAAAGAGGCTTTGCGTTTTTCAGTAAGTTTCTTTGGGGCCATATCATCACCGTGCTGCCGTGAGTGCATCTGACGAGCGTTTCAAAAAAGTCCCGGAGGCCGTCAGAAAGTACAACATCACACCTGTTTCGGAGCGATGTGTTAATTGTTTTAATATGTTTTGCTCATCGATTTCAGGCAGTTCGAAAATGAAGGTTTCTCTGAACGATCAGATCTTCACTTTCAGCTCGACCTGGTCGCCGTTGTTTATGCTCAGGGTCCTTCTCAGGTGGTATTGGCAGACCACTTCGATGATATTCTCGTGGTGTGTCCTCTCCGGAATAACTATCGCGCAGTCGATGTTCCTTATCTTTGCTTTGTGCGCAGTCACCTTCCCGAAAGACCTGCCTTCGCTGGTAAAGCCGGATATCGTCTCTCCCGGCGCACTTCTTATAATGTCCAGTTTGCCAAGATCTTCTCTGTCGACCGCTACGTTCAGGGTCCCCTCGAACGGCCTGAATCCAAGCTTTTCTTCGAACTGGACCATGTACCCGATCTGGCAGATGTAGTATCTCCCCTCTCCCAGTCCCTCTTTGATGACCCCTTTGATGGTGATGTGGTCGTTTATCTCGAAGACCCTTCTGTATTCGCTGTACTCTTTCTTGAGTTCATCGATCCCCTTTGGTGTGAGTTTGATGCGCTGTTTCCTTGCGCCCATATCCCTTATTATCAATTTCTCGTCAAGAAGTTCAAGGATCCTTTTGGAAGCGGACTGTTGACTCATCTCTAACGCATCGCCTAACTCTCTTGAAGAAAGGACCACATAGTCCTCAATCCCGCCGAGGAGGGCGATCTTCCTTAGTGCGAACGTGTACTTTGAATCCACGATTCCTTATAACAGTAGCAAGAATTTAAACGTACCCTATAAATAGTAGGTACTGCGGCAGCAATTCTTACTTAGGTATTACTTTATGAAATTGCTTGAACCGCGAAAAAAGAAAATTAACGGCCCGGTGAAGGGCGCTGGTTTCAGATCCTCATCCTGTTCATCCATGTTTTGGAGGCAGTCATCGAAAGAACGACCACGATCAGCGCGCAGATCGCTACCAGCATAACGCCGGCGTAAACGTTCAATAGCTTGACTATGACCGAACATACGATCACGCCCGTTGTCAGGAAGGTCATCAGCATCATCATGTCCCAAGACCATTGCCCGCCTTTGGCGAATCCTCCCGCCAGAGCGAAGAACATGACCGCTATGAGCAGGCACACTCCCTCCTCTGCGATCGCGATCTCCTCCGGCTTGAAGAAAATGGCCATGAAGGCGATGCTTATTACTCCGCCTAGGAATCCCAGCGCAACGCCGATCTTGATGTTGTTTGGCATTGTTTCCATATTCACACCTGTTAACTCTTTTTTCCTATTAACCCTTACCGCTGGACAATATCATATTCACGCTTTCCGCCGACAGGAATATCAGGGCCAGTATGATGCCGTATCCTTCAAGCCCCGCCACGCTGAGAACGAATACCATTGGCAAAATGCAGAATATCACTACTATACCGATCCCGGCGAATATCTTCTTGTTCGCATACCAGTTCCCGATCGTAATTGCTATGATGGCTCCGAAAATGAAGGCCGCCATGGTGACCGCGACCGGCCCGTGTAGGGAAGAATCCATTGTGAATACTCCGACAAGGGCGAGGGCTATGCCTCCGCTGAAAAGGAGGGCTCCTCCGACCGCATGGCCGAGGTTCTTCGAAAAGCCAGTGCGCCCTGCACCGAATATTGTTACAAGTATTCCTGTTATCATACAGCCGTAATTGAAGTAATAGCGTGCGGCGGTATCCGAGATGCCGAATTCGGAAAGGGTGTTGACGCCGAAGTGCCAACCTGTTTCGATGGATGCCGCGCAGATCCATGCGATAGAGAACACTGCGACAGCTACCATCCCCAACCAGGCGAACATGGCACTGTGGTCCTTTAAGGATATCATAGCCCTGAACACGCCTTTTATTTTATTATACTTGCGTTAGGATTAGCAAAAGGAAAGACACTCCCGTTTCAAAAAAGCAGTTTTTTAATGCAGGAGGAGGATATCGGCATAGTCTTATGAGGAACATATACTTCGTTGGCACAGCGGGAAGCGGCAAGAGCACCATGGTCGGAGCATTCAAGCAATGGCTTGACGACAATGGCGTTGATGCAATAACGGTGAACCTTGACCCCGGGGCGGAGAGGCTCGCTTACAAAGCGGACATCGACATCAGGGAATGGGTCTCCCTCGGCGAGGTGATGGACGAGTATTCCCTAGGTCCGAACGGGGCTCAGATCGTCGCAGCTGATCTGATGGCAATGAATATCCACAAATTGACAGCGGTCCTCGAAGGATACAGAACTCATTTTGTATTGATCGATACTCCCGGACAACTTGAACTATTCGCGTTCAGAGGTTCCTCGGGAATGATCATCAACTCTCTGGGAAAGGAGAAGTCAATGATCGCTTATCTTTCCGACCCGATGCTTTGCAGGAAGCCGAACGGCTTCATATCATCGATGATGCTTTCCGCGCTGGTACAGTTCAGGCTGCAGCTTCCGATGATGAATATTCTCTCTAAGTTCGATACATTATCGGAAGATGACAGCCAAAGGATCATCGATTGGTTCGAGAACCCCGATACCCTCTACGGCGACCTTCTCGATGAGGACTCGGACCCACAATCGGTGGTGGGGATGGAACTTTTCAAAGCTCTTGAGAACACCGGCGTATTCGGTGAGATAAGGGGCATCTCCGCTCAGGATGAGACGGGACTGGAAGAAATATATGCTTCTGCTCAGCTAATCTTCTTCGGCGGTGAGGATGCCGAAAGGAATTAAGGCGTTTACCCGAACATATAAGCCGGAGCGGCCTTGACCTTGTTCCTTCCCGCTTCCATGACCTTTACTTTTGCTGATAAGAAGTCTTGTTCCGAAACGATGTCCCTGCCTTCGCGTATCGCTAGCATTCCTGCTTCGGTGCAGATGCTTTTTATTTCTGCACCGGACGCGGTGTCGGTCAGCTCGGCAAGTTTTTTCGCGTTGACGTTCTTCTCTATGTTCATGTGAGACATGTGGATATTGAATATCTGGGTCCTTCCCGCGACGTCCGGCAGGCCTATCTCGATTATACGGTCGAACCTTCCCGGCCTGAGCAACGCATCATCGAGAATATCGGGCCTGTTCGTGGCGCCGATTATCTTAACGTCGCTTGTGGGAGTGAATCCGTCAAGCTCCGCCAGAAGCTGCATCAGCGTCCTCTGGACCTCTCTGTCCCCCGACGTTGCCACATCCATCCTCTTCGCTCCCACGGCATCCAGTTCATCGATGAATATGATGCTCGGGGCCTTCTCCCTGGCAAGATCGAACAGTTCACGCACAAGCCTGGCACCTTCTCCGATGTATTTTTGAACCAACTCGGATCCAACGAATCTTATGAACGTTGCCTGCGTGGCGTTGGCGACGGCCTTCGCCATGAGGGTCTTCCCGGTTCCGGGAGGGCCGACGAGCAGCACGCCCTTCGGCGGCTCGATCCCGACCTTTGCGTACAACTCGGGTCTAAGCAGAGGGTCCTCGACGGCTTCGCGAAGCTCTATCATCTGTTTGTCGAGTCCGCCCACGTCATCGTAGGTGGTGTCCGGTTTCTCTATGATCTCAGCACCTGTCACCACCGGATCCAGCGGAAGAGGCAGCACGTTCATCACCGCAAGGGTCTGTTTATTCAGTGAGACTCTTGCGCCTGGCACGAGGTCCTCTTCCGGTATGTATTCTGAAACGGCAACAATGAAGTCCGGGCCGGTCGAGCTTTTTACGACCACCCGTTTATCGGGGAGGATATCTCTCAGTGAACCAACGATCAGCGGAGGGCACCTGAGCCTCTCCAGCTCCGCCCTTATCCTGCTGTGGTCCTTCTGTAATCTGAAAAGCTCCCCTTCGGAATAACGTTTATCGTTCTCTGCTGTCTGAAGATCCTCCATCAACCTGATGTTCCTCTCTTCGAGTGTTATTATCTTTGCCTTCAGTTCTTCAACGCGTGCATCGTCCATTCTTGCTACCACTTAAGGTTGATACACTCCTTATCTTTATAACTTTTTTTCGTACCGACCATTAATTTAATTAAATAGATGATAATCGGGTCATGATGATATGCGAAATGTGTGGGAAGGAGGTTCCCATAACGAAGCCCATGTTGGTGGAGGGAACGAAACTGAGCCTGTGCCAGAGCTGTGCCAAGTTCGGTGACGAGTACAAAGCGCAGCAGGGCGCGTCCCAGGGAACGCCCGTCAACAAGACGGTGATCGAGCAGAGGCTCGAAAGAAGGGAAAGGAGGATGCAGACCAGGGATGTATTCTCGGCATCCTCGAGGGAGCTTATAGACGATTACGGAACAGTAATAAGAAAAGCCAGGGAAGCCAAGGGAATGGACCTGGAAGAGTTCTCCAAGTCGATCCTGGAAAGAAAGGGCAACATCGCAAGGATAGAGGCGAACGATCTGGTCCCGGATGATAAAATGGTAGCCAAACTGGAGAAGGCACTCAACATCACTCTCAGAGAACAGGTACAGTCGGGCGGCCAGGTCAGCGGCGGCAGGAACAAATCCGATGGAATGACGCTAAGCAACTTCATCAAAAAAGAATGATCATCTGCTCTGAACAGCGGATCTGGCATCGTTGATGTAAGGCATGACGTCCACGCCTTTCTCTTTGAGGATGATCAGCGCTGCAACTTCCATGTCCACGTCGGCCTTTTTGCTTATCTTGTTGCATTCGGCTATGAACGTCCCCTTTGCTACACCTACATCCAAAGCTTTCTGAACGAGTTTGGACAGAAGATCCGCAGGCACCTCTTTCTTTGCCGCCGCCTGTTTCGGGGAATACGTTCTCAGCGTTTTCAGAAGAGCATCGGATGGTCTGTACGCAACAGGCACGTTCACTATCGAGATGTCGATCTGCGGCCGGACGTAATCATCTGTTTTTGATAAGAGGTCCTTTTCTAAAAAGATCTTCAGGAGAGCGTCCGCATCCTTGACCTGCATCCACCTGAGGTCAAGCGAAACATACATTGTGAACTCCTTCGCAGTGAGTACATCCTTCCCCTTGTTAAGGAACACCGCGGCCAAGCACACTTCCATCTCGTCGGACATGCCTTGCCAATCATTGCGGGAGTAAAAATACGTTGCTATCGCGCGTGCGTTGTATGTTTACACACTAACAGAATAAAATAATGCGCGAGGCCGCTTCTCAGAAAGGTTTATAATGGCCATCATAATAGGGTGGAATCCTGAATGGTGAATGAAATGATGTACACTAGGTTCGAAAAAGCAAGGATCATAGGCGCAAGGGCGCTTCAGATATCATACGGCGCCCCGGTCCTCATCGACTATCCGGAGGATATGCTGGACCCCATAGACATCGCATTGCTCGAGTACGAGCATGAACTCATACCCATCACCGTGGTCAGGAGCTAATCGAGGAATCATAATGAGTGAAGAGGAGAACGTAGTCGTAAACAAAGATCTGCTTGTCGCAGAGGACCTGTACCTTACATCAGGCGCGCACATAGGCACACAGCAGAAAAGCGCGGACATGAAGGATTTCATATACAAGGTCAGACAGGACGGATTGTATGTGCTCGACGTCAAGAAGACGGATGACAGGATAAGGGCAACGGCCAGTTTCCTGGCAAGGTACGACCCGAAGAGGATCCTTGTCGTTTCCGCAAGACAGTACGGCCAGAGGCCGGCAAGGGAGTTCTCCAAAGCTATCGGAGCGCCTGCGTTCGCAGGAAGATTCGTTCCTGGTACTCTTACAAACCCCTCCAACGACGGATTCGTCGAGCCTGAAATAATAATGGTCACAGACCCCGCAGCAGACAAACAAGCTCTTAACGAAGCACTCAACCTGGGTATCCCGATCATCGCGCTTTGCGATGCGAACAACGAGACCAGAAATGTCGACCTTGTCCTTCCTACCAACAACAAAGGAAGAAGGGCGCTTGCCTGCATCTACTGGCTCCTTACGAGGGAGGTCCTTTTCGCTAGAGGCGACATAAAGGACAGGGCTGATTTCCAGATGGTCATCGAAGATTTCGAAGCCAAACTCTGATCCGGCTCAGTAAACGATTTACCTTTTCACTTCTATTTTCATTTATGAGGTATCCCGCAGTAGCAGGCAGATTCTATCCCGCGGACAAGAACGAGCTGTTATCGAACATAAAGAATTGTTTCCTTCACGAGCTCGGCCCGGGGCTCCCGGAAGGCATCGGCAGCAAGAGGGAGATATCTGCTGCCATCTCTCCGCACGCAGGCTACATGGCGTCAGGCATGAATGCAGCACATGTTTACAGGAAGATAGCGGAGGACGGTCTTCCCGAAGCATACATCGTGATAGGCCCGGACCACGTCGGCGTGCCGTTCAAGGCGGTGACCTGCAATGAAGATTACCTGACACCGCTGGGCCCCTGCAAGACCCATGAAGAGATAATATCAAAACTCAAGGGCGAAGTGGCGGTAAGCTGCCCCTCTCACAAGTTTGAGCATTCGATCGAGGTTCAGATACCATTCATTCAGTTCATCGACAAGGATCCGAGGATAGTACCGATCATTATGAGGGACCAAAGCAAAGCGGCAGCGGAGAAGCTGGCTCTATCGATAAGGGAAGCATGTAAGGGTATGGATGTGATCGTGATCGCATCAAGCGACATGTCCCATTACATTCCGAAAAAGAACGCCGACAGATTGAACTCTATGGTATTGGAAAGGATCGGGAAGAAGGATATCGATGGGATGTATTCAGTGATAGAAGAGAACAGGATCTCGGTTTGCGGGTATGGTCCGATGGCAACGGCGATCCTGGCATCAGATCCGTCAAAGATAGAGATACTGAAATACTCTGATTCCTGGGATTCGCTGAAGTATGATATCAATTCGGTGGTCGGATACGGTTCAGCTGTGATGTATAAATGAGAAAATGGGGCAGAGCCCCAAAATGGTTCAAATGCGTTTCAGGTATCTCAGATTGGGTTCGTACACCAAGCCCTTATCCATAAGGACATTGGAGATCTCTTCGAGCTCCATGCTTGATATCCCTTCTGATTCAGCTCTTCTCTCGAGTTCGTCCCTCGGTGCTCCTTTGCCGTCGGTGTCGAGTTCGTCCAACAGTCCCAGGATGATGTCCTCGATGTCGGCGTTGCCGCTTCCCATGGTCCTCGTTTCTATATCGATCTCATCGGGAGAATCCGACATGTCCTCCGGCAGACCCAGATCGATGTTCTTGTCGGGAAGGATCGTACGCAATGCAGTCTGAATGGATTTAAGGAATATCGTCGAATCTGGAATATCATATTGTTCCAGAGCGGTCACTATCCCCTTTGCATCCCTCTCGCTGAATCCCTTGTCGACAAGCATCTTCTCGGTAAGGTCCTGAAGGGTCGAGGCCTTCTTCATCTTGTTCATCCTGTCCCAAGTGGATTTGGCTGCCTCGATGATCCACTGCGCTCTTATCTCATCCGTTATCTTTACGATGCGTTCCGGCCGGATGGAAACAAAAACTCGTGCATCGTCGGTGGTATAGGTTCTTACTTTACCCACGACGGCGACGAAATCAGGCGTTTCAATATCGGCCATCGTTGCCGCGGCCTCCGGCTGGTACCTTCCAACGTTGATGAAGAAGTTCCCGGACGCCAGGTCCTGCACTCGGCCCCTCCACATCGGCTCGTCATCGGAACCCACGTTCTCTTTTTCGGTGAGTACTCCTGCGATCAGCACCCTGTTGACCATCGCGCCCAATCTCGTTACTACGAACGACGGAGATTTCTCGTCTTCCCCTTTGATCTCGTGGGTAGCCGTATTGAGTTCTGCTGAGAATAGTCTCCAAGCAACTTCTCTCGAGTTCATAATGCGGCCTCCACTTCTTTGTACAACGCTTCAGCTTCCGCAACGACGTCGGTCTTCTCGATCTTTACTTTCGTAGCGATCATCATCGGCCCGAAGTCGTCGCTCATCACATTCCCGCTCAGGGTCATCTTCTTCATGATGACGAGCTCAGCCATCTCTCTGGCGACTATTTCAGAGTCGCCTTTTGCTTTGGCCAATGCGATCGCCGCTTCGAGTTTCACTCCGGTCAGCCTCTCGGTGTCCTGGCGGTTAATGATCGCGCCGATCGCTCCGGTGCCGTCGTCTATGATGACCTTGAGCCTGAGGTCCGAGATCGGTTCGACCCTGCCGTGGGTGGCGCATTCTCCGTTAAGGACGGACCGGTTGCATTGCGGGCATCTCCATATGAGGCCGCTCCCCGCTCTCAGGTCGACTATTGTCCCAGTCACCGAAAGATCAAGCCCTCCGCCTACCGAGATGACATCGGCGATGGTCCTATTCATTGCCGATACGTCTATCTCGCCGAAGGAGTCGTCAACGCGGCTTACTTCGCACCTTTCTCCGAGGTTAAGTTGTGGTATACCTCTCCAGGCCTTGATGTAAGCGTTCTTTGCGCATATCGATTCGCCGGCTTTCAGGTTGTAGTCGTTCCATGCGGAAAACTGGATCTTGCCGGTGTCGTCGGCGATTATCCCGGAGAAGACGATCTTCTCTTCTCCTTTCACGGTGATGTTCTTTTGGTCGACACTCATTATTCTGCCGCTTACCGTTACGTTGCCGGCGCCTTCTTTGATGTTCCCGATCTTGATCTCGGAGGATTCCATGGATATGGTGCGGTCAGGGACATCGACACGGATGCCTTCGGTCTTCTCCACTTTGCCCCGGGCGCCAAGGTTGATCTGCATCCGGTCGTTCCATAATTTGGTGTAGGCGTTCTTGAAAACGTAGACGGAACCTTTCTCCAGTTCCACGCCGTCCCCTTCCCAGATGGTGAACGGAGCGGTGCCAGTCTCATCTCCCAGGATACCGGAGATGATGGTCTTCGGCACTCCCCTTATTGTTATTTGCTTCTTGTCGATGAATATTGCCTTTGCGGTAATGTCGACATTCATTTCGGTGCCTTTCAGCTCGTTTATCTTTTTTGATATGACATCAGCGGTCATGAAAGTCGGCGAGCTCTCGGCGCCGTACTTTCTCTTGATCCCCCTTTTTGCCGCTTCAGCTGTGACACGGTATTCGTTGAGGTAGGTGTTCAGTTCTTTCATCAGCTGGGCATCATCTATCTTCCCCGCCAACTCTTTTTTCAGTTCTTCAAAATGGATTTTCAGTTCTTCGTCGTTCATTTCTATCGACCTCTTTCGTTTCCCCTTGAGGCAATTAATAGTACACGTTTATGGTATAAAAGGTATCACAGGGGGTCACCGAAAAGCCCGAAAGTGAGTTTTGGAAAGATCAGAAAGTTAGGGTGAAGATAAGGTTCATTTTTCTCTCTTTTCTTATCATCAGATCGACCTCTTTAACTGTCGTTGTAGCCGTTCTTTTCTAAACATGCCAGAACTGTCTGTTGTATCTTGTCTAATAAAAATAATATCGAATATGCTGCATCATATCCAAAAAATCCATAAAAAACGCCTCTTTTCTCGATGAAATTCGACAAAAGTCGAAATAGCAATATTTAAATGGGTAAATACAATAAGCGGATATGGTTCCCAAGAGCAGGATCGATCAAATCCTCGACGGTTACGACACAAGCAACATAACTCTCGCTACGTTATGTTCGCATTCTTCGCTACAGATCTTCCATGGAGCACGCAAGGTGGGCTTCAAGACCTTGGGACTGACCGTAAAAGACAACACAAAATATTATGACGCATTCCCGCTGGCAAAGCCGGATGAGATAATCAAGTACAAGGATTTCGACGAAATGAATGAAAGGAAGGATGAACTTATTGATCGGAATACGATCATCATCCCCCACGGTTCATTCGTTGAATATATGGGGGCAGCCAAGTACGAGGACTACGAGGTCCCTTCCTACGGGAACCGTGCGATCCTCCAATGGGAATCCGACCGCGGGAAACAAAGGACATGGTTGACATCCGGCGGCGTTCCGATGCCTCGTCTGATAACAGATGCAAGAGAGATAAACGAGGCCGTAATGGTAAAATACCACGGAGCCAAAGGCGGCCGCGGGTTCTTCATTGCAAAAGATTATCCCGACTTCAAGATGTCCATAGACAATTCTCAACCGTACACGATACAAGAGTATTGCATGGGAACACGTTATTATCTTCACTTTTTCTACGATCCGCTGAAAAAGGATGGCTACTCCTGCAGGCAGGGCGGCACCCTCGAGCTTTTGTCTATAGATAGAAGGGACGAGAGCAACATCGACGAGATGTACAAGCTCGGGTCTATCGAGGACGCAAAGAGGCGCGGCCTGTATCCTTCGTTCGTTGTTACAGGGAACACCCCCGTCGTTATTCGCGAGTCGCTTCTCCCGAAGGCGTTCGAAATGGGAGAGAACGCCGTCAACCGGGCGTACGAATTATTCGGAGGGATGTGGGGGCCGTTCTGTTTGGAGACCGTCGTAACAGACAAGCTTGATTTCAAGGTCTTTGAAATATCAACGAGGATCGTCGCCGGGACCAACCCCTTCATCTCCGGTTCTCCGTACTCTGATCTCATCTATCCGGGCCTGAGCACCGGCGGAAGGATGGCCAAAGGCATCAAAGACGCAGCTGAATCAGGTAAACTCAAGGAACTGATGAGCTGAAACAAAAAAAAGAAAAATAATATACTTATATGGACTGTGGGTCATCGATGGTAGCAAAAAGGATGTCGGGGATTACAGCATCGGGAACGGTCGCTCTTTCAAATCTGGTCAGCCAAATGAAGGCGCAGGGAATAGATGTGATCTCTTTCTCAATGGGGGAGCCCGACTTCGTCACTCCAGAGAATATCATAGAGGCATGCAAAGAATCACTGGATAAAGGGTTCACCCACTACACCCCATCTGCGGGAACACCCGAGCTGAGAAAGGCAATAGCAGCAAAAGCGTTCTCCGACAACAATATCCAATGCACTTCAAAAAATGTCCTCGTCACTCCGTGCAAGCACGGGATATACATGGCCGCTCAGGCCTTCCTCGACCCAGGGGACGAGGTGATCCTTCAAGATCCGTGCTGGGTCTCATACGAGCCCGATATCAGGTTAGCGGGCGCGAAGCCGGTCTTCGTCCCAACCAACTACGACGATAACTTCATCATCGAACCAAAAGCGATCGCCGAGGCGATCACACCTAAGACAAAGATGATCGTTCTCAACTCTCCTTCCAACCCAACGGGAAGCGTGATACCCGAGGATAAATTGAGAGAGATAGCGAAGATCGCGATAGAGAACAACCTGATGGTGCTTTCTGACGAGATCTACGAAAGCATAATCTACGAAGGGAAGCATTTTTCAATAGCCTCCATTCCCGAAATGTTCGACAGGACCATCACTATGTCCGGCCTCTCGAAATCATACGCAATGACAGGGTGGAGGCTCGGATGGGCAATAGCATCTGAGAAAGTGATAAAAGAGCTGGATAAGCTGCAGACCCACACCATCTCATGCTGCGTATCGTTCACACAGCCTGCCGCGGTCGAGGCGATAGTCGGGCCTCAGAAGGAAAAGGACGATATGGTGAAGCAGTTCAAGAGGCGCCGCGATCTCGCGCTCGATCTGATAAGGGACATCAAAGGCCTGGATGCGAACGTTCCGCAAGGCGCTTTCTATCTGTTCCCCAAGTACGATTCCAAAGTGAAAACGGACATCTTCTGCACAAAGATGCTTGAAGAAGCTCACGTAGCGGTAACTCCGGGGACCGCATTCGGGCCCAGCGGCGAAGGATTCTTTAGATTATCGTACGCAGCAAGTGAGAACAACATCAGGGAAGGAATGGCAAGGATCAAAAAGTTCATCCAAAACCTGTGATGCGCGCGGCCACGTACGTTATAATAAATATTTGTTAGCAGATAGCCTGCCAAATATACCCGAGGGAGCATATTGAGCAGGAAACTTTTCACGGTAGGGCCGGTAAACGTTGAGCAGGAGGTCCTTCAGTCAATGACCAGGCCTATGATCACACACAGATCAAAGGATTACAAAACATTGCATGGGGCCATAGTCGAGAAGATGAGGAAAGCATTGGATACAGATATGGATATCTTCATGGTAAGCGGCTCCGCATCGGTGTTCCTTGAAGGGATGATCCGGAACGGCGTGAGGTCGAAGGCCCTGGGAATAACAAACGGCTCATTCGGAGACCGCTCCATCGAGATCGCCGAGCTCAACGGCAAGACAGTCGATAAAGTGAAGGTGGAATGGGGCAAAGCGATCCGCGCGGAACACATCAAAGGCAAGGTAAAGGAAGACACCGAGGCGGTATTCTGGGTAAGCAATGAATCCTCCACCGGGGTGTTCAGCGATTCCCTCGAGATCGCGAACGAAGTAAGATCGCAGAACCCAGAATCGCTGATATTCATTGATGCAGTAACATCTGCTTTTGCGATGGACCTGAAGCTCAAGGACCTAAAGGCAGATGCGGTGGTATTCGGCAGCCAAAAGGCTTTGTCCTTGCCGCCGGGCCTGGCGATGATCGCCGTTTCAGAACGTTTGCTGAAGAAGGCCAAGACCATATCGGACAGAGGTTTCTATACCGACCTCACAAAAATAAAAAAGCAGAACGATGAGAACTACGCACTCACCACTCCTCCAGTTTCGTTGATGTATGCGTTGGACTTCCAGCTCGACCGCGCTCTCGCGGAGGGGATGCAGGCCAGGTACAGGAGGCACAAGGAGATGGCAGATCTCGTCGAAGGATGGGCGACCAAGAAGCTCAACGGCATATTCCCGGAGAAAGGGTTCCGCTCAAACTCGATCAGCGTCCTTAATAGAGGAGAATTAGACTTCGACAAATTCCATTCGTCCCTAAAGGCAAAAGGATATGAGATATCCGCCGGTTACGGGGATGTCAAAGACATTACATTCAGGATAGGTCACATGGGAGACACCACGCCCGCAGGCGTTAAAGAGTTGCTTTCTGTGATGGACAAGGTATTGGAGGAAAAAGCATGACCAGGATATTGGTTTCAGACTCCCTTGATGAAGAGGGTTTGAACATACTGAAAGGATCAGGCTTCCCGGTGGACGAGAAGGTTGACCTTACTGAGGACCAGCTCTGTGAGATAATCGGAAACTATGATTGTTTGATCATCAGGTCCGGAACAAAGGTCACCAGGAAAGTGATCGATTCCGCTAAGAAACTCAGAGTGATCGGAAGGGCCGGGGTCGGAGTCGATAACGTAGATATTCCATACGCAACGGAAAAAGGGATACTGATAATGAACACCCCCGAGGCGAACATTATCTCTGCTGCGGAGCACTCGTGCGCAATGCTCCTGTCCCTTGCAAGGATGATCCCCTTTGCCCACAACTCAATGCACAAGAAGGAGTGGAAGAGATCAAAGTTCACAGGCGTCGAATTGAACGGGAAGGTGCTCGGGATAGTCGGCGTAGGACGCGTAGGAGGAGAGGTCGCCAAGAGGCTGAAGGCTTTCAATATGACACTGATCGGCTATGACCCATATCTTCCAAAAGATGTAGCGGATAAGATCGGAGTAAGGCTGACAACTTTCGAAGAGGTCATCACCTCAGCGGACTTCATGACGATCCACACCCCCCTTCTTCCCGAGACCAAGAACATGATCAGCATGCCTCAGTTCAAGATGATGAAACCAAGCGTGAGGATCGCGAACGTGGCAAGAGGCGGTATCGTTAACGAGGAAGATCTGTACACCGCCCTAAAAGAAAAGGTGATCGCCGGCGCAGCGTTCGATGTGTTCTGCAACGAGCCCCTGGCCGAATGCGACCTGAAGCTGCTGGAACTTGACAATTTTGTCACAACGCCGCACCTGGGAGCCAGCACCGCAGAGGCACAGGAAAGGGTCGCGGTCGAAGTCGCTGTAGCGGCCGTGAAGTACCTGAAGACAGGAGAGATAACAAACGCCATCAACGCGCCCCGGGGCAAACTGGATCCGGAGACGGCGGTGTTCGTCCCTCTGGCAGAGAACATGGGCATGCTTGCTCAGCAGATAAACATTAACAGCCCGATCGAAGAACTGGAGATAACATTCTGCGGCGAGCTTTCTAACAAACAGACAAAGATGCTCACCTTATCGGTGGTGGTCGGTCTCCTGAAGAACATAATCGGCCGCGAAAACGCGAACATCATCAATGCGATGCCGGTGGCCAAACAGAAAGGGATCACCATCAAAGAATCATCGACCCAGAAGTCTGAGAATTATGCTAACATGATAGAAGTGAAAACAGTATCCAAGGGAAAGAAGGCCGTCATAAGAGGCACGGTCTTCGGAGACCAGCCCCGTCTTGTGGGATTTGACGAATTCACTTTCGACGCACCGATGGACGGCGACATGGTCATGGTCTATTACAAAGATTCTCCGGGGATCATCGGAGCGGTGGGAACAGTGTTCGGCGACAACAACATCAACATCGGACAGATGTCGGTAGGGAGATACAAATCGAATGCATTGATGGTCCTTACCGTAGAACAGCACGTTAAGCCCGAGGTCCTCAAGAAAGTGGCCCAGGTCTCCGGAACGAGCGATGTGAAATATGTGGACTTTTGCGGTGACTGAGGTTATGACATGAGCGATACTGTAACTGTCGAAGAACTCACGGTAGCAATAAAGAACAGCATCGATAACAGCATGGGAGAAGAGCAAGCCTATATGCTTGCGAGGCACGTCCTCAACTTCTTCGGGTATTCCGATCGGATCATTGACAACGTCCTCGAGCCTGAAGACAGAGATGCGTTCTACATGCTGGAGGATGCCGGTCTCCTGACTACCGAAAGGGAAGAGACCACGCTTTATGACGGAAGGGAGTGGAGGATCCACTATTGGCTCTTCAGAAAAGAAAAGATAAAGGAGCTGATCGGCACAGACACCTCCGGAGGCCCGGACAAGGCAGCCGATGAATCGATCCTCTACGGCGGGCTTCCGGACAACATATGGCAAAGAATGAAGTAACGAACGATCCTCCGCCTCCAGGCGGATTGTTCCCTTACGAGCACAGGGGCGGCCAGAAAGAAATGGCCCTCCTTATTTCCGATGCAGTAAAGAAAGGCATGTCCGCCGTTATCGAGTCGGGCACCGGGACGGGTAAGACCGTGGTCTCGTTGGCGGGTGCTTTGGAATCAACCCTCGGAACAAAAAATAAGATAATCTATCTCACAAGGACGAAGTCCCAGCAGAAGCAGATCATACATGAGGCAAAGGCCATCTCCGGGATAAGGCCGATCGTTTGTATCGGTGTTCAGGGGAGAAGCGTTCAGAACTGCCCCATGATGTCAAAGGACCCGGAGAATGCTTCCGGAACATCCGACGAATTATCAAGGTTATGCTCCGAGTACAAGAAGGACGACGGTTCCGGGAAGCCATGTAAATATTATTCAAACATAGGAAATATCGATCTTTCAGAAATCCTCGATCATGTAAAGAACAACCACCCCGAACCCGAGGAGTTCGCCGCTTATTGTCTTGAGCGGGACATTTGTCCTTATGAGACGGTGAAGCATCTGATACGTCATGCGGACGTCGTCGCAGCTCCCTACTCTTTCATATTCATGCCGTACATTAAGGAAAGGTTCCTCGAGTGGGCCGGCTCCCCCATTTCAGAAATGGTGATGATTGTCGACGAAGCCCACAACCTACCCGATTATTTGAGAGAGGTGATGACATGGGAGTACAGCTCAAGGGCGATGGCACTCGCCGAGAAAGAAGCGGCGGATTGGAACGACCCGGTGATCCATGCCGGCCTTTCCGTTTCTGATGTGGTAGCCGTGTTAAGAGAATGTATGGACGAAGCCCTTGCAGAATATCTCACCGGTGACGACGGGATGATCCCTTCAACGTTCCTCCAGGATGAGATGATGACCAGGCTGGGTATGTCATCTCACTCGCTGAACATGGTGTACAAAGGCCTCATTGAACAAGGGGAAATGATAGCCAACATCAAGAAAGCAAAGAAGAAGTTACCCAGATCATATATTCGTTCTCTGGGGGAGTTCCTTTCCGGCTGGAACTCTGCGGATGAGGAAACCAATATCTTCCTTGTCACAGGAGGCGACAATCCGAAGTTCCAGGCATACTGCCTTGACCCAAGGATAGCGGCCGAACCTCTTAGGTTGTGTTCATCCTCGATCCATATGTCCGGAACGCTTGCGCCTCTTTCCGACTACACCGAAGAGATCGGTCTACAAGACACTGTTGAAAGGATCTTCCCTTCTCCTTTCCCGCCCGAGAACCTCAAGATCCTCTACGTCGAAGACGTGTCAACGAAATATGATGAATTCAACAACATCCCCGAAGTGTACCAAAGGATGAGGGACCATCTTGTTTCTCTGGTCAAGAGCGTGAACAGGAACACAGCGGTGTTCTTTCCTTCCTATGCGGTGATGGAGAAATTCCTTTCCGACGATGCCGTAAGAAAAATGAATAATGATCTGTTCGTTGAAAGGAAGGGGATGACCCAGCCCGAGCTGATGGAAGAAGTGTCTCAATTCAAGCTCTCGGAAGGAAGCGTCCTTTTTGCGATCACCGGCGGAAGGATAAGCGAAGGGTTGGACTTTCCCGATAAGGATATGGAGATGGCTGTATTGATAGGGATACCCTACCCGAAACCAACTGCTAAACAAGAGGCGCTGCGCAGGTATTATGATATGAGGTTCGGCAACGGATGGGAGCATTCGTCGAAGATCCCTGCGATGAGAAAAATGAGGCAGGCGATAGGCAGGCTCATCAGATCCGAAAAGGACAGAGGAGTAGCGGTCATTCTGGACCGCAGGGTGTTCAATCTGGAAGACATTAAGGCCGAGCCAACGGATGATCCATGCGGAGAAGTCACGAAATTCTTTGATAAATGAAATGCCCAGAGGGTCACTTTCGGTACTTTCGGTCACCTCCCGTTAAGGGTTATATACTATTCTATCCATGTGAAAAATAACAAGTGGAACGGGTTTCCAACCAGCCGTTACAATGGGTCTTACAGAACATTTAGATCTCGGCCATAGGCGGGGGCGTTACGTTAGACGTAACATCCCTCGATATGTAAGCACTTGCGAAAAGGAGTGCGAACTATGGCAAAAGATAATGGAAAAAAGGACAAATCGCAAACAGCGGAGATAGTGCCTGAAGAATTGATCGAGGAGAATCTTTTCAAAGAAGTACGAGAAATTCTGGACTCTGCAAGAGGAAGAGCATATGCTGCAATTAATTCAGAGATGGTTGAGGCATACTGGAATATTGGCAGACTTATAGTTGAAAAACAAGGCGGAGCCGAACGTGCCGTCTATGGTGATGGGCTGATAAAAAGCCTGTCAAAGCTGTTAACAGCAGAGTACGGCAAAGGGTTTGATAGAAGCAACCTTCACAGGATGCGCCAATTCTTTTTGATATTCCCAAAAGTCGGGGCACTGCCCCGACAATTGAGCTGGACACATTTCAGTCTAATAATGCGCATAGAGAATCCTCGTGCCCGCAACTATTACTTGGAAGAATGTGCAAACGGCAACTGGAGCACCAGGCAGCTTGAGAGGCAGATCAACAGCTTCTGTTATGAACGTGTTTTGGCAAGTCATAATAAGGAAGAGGTAAGAGACGAAATAATTCTCAAAGAACCAGGAAAAACAGCAGAGGATATTATCAAAGATCCAAGCGTATTGGAGTTCGCCGGGCTTGATCATAATTCAGGCTTTCGTGAAGCAACCCTCGAAAAAGCTCTGATAACGCATATGCAGAAGTTCTTGTTGGAGCTGGGGAACGGGTTTACCTTCGAAGCCCGCCAAAAAAGGATAAGTTTGGATGGGCGTCATTTCTACATCGACCTGGTGTTCTACAACTATCGGCTAAAGTGCTTTGTTCTGATCGACCTCAAGGCAGGCGAACTTACGCACCAAGATATCGGCCAGATGCAGATGTATGTGAACTACTACACTAGAGAGCTGATGGAGGAGGGCGATAACAAACCGATCGGGATAATACTCTGCGCCAGCAAGAGCGATACGATCGTAAGATACACTCTTCCGGAAGACAACACGCAGGTATTCGCCTCGAAATACAAACTGTATGTACCGTCAGAAGACGAACTCCGCAAAGAGATTGAATCAGAAAGACTGCTTTTTGAAAGGGAGAAACTTTTGAATGAAGGATCGGAGGAAAGAAATGATAAACGAAGGATAAAGTAATGTGCAGTTTTTGCACATTACTGTATTTATAACGGGCATCAATGAAACAAACACAACGAATGAGGAAATATGATTTTGCCGACAACGTCGGCAAAATTGGATAAAACAAACGGGCAAAGTTTCCGATCCAGAGATTGTGTCGGAGCCGCCGACACAATTGAGTAGGCATCATTAACGGAACCTCATCCGGTAAGCTTTGTTTTTTCTGAGCCGTAAATGAGTAAGAGTAATAAAGGTGGTGGGTATTGGAGAGGCTTATGGAAATAGTCGTTGACAACGACGTCAAGAAATTGATAATGTCGGAAGGGCGCGATTACAGGATATGTACCGCCTGCACTGGCCCCGCTCTTGTACCAACCACTGTCAAAGCTCCCAAAGAATCCGATATCAAGATACCGGTAGGGAAAAATTTTCTTTATGTTTCAAGAGTTCAGGCGAGATACGTCAGCAGGATCACCATGGATATGCTGTACAACAGGGACGACCTTGGTTCCTGCATGGTATTCTATTGAATCAGGATATTCTTACTGCTTTCTCGGAAGCATTCGAAACAAGTTCATCCATCCCCGATGAGTTGTCGAACCCTTTCATTTTTTTGAGGTCCGCTTCGGTGATTGGTTTTGACGGAACGATAGAACACCCGTCGGACCTTGCGATCGATATATCATAAGTTCCGATCTCTTTAGCGATAGCTTCTATCTCCAACTTGTCGTATCCTATCAGAGGTCTGATCACCGGCAGTTTCAATCCGTCGTTCACGTACCTGAGATTCTTCAGGGTCTGCGATGCAACTTGGCCCAAAGAGTCGCCGTTGACGATCCCTCCGCATTCTAATTTGACGGCAAGTTCCTGAGCGACTTTCAGCATCGTCCTCTTACAAAGTACGCACTGATAGTTGCGGTCGCACGTCTTAGAAATTGCCTCCTGGGACATCCCATGCGGGGCGCAATACAGTGGTAACGGCGACCCCGTCACTTTTCTCAATTGCTCCGCGATCTTCTTTACTTTTTCTATTGACTCGTTATCAGCAAAAGGGCGGTTGTCCATGTGCAGCAGAACGATGTCCGCACCGGCTTTGCTCATAAGATAAGCTGCCACCGGGGAATCGATTCCGCCCGATATCAAAGCTATGAGCTTCAAGTGTTGTATCTCCCATAGGAGCCGCCGAACCCTCCGGGGGGTTCGTCGTAGTCATCCTCTTCGCTCATCATGCTGTACATTGCCTGTATGAACTCTTTGAGATCCGCTATCTCCGACTTCAGGGCTTTGACCTCTGCCTTCAGTTTCGTCATCTCGTCGGTGCTTTTCATAACTTTACATCACCGTAGTCATCGGCGAGCTTTCTGAAGAAAGAACGCTCGCACTCCGGACAGTATAGCCCTTTGCCTTTTTTCACGAGTTCTGTCTTGCATGTGCCGCAGAGAGACCTTATCACTCCGAGGTGGTCGTCCTTTGTCACAAGCTGAAGCGATGGGGACGTGCTAGTTACCTTTGCTCTAATGATGTCTCCCTTTCTCAGCTCTTTTGATACATCATCAGTATAATTCTGGGATATCTTTGAAACGTGTATCGTAGCGTATGTTTCTCCGCCGAGGCCCCTCTTCGTGCCTTCTTTCGCCACTACGTCGGCGGTCGCCATGGTGTTCCTGATCTCTGCCACCACTGCGTATACTATGTCACCTGTCTTCAGAATGTTTGGGGGGTTGGGGGAGATGACCCTTGCGACGCACTCCTCGTCATTCAGTTCAAGGATCCCTATCTGCGATGCGTACACCTTTCCGTCGCTCGCGAATGTCCCATCGGAGGCCAAATATTCCTCCTCTACGGCGACCTCATCGCCGGGAAATACTTCGATCTTCTTTGCCATATCTCTCACCTTATGTTGACGACCACAATGTCAACGCTGTGCTTCTCTTTACTGTGGAACGTGAATGTATTAGGGATGTCGTATTTATACACTTTATTGTAGACCACTCTTCTGCCGTGTTTTTCTGCGAACTCCTTCACGAAATCGAGGGTCTCCGCTTTATGTATCGAGTAGACGCAATCGGAGGACTCCATCGCCTTTTTCAGGAAGTCCCTGTCTGCCCGGCGGTTCTGACAGCCGAACGGCGGGTTCATGACGATCGTGTCAGCTTCTTCGGTGATGTCGTTTATGTCCGAGCATCTGAAAGAAATGCCTGCACCGATAGAAGATGCATATGCGGACGCGATATCGATCGCCTTTTGCGAAACGTCGTATCCTACCATCGAGACCCCTCCGAGCAGCCATGCGCCGATCGCAAGCATTCCGGTCCCGCATCCCAGGTCCATCACCTTGAGGTCTCTGATGTCCCGTTTTCCGTAAGCGTCGAAAAGGACATCGGCTGCGATCGCCGCCGGTGTAAGGTACTGTTCGAGCGACGGGTCCGGGGATTCGAACTTCGGCACTTTCTCCAATTCGATCTCAAGGTCTTTCTTTTTCATTCAATACTCTATAATTATATGAAATAAAAATAGTTGTCAACGCCGCACAAGCACCGGGTCCCTCGTGCTTGGGTCTGATGCGGAACGCTTGTCGGCCTTGAAACAAAAGTACCCCGTTTTGACATGAAAGAGACTTTAAAAATACGTTGTTCAATAAAGATTAAATCCTGAATGTAATAATGTTGCTATATAGGGAAAGGGGGCAAAATTTATATGAAAGTGGTTAAACGTACGCTATGCGCTGTGTTGGTTGCAACATTGTCACTTTTTGTTATTATTTCTATGTCGCCCGCGTCAGATGCCGCGGACCTCTCGTACATAGACTCGGACGGCAGCACGCAGGTAATTGACGATAGCCTGGTAACAGTGCTGGATCAGGCTTATTTCGACGCACTCTTTGCGGCAGCTCTGCCTTATGGGCTGGACGATACGGGCGGCGGCTGGTTCATCGTCAGGGGGACCATTGATCTTACAGGTGCTTTAGCGGGCACGATCACCATCTCAGGAAACGTACGGCTGATCTTAGAGGACGGCTGTGCTTTGACAGTGGAAGGCACCGGCGCAGGGGTGAACGTAACCGGTGCCAACGTTTTAACGATATATGCGCAATCGACCGGCGCATCCGCCGGGGCGCTGACAGCGTCAGGAGGAACATCCAGTGCAGGCATAGGAAGCGGCCTTAACCAAGACGCCGGCACGATAACGATAAACGGAGGCATGATCACCGCAACAGCAGGTTCCAATGCAGCAGGCATAGGAGGGGGCGCAGGCACGATAGTCGGTGGCCCAGGCGGCGCAGGCGGGAACATAACGATCAATGGCGGTACGATCATAGCTACCGGCCATGCGATGGGTGCGGGTATCGGGGGCGGACAAAACGGTGTCTCAAATGGCAGATCGGGTCCTGCGGGAACCATCGTGATCAACGGCGGCGACATAACCGCGATAGGCGGCGGCCCCGCAGGACAGGGGTTAGGCGGCGCAGGCATCGGAAGCGGCGGAGGATCAACCACCGGCAACGGCGGCGGTTCCATCACAATAAACGGCGGCACGGTCAAGGCGACAGCTAACGGAACCGGCACTGGTGCCGCAGCTATTGGAGGAGGCCGGAATAGCAATACCCTCACAATAACGATCAACGGAGGCGACATCACTGCCAACGCAAAAGGAGGCGGCGCCGGCATAGGAGGCGGCTATGCCTCTGCGGGCGGCATAATTACGATCACAGGAGGTAATATCAAAGCGACAGGCGGCACCACCATAACCGGGAACTCTGGGTTCAGGGATGGCGCAGGCGGCGCAGGCATCGGCGGCGGATACAACGGCGCAGGCGGCACGATCACAATTTCAGGCGGCACGATCGAAGCGATCGGCGGCGGCTCCCAGGGTAACAACGCCCCTGCTGGCTTTTATTACGGCGCAGGCATCGGCGGCGGTTCCAACAATAACGGCGGCACTATTCTCATTTACGGCGAGGACACAGTGGTTACCGCTATCGCAGGAGGAACAGGCGCAATGGACATCGGAGCCGGCCGCAACAGCTCCGGAGGCAGTGTTTTCGTTGCCTTGATAAAGGGTAATCTGAAGGGAACCGGAGATGTCGAGTTAGGGAACGCGGTGCATCTCAATGCAGATCCCGCGACAGCGACCGGCATAGTCAGAGTGACGCTTCCTGCACCTTACAGCAGGACCATAGATCTCGTGACGGGATTAGGCACAGGGGCTGCCGGAAAGGATATGTCAGTCCTCACTTCTATCGCAGGAACAAACTTACCATTCGAATTAGCGGGATATACGAACAGCCCCGTCACGAAGACAGGTACTTACCTTATGACGGATCCCAACCCGCTCATAAGTTTCAGTGTGTATTATATTGTTACAGCATGGGTCGCCCTCGGCGACGGCTCAGCGGAGATCGGCGACGGGACTGTGGTTTTCGATACCATCGTATCCGGCTCGCCGGCTAAGCCCATCATCGTTCCGTATTATGTGAGTACAATAGTGATCACTTCTACCGCTGACCCAGGATTCAGGTACGAGAAGGCGGTCATCGGTGGTGTAGACAACTTTTTCAACCCTGCAACCGAGACGATCGTTGGAAACACGAGCGTCAATGTGTACTTCTTGACCGAAGGTACCTTTGCCACACTGTATAACGAATTGACCATAACGATCGTCGGAGACGGATCGGTCGAGGTCAGCGACGGTGTAATATCGTTAGGAACGTTCACTCCGATCAATTCCGGAAGCACTCTCAACATACCCATCGCAACGACCGCGGTCATCCTCAGTGCGATACCGGATGCGGGTATGACCTTGATACGATGGGAGAACGACGCGACCGGAGATGCAGATCCATACAACTTAACGATGAACTCGGACAAGTTCGTGACAGCAGTCTTCGATGTTATCCCCGTGATACCTCCGATCCCGCCGGGAACAAAGAACTATTTCATCACGGCTATAGCCGACACCGGATCGACCATATCCCCGGCAGGAGTGGTGACAGTCCCCAACGGGAACAATCAGTTGTTCACGTTCTCAGCGAAAGCAGGATATGTGATATCTGGTGTGTGGATAGACGGGGTGCCGTTGACCCAGGCAGAGATCCAAACCGGATCGTACACATTCTTCGATGTGAAAGCTAACCATGTCATCAAAGTCTCGAGCACAGCCAAAGGATCGGGAGGCGGAGGAGACGACGGGAGTGGCGGAGGAGATGATGGGAGAGGAGGAGATGATGAGAGAGGCGGAGACGGCAGTCTCACCAACAGCAAATTGCCGTGGTGGATATTATTGGTCATCGGGCTTTTGTTCCTCGCCGGTTTCTTCTGGTGGTTCCTGTTCTACTACAGAAGGAAATACGATGTGATCAAAGTCGAATCACCCGACGTGACGATCATCGGCGACGACAAAGTAAGAAGAAAGACAGCATATCATTTCACAGTCGAAGGAAAAATATCCGGTGACATCTACTATCGCATCGGCTACGATGACGATACTCCATGGAAAATAATAACTCCGGACCAGAACGGCGAATACATCATACCGAGAAAAGAAGTGATCAACGATATAACGATAGAGCTCCGCTGAACAAGAAATTAAATCCTTGAAAAAGATAAGCCGTCAGAAAGTTGATAACAATGTCAATAGAGAACTCCAAATCAACCACGGGCACATCTGTCCGCGTTAAAGACCCATGCCCGATAAACGGAATGTGCCCGGTCTGCATAGACGACTGCAATGTTCTTTGCGAAGTAGGTAAAGGTGCCCTGAGGGGAAGAGAAGTACTTTACCCCAGCCCCGAGCATTTCGGAAAGTCGACGGCGGCATCGAATAAGGATTATTTCCTCGATTGGTCGCATTTCCAGATAATGGCAGAACTTCTCGGAGCAAAGGGGATCGAGCCCGACCCGGATGTGGCATTCTTTGAGAATGTCGACATCAAGACAAAGGTCGGTACCAAGGGCAAGAACCCCATCAGCATGAGCATCCCCGTTCACATCGCCGGCCTCGGTTCTACAGCGGTCGCAAAGACCAACTGGAAAGAGCTTGCTTCCGGTGCCGCGCTCGCCGGGGTCATCGAAGTGATCGGAGAGAACATCTGCGGGATGGACTCGGAAGCTGTATACTCCAACGGAAAGGTCCAGTCGTCTAAAGATCTGGCTTTCCGCGTCAAATCATACACGGACCATTGGGACGGAAAGAACGGACGGATCGTTCTTCAGCTGAACGTTGAGGATACCCGCGGCGGCGTAGATGATTATGGGCTGTCGAAACTGGAGGTCGACGTAATAGAAAAGAAATGGGGGCAGGGCGCGAAGGCCATCGGCGGCGAGGTCAGATTGACCACGTTGGAGAGAGCACTCGAACTCAAATCCAGGGGATACATCGTAATGCCTGACCCGGAGGACCCGGAAGTGCAGGCGGCGTTCAAGGCGGGAGTATTCAAAACATTCGAGAGGCACAGCCGCGTCGGGTTCCCCGACGAGAGATCGTTCTTGGAAGATATTGACAAGACGAGGCAGAAAGGCGCCAAGAACGTTTTCCTGAAGACCGGGGCACACAAGCCCGAAGTGGTGGCATTCACCATGAGGTGCGCCTCCAATGCCAAGATAGATCTTCTTACGTTCGATGCCGCGGGAGGCGGAACGGGGATGTCCCCGGTCAGCCACATGAACGAGCTCAGTTCCCCCGGGATATGGTTGTTCAGTCAAGTTATGGCATGCGCCAGAGAGCTGAAGAAGCAGAAAAGGTTCGTTCCCGACCTATCGTTCGCGGGAGGGTTCATCAACGAGACCCAGATGTACAAAGCTTTTGCTTTATCCGATATGGGAGATGGCCCGATCGTAAAATCGATAGGGATGTGCAGAGGCCCGATAACGGCGGCAACGAAAGGGAAGCATTTCGCATCGCTTGCGGCAAAGAATCAGCTTCCCGCTTCCTTCGTCGAGCAGTACGGGAATGACCCGAAAAAGTTCTTCATCGGTGCGGTGGGATTGCAGGAGATGTTCCCTGAAAAGAAGATCGGTACGGACATCCCATGGGGAGGCGTAAGCTTATACACATACTTCCACGACAGGTTGGGAGAAGGCCTCAAACAGCTGATGGCCGGAACCCGCAAGTTCAAGCTTGAATGCATTGAGTACGAAGATATCGTTGCTTTGTCGGAGTATGCAAGCAAGGTCTCCGGAGTTGAAACTCTTGATGCAAGGGCGAACAGGGTAATGAAAGCCCTGCTCTGATTTTTTTACTTCTAAACCGGTAACAATCCGTTACCATTTCTTTTTTTGAAAGGAGCATTTATCTAACACCTCCGCCTTACAAAAATGTACCCCCAAAAAAAGAGGTACCTCCAAAGGGAGGTCATGCACTTGGTGAAAATAAAAAGGGCGATTATCAGCGTTTCCGACAAGAACGGTATTATAGATTTCTCGAAAGAATTGACGCAGGCGGGAGTGGAGATCATCTCTACCGGAGGAACATACAAGCTCCTGAAGGAGAATGGGATCCCGGTCAAGGAGGTCTCCGAAGTAACAGGATTCCCGGAGATGTTGGACGGCCGCGTCAAGACCCTACATCCAATGCTGCACGGCGGGATCCTTGCCAGGAGGGATATCCCCGAACACATGTCAGCCATAGCAGAGAAAGGCATCAAACCCATCGACATGGTGGTCGTGAACCTTTACCCGTTCAAGGAAGCCGTTCTTAAGAAAGGGGCGAAGTACGAGGACATTGTGGAGAACATAGATATCGGCGGACCAAGCATGATCAGGGCCGCCGCAAAGAATTACAAGTCGGTAGCTGTGGTAACAAACACGAATCAATATCCTCTGATAACAGAAGAAATGAGAACAAAGGGCGAGATATCCGAGAAAATTCTTGAGAAGCTCATGATGGAAGCGTTCATCGCCACAGCGGAATACGACTCGATGATATCATCATACATGTACGAAAGGTTCGGCGAAGGATTCCCGACCTCATTCCCCGTTCCGTCAGAGAAGGTGGAGGACCTCAGATACGGGGAGAACCCCAATCAAAAAGCGGCGTTCTACAAATCCCCCTTCACAAAAGGAACGACCGTAGCAAAATCGGAACAGATCCATGGTAAAGAGCTATCTTTCAACAACATCCTCGATCTTGACAAATCCCTTGATATCGCTTTGGATTTCGAGAGGCCTACCGCGGTAATAATGAAACACACCAACCCCTGCGGCCTCGCCTCAGAAGACAACATATTCGATGCGTTCAAGACAGCTTACGCAGTGGATCCTCTTTCCGCATTCGGCTGCGTTATTTGCTTGAACAGGGATTGCGACATAAAGACGGCAGAGGCGATCTCTCAATATTTCGTCGAGGCTGTGATATGTCCGGATTACGAGCCAGGTGCGTTCGATCTGTTGTCAAAGAAGAAGAACATCCGCCTTCTTAGAACGAATTCACCGATCTCACCGTCCGAAAGGCACCGTGAGTTCAAGATGAAGAAGGTCCAGGGCGGTCTGCTTGTTCAGACGGATGAAGAAGTGGTGATCGATCCCAAAGATCTGAAGGTTGTGACGAACCGCTCTCCGACCCAGGAAGAGATCGCTGCACTATTATTCGCATGGAAACTCGCCAAGCACGTTACGTCGAACGCTGTGGTCTATGTCAAAGGGGAAAGGGCGATCGGTATCGGGGCCGGGCAGATGAGCCGTGTCGATTCTGCGAAGATCGCTGCAATGAAAGCAAACGAATCCACAGTTGGATCTGTAATGGCATCGGATGCGTTCTTCCCGTTCAGGGACGGCGTGGACGAAGCAGCAAAAGCAGGCGTGACAGCGATCATCCAGCCTGGCGGAAGCATAAGGGACCAAGAAG
>Ga0209737_10000638_pt1 | contig 27760 bp, 30 predicted proteins | sample TergutCu122P3_FD_187284 | JGI IMG/M metagenome (GOLD analysis project Ga0209737, IMG submission 187284) | Cubitermes ugandensis P3 segment gut microbial communities from Kakamega Forest, Kenya - Cu122 P3 (SPAdes) (version 2) | ecosystem: Host-associated > Arthropoda: Insects > Digestive system... | reverse complement strand
CTCGCAATCGGACAATATTTTTATACCACTTTTTGAGAGAAAAGTCAAGTATATTTTCAAATTTTACGTATTTCACAAAAAAACTCAGCATTCAACGAAAGTTTCGTTAATTGTTTGACAAATTTCTGCGTAATATCCCAGCTCAGAAAGTGCTTTCCTGCATTTCGCAGCGGATTTAAGCCTGTCAAAAAGCCCAAACACGGCTGAGCCGCTACCTGTCATCGTCGGATTTTTCCCACCGTGCTGCGTCATAACCGTTTTAATATCACTGACTTCTTTCAAATCAATTACCTGTTCGAATATATTTCTGAAACAGTCATACTCTGTACCGTCCATTATTGCTGCCATGAAATCCTGTATAGGCGGGTAATGCGGAGAAACGAGTTCATCTATTTTACGGTAAGCTTCAGCAGTCGAAACGCCCTCTTTTCCCTTGGCTATTACAAATAGCCTGTCATAACATCCACGGTATTGGGCGTAAAGCTCTTCTCCTATACCGCCCATCCATGCTGTTCCGCCGTAAAAGAAGTAGGGAACATCCGCTCCGAGCCTGACGCCGAGTTCAATCATTTTTATATCGGTCAGTTTGGTGTCAAGGAGCCTGTCAAGTGCATAGATAACCGCCGCCCCGTCAGAACTGCCACCGCCCATGCCCGCCTGAGACGGTATATGCTTTTCAATATGAATACGGCAACCGAAAGTTTTCCCAGTGTATTCCGCAAAAAGGCACGCCGCCTTGTGGGCAATGTTTCTCTCGTCACACGGGATTTCAGGGTCGGTACACGTCAGCTCAATGCCGCTGTCGGTCAGCTCTACCGTTAATACATCAAATATATCAACGGTCTGAAAAATACTTTCTATTGTATGGTAGCCGTTAGGAAGTTTTCCTGTAACATCAAGAATAAGGTTAATTTTTGCAGGAGTTTTTACCGTAAGCTTTCTCATTTAAAATTCTCCTTCAAAAACGCTTCTATACGCCGCATAGCTTCCATAAGATGATTAAGCGAATATGCGTAAGAAATACGCACAAAGTCCTCTCCGCAATCGCCGAAAGCCGTACCTGGTACAACTGCAACACTCTTATCAAAAAGAAGCTTCTCACAGAATTCTTCACTTGTCATACCCGTAGATTTAATTGAAGGAAACACATAAAAAGCCCCGCCTGGCATAAAGCACGGCAGACCGATTCTATTAAGCTCGCTGACTAAGAAATTACGGCGGATGCTGTACTGGTCAACCATTTTCTGCACCTCATTGTCGCATGAGGTAAGTGCAACGATTGCGGCGTGCTGACTGACAAACGGACTGCACATAATTGCATATTGATGAATTTTCGCCATCTGCTCAATAATCGGTTCGGGTGCCATGACGTATCCTAAACGCCAGCCTGTCATCGCAAAAGCTTTAGAAAAACCGCCGACAAGGATTGTTCGCTCTCTCATGCCATCGATAGAGGCGATTGAACAGTGTTTTTTTCCGTATGTTAATTCTGCATAAATCTCATCTGAAAGAACCATTATGTCGGTTCCCCGCAGAACTTCAGCGATTGTCTCAAGGTCTTCCTTTGTCATAACAGCACCTGTCGGATTGTTAGGAAACGGTAGAATTAAAAGTTTTGTTTTAGGAGTTATACGTGATTTAAGCTCGTCTGCGGTCAGTTTGAAATCATTTTCAGGAAACGTAGGGATAGAAACCGAAACGCCTCCGCAAAGGCGAACTATCGGGGAATAACAAACAAAACACGGCTCGACGACAAGAACCTCGTCACCGGGATTCACAATGCTGCGTATAGCTATGTCAATTGCCTCAGAACCGCCGACCGTTACGACTATCTCGTTCTCGGAATCGTAATCAACTCCGTATTTCCTGTTGCAATATCTGACTATTTCTTCACGCAACGGGCCGATACCCTTGTTAGAACCGTAAATAATCTTCTTTTTCTCAAGAGTTTGAATTGCCGCACGCCTGATTGCCCACGGAGTCTGAAAATCAGGTTCGCCGACGCTAAGACTTATCACATTGTCCATAGTGCTGGCAATATCAAAGAATTTACGTATTCCCGAGGGCTTGATTTCCTTAACTGCATCAGAAAGTATATTTTCATAGTCTATCATGGACTGTCAAAACCCCTTTCGTCAATATCCTCTCCGTCAATGATAATACCCTTTTCCTTATAACGTTTAAGGAAAAAATGCGTTGCCGTTGAGAGAACACCCTCGATAGCAGAAAGCCTTTCAGAAACAAACATTGCAACGTCACGCAGATTTATGCCTTTAACCTGAATAGAGAGGTCATAGCCTCCTGACATAAGCGAAACGCTCTCAACCTCATCATACATCATAATCGTACGTGCAATATCATCAAAACCGCTGCCTTTTTGCGGCGTTACCTTAAGTTCTATTATGGCTGAAACAGCCGAGCCGTCATAACGTGCTTCATCAAGAATAAGGCTGTAACCCTTTATTACCCCGTTTTCTTCAAGTGATTTGATTTCTTCGGTAACTTCTGCTTCTGTCAAACCGAGAATATCCGCAATTTTGCCGTCTGTTATACGGGCATTATGTTTAAGAATGCTGATTATTTTTTCTTTCACGGTAATATCCTCCAATTATTGTAACTATTCAGTATATTGCATAATGCACAAAAAACATTTTTTATCGCTTGCAATCAACACCGAAAATACAGGCTTGCGGGGGGAGACTCCGTCCCCAACCCCTTCCAGCTTTTTGTGCAAAAAACGAAAATCATCAAAACAACTGAATAGTTACCAATTATTTAATCAATGCCGTCAACTTAAGGTTTTTCTTGTTCCTTCCGCCGCCTTCGGCGGCGGAAGAAACAACGTAGAAGAGATCCTCTGGCGTTCAAGGGGCGAAGCCCCTTGAAACCCCATATAGGCTTAAGTTGACAGCATGGATTCTTTAATAAGGAACTGTCCTAAGTATATCATATTTTCGATAAAACGTCAAGTTGTTTTATCACGCCGTATGTCATATTTCCAAAAAATCCTTGAAATTCCCCGCAAGAATCCTCTGATTCTCCGCACGGCTCATTCCCAACGCCATAAGGTTGTTGAATTCGTCCTCATGGCGCCACATAGGGAAATCCGTTCCGAATATGCAGTTTTCAACACCAAAAGTATTCACAAGTCTTCTTGCATATTCTACGCTCATGAACGCCATTGAACTGCAAGTATCAACTTTTACATTAGGCAGTCCCGCAATATATTCGCACGCTTCGTCCCAACGCTCATATCCGCCGAAATGAGCACATATTATTTTCAGACCGGGAAAGTCTCGGCTTACCGCTTTAACCTTATTCGGCGCTGAATATTCATAGCGGCTGTCACCGCAGTGAAGAAGCACAGGCAAGTTCCCCTCGGCAATTTCATAAATCCGATAAGCTTCGGGACTGTCGATGTCAAACTGCTGAAAATCCGAGTGGAGTTTGATACCGCACAGACCGAGTTTCTTTATTTCGGCTATTTCCGCTTCTAGATTCTCAGAATACGGATGAAGTGTTCCGAGACCGATAAATTGCGAATATTCACGACAGGCTGAGGCAATAAACCTATTAATCGGCGAAACCTGTGAGACGACTGTCGCAACGCTGCACACGGCATATTTTTTAACGCCGATAACATCGCCGTGGGCAATAAGTTTCTCACATGAGCCGTACGAATGTACCGGTAAGTCGTAAAACTTAGAAATCCCGTCCGCCGCCGCAACGGCAATTTTCTCAGGAAAAATGTGGGCGTGACCGTCAATTATTTCGTATTCTTTGCAGTTCATAATTATCAATCCCATCAGAAGTTATAGTCAATTAAATTAAGAATGGGTTTAGGATTTGCGAGGATTTTTGCCATCAGGCTAGGAAGACGACGACGGCATACTGGCCGTATGACTAGGAGGATGACAACCGTTGTCGCTGACAGTAGACCGCAAAGACGAACCTGTTCTTAATTAAATTGACTATATATTCTAAATATGCTCTAATTCATTGAGTATTTTCTTTAGCTCAGCGATTTCCTCATTTGTAAGCGTACAACCCTTTCCCATTCTCGAGTGGTCAGGCGACCATTCACGCAAGTCATATTTCGGAGTGTTGTCATTCCAACTTACAAGGTTCAGTTCCTTAGCCCAGCCTTTCGCATTAGTCGAAAGAGTGCCTATGTGTTCTGTTACTTCATATTTCAACTCAGCTATTGCCATTAATATTCTCCTTTTTCGTTTTACTGTAAAGCACAACCCCTGCGCCGACACCCGACGCAACAACTATCGCAACTGCACAAACAATCTGCACAACTCTCGTATTGTTCTTATCCTTCGTAACACTTACTGGCGGCATGAAAGCTGTTGTCACTGTTGTAACAGTCGTCTCAGCCGTTGTCACCTCAGAGGTTGCCGTCGTTGTCTCTGTAGGCATTTCCACAGTCAAGGCAGACCATGGGAGCAATACGCCTATATCGTTGTAAGCGGAGGTCGCTATAGTCTCACACTCATATGACAGCCTTATCCCTTCTTCCGAGAGAGTAAACCCGCTGTAAGGGTCGAAATATTCCCTTAGCTTAGCCTGTCCCGACGCAGATTTCGGGTCGCCTACTGTGTAGTAATACGGCTGTTCCTCGAGTGGGCAAGGTTGCCCTCCTGATATTTCAACAATCCAATTCGGCAATTTCTCCGCAATCCAGTCAAACAGAAACTTCTCCGTGTCCGCCTTACTGTCGATAAACATATCATAAACCGAAACACGTTTCCCTGTTGTAATATCAAACACATATCCTGCACTCAATTTCCACGGGTGGGCGGCGAATGAGTGTGTTACCGTGTTGTACTCGGAAAAAGACGCATAGTTTCCAAAAACGCCATCAAATGAAATATTCCTGTTGTAATTTAAACCTGGCGTCATTATACTGCTGGAATCTGACCAACAATCCGCATCGTATTCTAAGTCCGACATATACTTAATAACGAATTCCTGTTCCTGTCCTTTGAGGAAATCATTGATTTTTGCAACGCCCAATGCGTCGCCGATAAGCTCGGCTGTCCTCCATGTACCGTAGAGATGACCTTCGCCGCTTTTCGGGCTTGTATAGTCGCCGTCTTTTTCGGTAATCCTGCACGAAAAATTCGGCGATTTTCGGGCAGTCGGACACGAGAAAGTCAATGCATTTGCCGATACCGTACTGACAATGAATGCGGTAAGTATGCAGACTGCCGTGATGATTTTTTTCAATCTCATGCCGTTACTCCTCTGCGATTGTGTAAATAGCCTTAACATCAACAGCCGAAAGCGGCATAAATCCGCCTGTTTTGCCGTCACCTAAGCCGAATTTAGTGACGAGTGCAGGAATGTCTTCCGCCTTTGCGCCCAGTTCCGCAAAATTTGTCGGCATACCGATTGAATTGAGAAACGCCTTGAAACGTGCAATTCCCTCAAGAGCTGTTTCTTCGGGATTGCCGAAATTCATCTCACAGCCCCATACACGGACAGCCATTTGTGCAAAACGCATAATGTTCGTTTTGTAAACGTGTTTCATCCATGCAGGCATAATTACCGCAAGCCCTGCACCGTGAGCAACATCATAAAGTGCCGAAAGTTCGTGCTCTATGCCGTGACTGTTCCAGTCTTGCTGACGTCCCACACCGACAATGTTATTATGTGCGACCATTCCCGCCCACATGATATTTGCTCTCGCTTCATAATTGTCAGGATTTGCTATTACACGCGGAGTTTCCTTAATCATTGTCATGAGAACAGCTTCGCAAAGACGGTCGGTAATCTCAACTTCGGTTGTGTTTGAAATGTAACGTTCGAAAACGTGAGCCATAATATCGGTAGCGCCGCAAGCCGTCTGATATGCGGAAAGAGTCTGTGTAAGCTCGGGATTGAGGACGGAAAACTTCGGTCTGAGCAAGTCTGAACCTGCACCGCGTTTATACATTCCGTCTTCATGCGTTATAACAGTATCGCCCGACCCTTCACTGCCTGCCGCAGAGATTGTCAGCACGGTTGCAAGAGGAAGCGCCGATTCGATACAGGCCTTTCCGCTGTAGAAATCCCAAAAATCGCCGCTATACGGAACACCGCAGGCAATAGCCTTTGCGGAGTCGATTGCCGAGCCGCCGCCGACAGCCAAAATGAAGTCAATTCCCTCTCTCCGGCAAAGTTCAATTCCTTTGTAGACAAGTCCGCTCAGAGGGTTAGGCTGGGCACCGCCGAGAAGTATATACTCAATGTTCTCACCATCCAAAGACGCCGTAACACGGTCAAGAAGACCTGACTTTTTGACGCTACCTCCGCCGAAATGTATGAGGACTTTTGTACCTCCGAACGCCTTTACAAGTTCGCCGACCCTGTTCTCGGTGCCTTTGCCGAAAACAAATTTTGTCGGACTGCAAAAATCAAAATTTAACATGGTATGCTACCTTTCAATGAGATTTTTTGTAACTATTCAGTATATAGCATAATGCACAAAAAAACAGTTCCTAGCAACCACAATCGAAAACGAAAAACGGGGGTTGCGGGGCGGGGCCCCGCTTCTCGGGGCCTTCGTCCCCTCCCCCCTCTCAGGTTTTTTGTGCAAAACAACAAAAATCATCAAAACAACTGAACAGTTGCGATTTTTTATATGCCTGTCGCCGTCAATTATCTATTGTTAACTGTTTTTACCGACTCTTCCACAGTCATGCCCGCATATTCCTGCGCAGAAATAATTCTTCCGCTCTTCTTATCGTCAAGGAACAGTCCGAGAATAAGACCCGTAACCGCACTTTCGGGAGCATTCGGAGCCATAGGACCGCCGAGGTCGGTTCTGCACCAGCCCGGGTCTGCAAGGTTTAGCATAACATCGGTATCCTGCAGCTTTGTAGCCATGTCTTTAGTAATCTTGTCAAGAGCAGCCTTACTTGCAGAATAGCCTGCCTGTTGCGGCTCCTTGTCGATACCGCTTGTTACGTTAACGATGCGTCCGAAACCTTTTTCAATCATTTTAGGCAGGAAGTGGTAACAGATAATCGCAGGAGCCACCGTGTTAACTGTGAAATTTTCAACATAATCACCGATAGGAGTGTTAAGCCAGTCGGCACGGTATGTCGTCTGAATAGCCGCATTGCTCAGTACAAAATCAACCTCAACGCCGAGAGCGTCCACCTCTGCAAGCATTTTGTAAACAGCGTCGGCGTCCGACATTTCGCAAGCGACATTCGCTGTCTTAACGCCCTTTGCTTCAAGTTCAGCACAAATTGCTTCATTCTTCTCCTTTGAACGGCTGTGAACGATAATATTACATCCTCTTTCTGCAAGTTCAAGAGCGGAAAGTCTGCCGAGACCTCTGCTTGCTCCTGTTATGAGACACCATTTCCCTTTTACGTTAGTCATTTATAATTACCTCTTTACTTTCTTAAAATAATTTGTTTACGGTATTCCTCGTAAGTAGGCAACTGCATACCCTCAACGCTGGCTGCGTCAGCGATTGCATTATAGGCCTCTTTCGGTGTTTCTGCCATGGCAATTTGCCTTGCAAGCAATTTTAAAATTACCTTTGCTTCAAATGACATAAACTCACCCTTATTCTTCAATCTGTGCTCTTTCTTTGGCAAGCAAAGCTTCTACTGCATCTAAATTTTCTTTAGAACACATCGCTTCAACAGAAAGTATCCCCTTGCTAAGACTACCCTTTCCAAATTCCTTTTCCTTTTTCAACTGATAAAGAATCGATTGCAGGATTGCATCAGTTTCCCTCATAATCTACACCCCCTAAATCTCTCCTACAAGACTAGCCATATCATAAAGTCCCGCAGGTTTGTCCTTGATATGCACAGCCGCATTAATTGAACCTACTGCGAAAACTGTTTTTGACGCCGCCGAATGCGAGAGTGTAATAACCTCGTCCATGCCTGCGAAAATAACGTCATGATCTCCGACAATCGTTCCGCCTCTTATTGCGTGCATACCGATTTCATTTTTGTCTCTCTTTTTGCGTACGGAATGCCTGTCATAGACATAGTGTTTTGAATTGTCAAGCGTTTCATTAATCGCATTTGCGAGCATAATCGCCGTGCCTGACGGTGCGTCAATTTTCGTGTTATGGTGTTTTTCAACAATTTCAATGTCAAACTGATCTCCTAAAACAGCCGCCGCTTTCTTGGCAAGAGCAACAAGGAGGTTGATACCGAGTGACATATTGAACGTAGAAAAAACAGGTATTTGTTGTGAAGTTTTTCGGATTTTCGCAAGCTGTTCATCGCTGTAACCTGTTGTTGCAAAAACGACCGCCGTGCCAGTTGAAAGACAGTAGTCAAGCAAAGAGTCAAGGACAGCAGGGTTGGAGTAGTCGATAATTACATCGGGTTTTTCGGGCAGAGCATTCGGCGTGGCAACAATCGGAAAATCCGCATATTGGTGGGTATACATATCAATACCGCCGATAACGGTAATATCGGGGCGTTCTTGACAACACCCGTAAATCGTCTTTCCCATTTTGCCGTTAGCACCGCATATAGCTATATTTACCATGTTCAAACTTCCTCTCATACAGTGAACAGCCATTAACAACTGTTCACTGTCATTATTTTATTAACTGTCAATTATCAATTGTAACTAAACCCCTCTGCCAATAACTTCTCAAAACCGTCTTTAGAAATTGTTGTTAATCTATAACCGATTTCGGGGTCTGCCGGAAAATTATTAATCTGTTCAGGTGTTAAAAATGCGACAACGGTCGTCCAATGGAACGCAAAAACATCCTCAACACCGCATTCATGAAGTCGGTTAACTTCTTTTTCCAGAATATATTGCAGAACATAGTCGCCCCTTATACTCAACACAGGAATGTCAGGCTGATATTTTAACTGTATTTCATACGAGGGGAGAATATATACCGCAATCCACTAGAGGGTGAAAAAGAAAATAATAGGGGATTCGGGGACGAAGTCCCCGAGAAGCGAGGCTCCGCCTCGCAACCCCTCCCTCCTTATTCTTCGTCAAGAACTTTAAACTTCAGGGATTCAGGTAATTTCAAAGGTTGCCTGAAATATTAATAACTTCCTAAATAATTCCAAACTTTCTGAGAGCACCTTCAAGCTTCTCCCTCGCTCCGTCCTCCATAGGATAAAGCGGCATTCTGCACGGTCCGACTGCGATACCCATAAGGTTAAGAGCTTCCTTAACAGGGATTGGATTAACGTCAATAAAAAGTGCGTTCAGAAGTTCGAGATACCCTGTCTGCATTTTCCCCGCCTCTGCAAAATTGCCGTCAAGGCAGAACTGAACCATATCATGCATAACCTTTGGTACAATATGGGACGCAACTGAGATTACGCCCTTGCCGCCGAGCGACATAATCGGAACAACGACGTCGTCGTTACCGCTGTAAACATCAAGATTATCTCCGCATTCGGCAATAAGTCTTGCCACATAGCTGAGATTTCCGCTGGCTTCTTTCATTGCAACAATATTCTTATGTTCCGCAAGCGTCTTAACCGTTGAGACGTCCATATTAATGCCCGTTCTTGACGGTACATTGTAAAGAATAATAGGGAGTTCAACGGCGTCAGCAATCGCCATAAAGTGTGCGATAAGCCCTCTTTGGGAGGTTTTGTTATAATAAGGCGTAACAACGAGAAGAGCGTCCGCCCCGCAACGCTGAGCTTCCAATGACATTTCAATCGCATACGACGTATCGTTGCTTCCTGTTCCTGCGATTACGGGAACACGCTTAGCCGCCCTCTCGACAGCAAAACGTATACATTCGATATGTTCCTCGTCTGTCATTGTGGAGCTTTCGCCCGTTGTTCCGCAAATGATAATGGCGTCGGTACTGTTTTCAATCTGCCTGTCAATCAACTCGCCGAGAAGAGCATAATTAATGCTTCCATCTCCGTTAAACGGCGTAACAATCGCAACGCCTGCACCTGTAAATATAGTATTCTTCATATAGAATCAAATCCTTTCATTAATCGAAGTATCCTTTTGCCGCCAAAAGTTCCGCTAAAAGAACCGCACCGCCTGCCGCACCCCTGAGCGTGTTATGCGAAAGGCATACAAACTTATAGTCATACTGACAGTCCTCACGGAGACGTCCTGTCGAAACAGCCATACCGTTTTCAAGATTACGGTCAAGTTTGGCTTGCGGTCTGTTGTCTTCCTCAAAATACTGGATAAACTGTTTAGGAGCGGACGGAAGACTTAGCTCCTGAGGTACGCCCTTATATTCTGCCCAAAGTTTCAGGATTTCATCCTTAGACGGCTTCTGCTCAAATTTCACAAACACTGCCGCCGTATGACCGTCTGAAACGGGAACACGCAGACACTGTGCTGTAATTGACGGCGAGTTTGCCGTTACAATCTCATCACCGTCAATTCTGCCCCAAACTTTGAGCGGTTCCTGTTCGGATTTTTCCTCTTCCCCGCCAATAAAAGGAATGAGGTTATCAACCATTTCAGGCCATGTTTCGAAAGTTTTTCCCGCACCCGAAATTGCCTGATATGTACAAGCCAAAACGCTCTTAATACCAAACTTTGAAAGAGGGTGAAGTGCGGGAACATAACTCTGTATCGAACAGTTGGACTTAACGGCGATAAAGCCTTTCTTAGTGCCGAGACGCTTTCGCTGAGAGCTGATAACATCCGTATGTTCAGGATTAACTTCAGGGATAATCATGGGTACGTCAGACGTAAATCTGTGGGCGGAGTTGTTGGAAACAATCGGACATTCCGCCTTTGCATAAGCTTCTTCGAGCGCCTTGATTTCGCCTTTTTTCATATCGACCGCACAGAAGCAGAAGTCGACCTCCGCAGCGATTTTCTCAATATCAGCCGTTGCGTCCATAATAATCATCTCGCTCATTTCTGCGGGCATAGGTGTTTCCATAACCCAGCGGGAGCCTACCGCTTCACCGTATGTCTTGCCTGCACTGCGCGGTGACGCTGCAAGTGCTGTGACTTTGAACCAAGGATGGTTCTCCAAAAGTGACGCAAAACGCTGTCCTACCATTCCTGTTGCACCGATAATTCCTACTTTGTACTGTTTCATAATTAAATTACCTCCGTTTATTTCTTTTTAAAAATATCTTTCATGCCCCAAATGCCACCGCCGATTAGTATTGCGCCGAATATAACCTTAATCACGTCAGAGCCCCCGGAGTCGGCCGTTCTTTTAGAAAGTTCAATTAACATATCCAGCATTGTGATACCTCCGCTATTTTTTCTTCCTTCGTTTACTGTCGTCAATACCGTTTTTTCCGTCTTTATCCTTACTTTTGCACAATCAGGGCTACTATCGCTATTACGGCAATGTATACCCACGCTTTACCAATTATACTCCTTAACGGTTAAATTCCAAAGCGACTTCGGAACTGATTTCTAAAAACCCCATAAAATCATCCTCTTTATTTTTAGATATGAAAAAAACCAGTTGCAAACTGGTTCATCATATGTTATAATAGAGTAAGGGCATAAATATGCCGATAGCTCTCCATCATAAAATATGATGACAATTGTCCGTCTCTTAAACGAACAACCAGAACAGCGTTTACCTTTGCTATTCTTCGGCGGTATTGCCTTTCCACGGGACTTCACAGAGCTTGGCAGCTCTCAGTCAGGGTACTAATCGTTACCGCACCTCTATCTTGCTATTTTTATCATACCATGTTTTAAGAACAATGTCAATAGTTTTTTTAAAAAATTTTTAATACGGAGCAAAATACATGAATTTACTAAAAAAATCCGATTATTTTTACGGGCTTCCCGAAAACCTCATCGCTCAAACGCCTATTGAACCCCGCAATCACTCACGCCTAATGAAAATAGACCGCACAACGGGCGAAATCTCTCATGACCGTTTCTATAATTTATGCTCGTGGCTTAAAAAAGGTGATTTGCTTGTGATGAACGATTCACGGGTGCTTCCTGCACGCCTATACGGCGAAAAGACTGATAACGGTACTTTTATTGAGTTTTTACTTCTTGAACAGAAAGGCGATAAGCTTTGGGAAATAATCTGCCGCCCCGCTAAAAAGGTAAAAGTTGGGACAAGTTTCTCATTCGGTAACGGGCGGCTTGTTGCCGAAACAGTGAGTATAGGCGACGAGGGAAAGCGTACTGTAAAATTCCAGTGTGAAGGAAATTTCTTTACTGCACTTGAGGAGATCGGACAAATGCCGTTACCGCCGTATATTACCGAAAAACTGGCGGACAAGGAGCGGTATCAGACCGTTTATTCACGTGAATTGGGCTCTGCCGCCGCACCGACAGCGGGGCTTCACTTTACGCCTGAAATGATGCAGGAACTGCGTGACGCAGGCGTTAATATTGCATTCTGTACGCTTCATGTAGGGTTGGGCACTTTCCGCCCAGTTAAGGAAAACAATGTGCTTGAACATAAAATGCATAGCGAACACTATTATTTATCACAGGAAACTGCTGACATTATAAACGAAACAAAACGAAACGGAGGACGTGTTATTGCCGTAGGAACAACGACTTGCCGCACGCTTGAAAGCGTTGCGACATTTAACGGCTGTATTAAAGAGAGCGACGGTTATACGGATATTTTCATCTATCCCGGTTATGAATTTAAAGCGATTGACGGATTGATTACAAATTTCCATCTGCCTGAAAGCACGTTGATTATGCTCGTGGCGGCTTTTGCGGGATATGAGAACACGATGAACGCATACAAGACGGCTGTGGAACAGGAGTATAGATTCTTCAGTTTCGGAGATTCAATGATGATATTAACCCGAAAATAAATCAAGTGCATATATAACATCTTATATCAAAGTACTAATTATGAATTATTTTCAAAAAACACTTGACATTTGTCAAAATCAGGTGTATAATTAATAAGTATGAAAAATTCATACTGGAAACTGTTAAGTTTCCAATGTATCCTTGCCAGTGCAAAGAAACTGGCGAAATCCAAAGGGAGGTGTATCAAAATGGCAAAATTATCTGGTAAATATGAAGTCATGGTTGTTTACAGCCTAAGCAAAGGTGAAGAAGCTCTCCGTGAACTCATGGAAAAGTTCAAAGGCAGAATGGAAAAGAATGTTGAGGGTCTTGAAATCAACGAGGATTGGGGTAAGCGTAAGCTTGCATATCCTATCGAGGACGAGCTTGAGGGTTACTATGTAATCTACTCTTTCTCCTGTAAGCCAGACTATCCTGCTGAGCTCGTAAGGCGTTTCAACCTTTCGGACGGCATTCTCCGTTCGCTTGTTACTGTTAAGTAAGGAGAGGCAAAGATGAATAAAGTCATTCTCATGGGCAGACTTACTGCCGACCCTGAAATGAAACAAACGCAGAACGGAATTCCTACGTGCAGATTTTCGGTTGCAATCAACCGCCCTTTTACGCCTAAAGACGGCGGCGAAAGACAGGCTGATTTCATCAACGTAGTCGCATGGAGACAAACCGCAGAGTTCGTGGCTAGGTACTTCTCAAAAGGAAAAATGATTCTTGTTGAAGGCACTCTCCGCAACAACAATTGGACCGATAATAACGGTGTAAAACATTACACCAACGATATTATTGCAGAAAACGTAAGTTTCTGCGGTGATAAAAATCCAAACGGCGGACAGCAGCAAGGCGGTAATTTTAATCCCAATAACAGTTACGGCGGAGGCGGTAACAGTTACGGAGGAAATAATTCCGGTGGCAACAATAATAACTACCAGTCTCAGAACTACAATCAGGCACCGCCCCAGCAAAATTACGGTCAGTCTTCAGGAAGCGAAGCTTCTTTCGGAGATATGGGCGGATTTGAAGAAATTTTGGGCGACGGTGACGTTCCGTTTTAAGGAATCTAACGGAAACTTCATATTACTGTAAAAGGAGGTTAATGTCATGGAGAGAGAAAGAAGCCCGCGCGGCGGTAACAACAAGAGACCCCGCAAAAAGGTTTGCTTATTTTGTGCTGACAGAGTTGAGAGAATTGATTATAAAGATTTAGCTAAACTCAGAAAGTGCATGACTGAAAGGTCAAAAATTCTTCCAAGAAGAGTTACAGGTACCTGTGCTTTCCACCAGAGAGAGCTTACACTTGCAATTAAGAGAGCTAGGCATATCGCCCTGCTTCCATATACGAGCGAATAATAAAAAAGGGAGGTTATTACCTCCCTTAATTTATAGAATATGACGGCATCAATCGCATATCCTTGTTTTACCGAATAATTCGGTTACCGTTCAACAGTTGCCAGAGACTCATGGCGTTCATCCTTAAAGAGCATAGTAATGCACCAAACAGCAGCAATTGCTACAACGATGTATAACATCCTGCTTATTAATGCACCTGCACCGCCAAAAAGCCATGCAACCATGTCAAGTTGGAAGATACCCACAAGACCCCAGTTAATTCCGCCGATAATCAGCAGAATAAGTGCTAACTTGTCCCACATAAAGACACCTTCTTTTCTTCGTATATGCTTCAGTTAAAAAGCATTTGAAACAGTGTTAACTGCCCTGAAACTATTATCGCCAAAGCAGATTTTTTTATTCAGATTTTATTAAGTTATTTTTTGGAAAATTCGAGGTCAATTATGACTAAAGAACAAAGTAATTATATAAAACTCATAGCCGTCATAACAATGTTCATAGACCATGTAGGCTTAATTTTGTTTCCTAATACTATAGTTCTGCGAATAATAGGGCGGATTGCCTTTCCGCTTTTTGCCTTTCAGATTGGCGTCGGTTACAGAAATACCGGCGATTTCAGGAAGTATGTTATGCGGCTGTTCCTGTTCGGGACTGCTGTACAGGTTGGGTTAGGTCTTTTCGATTTATTAACAGACATATCTTTCTCGTCAGCTTGCCTGAACATCTTTTTTACGCTTTCGCTTGGTCTTACGGCAATACATCTTTATGAAACAAGGAAATATCATTATCTTATCGCTGAAATTGTTTTCGCATTTCTCTTTGAAGTATGGGTTATTCATTATGACTACGGGCTGTATGGCGTACTGATCATATTAATGCTTTATATAGCAAAAGAAGAAGCGATTCAAATGCTGGAATACATATTTGTATTGGCGATATATTACTTTTGGCGGACTGGCGAAATATTTCAGCTTTATGCGATTTTGGCATTGTTTTTTCTGATGAGACCGTTCAGCCTCAAAATTAAAATCCCTAAGTATGCATTTTATTTATTTTATCCGTTACATTTAATTATATTACGGGTAATATATCTTCTAAAATGTTAACAATTTATAGTTCAATTGTAAAATCTTTTTTGCAATACTTGACAAAACCGTTGTTGTATTGTATAATAATATATATAGAGTGAATAATTTAATTAGGAGTAAGATTATGACTGCAGCAGAAGAATTTATCAAAATCTATGAGGAAAACATTACAAGACCGGGAGCAGACAAACTCCTTGCGTATCTTAAATCGGATACGTGTGATTTCTTTACGGCCCCCAGCAGTACGAGATTTCACGGTTCCCACCCTGGAGGACTTGTGCAGCACAGCGTCAATGTCTATCACTGCCTGAAAGACTATCTGGACCGTTCACGCACCAAGGAGCTTTACGGTATGGATTACAGCGAGGAGAGTATTGCAATCGCTTCTCTTCTTCATGACTTATGCAAGGTAAATTTCTATACAATTGAATACCGCAATGCAAAGAATGAAAAAGGCGTATGGGAAAAAGTTCCTTATTATTCTATAGACGATAAATTACCGTATGGGCACGGCGAGAAATCGGTCTATATTATTTCAGGATTCATGAGGCTCAGCCGTGAAGAGGCATTCGCTATCCGCTACCATATGGGGTTTTCCGGGAATGAAGATAAAAATACTATCGGAAAGGCACTCGAAATGTTTCCTCTCGCAGTTGCTACAAGTGTTGCAGATATGGAAGCGTCTTACTTCTTGGAAAGAAAGGAATAATGGACGTGAATTCAGGAGTAATGATTCATGAGTGGGTTGTTAATCCGCAACGTAATACTTAACGAGGAGGTAATGGTCATGAAAAAAGACGATTCAACTATCTTTGTTTATCCGATTAACTGTATCGGCAAATCCATGTACAACGACGACGGAAGTTTCCTTTTACTTAGAGAAAGAGAAACGGTAAGAAACGACGCTTCAGCAGACAAACGGTCTTCGGGCCTTGAAAATGAAAAGGACAGTTCGCGTTTTTATGAATAAAACAGACCTATTCAGAAGCTTCTGAAATAGGCTGACAAAGGAGAAATTACTATGAATTGGTACGATAATGCAATAGTCTATCATATATATCCGCTGGGTTTTTGCGGAGCACCGAAGTTTAATGACGGCGGGGCTGTTCATTACCGTTTGGACAAAATTCTTGACTGGATTCCTCATTTCAAGAAGCTTAACGTTAGTGCGGTTTATTTGGGTCCTATTTTTGAATCTTTTGAACATGGCTATGATACCACGGACTATAAAATGATAGACCGCCGTCTTGGTGATAATAATTCGTTCCGCAAGATTTGTGAAAAGCTTCACGAGAACGGCATCAGGGTCATTCTTGACGGCGTTTTCAATCATGTAGGACGTAACTATCCGCAGTTTGTTGATATTCAGCGTAACGGTCACAGTTCCGGTTACTGTGACTGGTTTCAGAACCTCAACTTCGGCGGAAAAAGCCCGTGCGGAGATAATTTCTGGTATGAGGGCTGGAACGGTCACTACAATCTGGTCAAACTTAACTTAAAAAATGTCGGCGTGTGCGACCACCTCATTGACGCCGTTAACTACTGGATAGAAGAATTTAAAATTGACGGCATACGTTTTGATGCGGCTGACTGCATTGAGTTTGATTTCTTCAAAAGAATCCGTAATTTCTGTAAAGGGAAACGACCTGACTTTTGGCTTATGGGCGAAATTATACACGGCGACTACAAGCGTTGGGCTAACCCCGAGATGCTTGACAGCGTTACAAACTACGAATGCTATAAGGGACTTTATTCATCGCATAACGATAAGAATTATTTTGAGATTGACTATTCCATCAACCGCCAATCTGGGGCGGGCGGTATATACAAAGGAATCAACCTGTATACCTTCGCAGATAACCATGATGTTAACAGACTTGCAAGCACATTAAAGGATGAAGCTAACCTTATTAATGTGTACACTTTGATGTATGCAATGCCGGGTATACCGTCGATTTATTACGGAAGCGAGTTCGGAATTAAAGGTGTCAAGGCTAATAACAGTGATGACGGATTGCGTCCGTGCCTTGACCTGAATGAGCTGAAGAGCGGAGTCGGCTCAAATACGTCTTTGTATAAGCATATAGTGAAACTCGGCAGAGTTTACAACGCATACCCTGCGTTAAGAACGGGCGAACACAAAACAGTGACTATACGCAATCACCAATATATATTCAGAAAAGAGTTAAGCGACCAAACTGTCTATGTTGCACTCAATCTTGACAGCCAGCCGTGCGAACTTAGCTTCAACACGCACTTCCCCAGTCTTGTTGATGTAATTGGAGGCCGTGAGGTTAAAGTTCAGAACGGAAATGCCGTTATAAACATTCCTCCGCGCTCATCAATGATTATTGTTGCGAACGATATAGTTAACGAAGAGCCCGAGATTGCGGAAGAAACGGTTAAGATGTTTGACACCGAAGTCAAAATCGGTGCTAGGTACAGACACTTCAAAGGCAACGAATACGAAGTTATCGCTATCGCACAGCACAGCGAGACTTTGGAAGAACTTGTGATTTACAAGGCTGTCGGCGGGAACGAGACATGGGCAAGACCTAAATCTCTGTTTTCAAGCATGGCTGGAGATGTTCCAAGATTTATGATGTTATAGAAAAATAGGGACTTTCAAACGAAAGTCCCTTAATATTTACTCTAAACCCAGTGTAGAATTTTCAATTTAAATGCAAGGGATATTCTTTCATAAAAAACCGCAGAGTAAAGTCAATTCACTCTGCGGTATCATCTATACCAAACTCTGATACAGCTCAATATAAGCATTAGCCGAAGTGTTCCAACTAAAGTCAAGCGTCATAATCCTCTTAACAAGGTCTTGCCATATTTTCTTATCATCATAATCAAGCCTTGCACGCTTTAGGCACTCCAACATATCATTTGCATTATAATTCTTGAATGTATAACCGCTTCCGTTGCCTTTGCTGTTATCCGCAACAGTATCCCTCAAACCGCCCGTCTCACGGACAATCGGGACAGTACCGTAACGCATCGACATAAGCTGTGCAAGACCGCACGGCTCATTCTGTGACGGCATAAGGAACATATCAACACCCGCATATATCTGCTTAGAAAGAGTATGATTAAACCCCAGCGTAACCGAAACCTTATCAGGAAAACGGTTCTGCATCTCAATAAAGAAATTCTCGTATATCTCTTCGCCGCTGCCGAGGATAATTAACCTGTAACCAAGTTCGATAATGCCGTCGAAAACGTGTTTAACCAGGTCAATCCCCTTATGCTGAACAAGACGGGTTACAATTCCGATTACAGGTCCGTCATCATCCGAAAAACCTGTAAGACTGAGTAAATCCTTTTTACAGCGTGTCTTCCCCGAAATATCTTCTGCCGAATAGTTACACGGAATATTTATATCGCTTTCAGGATTATATGCATCAACATCAACACCGTTGAGTATTCCCTTGAATTTGTGCTGTTTAGTCACAAGTATTCTGTCCATACCGTATGAATGCCACGGGTCGAGGACTTCCCATGCATAACTTGGACTGACCGTTGTTATGTAGTCCGCCGTCTCTATAGCCGCTTTCATAAGGTTAATCTGCCCGTCAAATTCCAGAAAACCCGTGTGGTACATTGGAATGCCAATCAGGTCTCTGAGTGTTTCCTTGCCGAACTGACCCTGGTACTGAACATTATGAATTGTGAAAACAACCTTAATTTTATCATAACCCTGCTGATATCTATAGAAAATTTGGTGATAAACAGGAATCAGAGCTGTCTGCCAGTCATTGGCGTTTATAATCTCAGGTTTAAAGTCAATGACTTTCAGCATCTCCATAACGGCGCGCGAGAAGAATACGAACCTTTCGCCGTCGTCATGATGACCGTAAAGCCCTTCACGCTTAAAATAGTATTCATTGTCTATGAAATAGTATATCATTCCGTTATGCTTTACCGTAAATATACCGCAATACTGCTTACGCCAAGCAACATCTACGGTAATATTCTTGATAAACTGCATTTCGCTGCGAAACTCTTCACTGATTTCATCGTAAAGAGGTATCACAACTCTGCAATCATGCCCGCTTTGGGTAATCGTACGCGGGAGTGAACCAATAACATCGGCCAATCCGCCGGAAGCGGCGAACGGAACCGATTCACTGGCAGCAAACAGTATCCTCATCAGTTTGCCCACCTTTCCTTTTTCATAAGTTTAAATCTTGGCGTTCTTCTTAACATAAAGCGGATGCGTTCTTGAGCCAGTCAGAACCTTTTCATCACTGACGGTTACATTCTTGTCGATAATAACCTCGCTCATAGTGCAATTGTCTCCTATCGCAGCCGCCTGCATAATTATACAGTTTTTAAGCACGGTATTCTTTCCGACCTTGACGCCTCTGAAAAGCACACAGTTCTCAACAGTTCCTTCTATAACGCAACCGTCGGCAATAAGAGAATTCTTAATCTTAGATTCGATACCGTACTTAACGGGGGCGCTGTCGCCGACCTTTGTAAATATCGGTGAGTCTTCCTTAAAGAGGGCCTTGCGGTTCTTAGTGACAAGCAGTTCCATATTTGCATTGAAATAGCTCTGCATACTGTCGATTTTGAGGAAGTAATCTTTATGCTCATAGCCATAAATACGGAAATCGCCCGTCTCGTTCTGAAGAACATCTCTAACAAAACTGAACTTATTGTGCGCAACAGCATCCTTAACGACTTTTCTAAGAAAATCCTTTGTGATAATGAACATATTCAATCCTATGTTGCATTCACCCGAAAATTGCGGCTCAACAAGAATCTTGCTGACTTTTCCTTCGCCGTTAACCTCTACAACATTCGTCTTTCGGTTAACATCAGAATCATAGAAACCCTTGCCGTAAATCACGGTGATGTCGGCATTCTTTGCGATATGCTGCTTGAGCACCGGATTAAAGTCTATCGTTGTGACAAAATCACAGTCGGACATGACGATATATTTAGCGGAGGAATGTTCTAAGAAGCTCCAGATATTGTCAAGAGCGTCGATACGTCCCCTGTAAAGTCCGCCAATTTGGCTGTACGGCGGAAGAAGATGAAGACCTCCCTTTTTACGGGACAAATCCCACTGGCGTCCTGAACCAAGGTGGTCAAGAAGCGAACCGTAGTTGGATTTTGTGATAACGCCGACATCAACGATTGAAGAGTTAACCATATTTGAAAGAGGGAAATCTATTAATCTATATCTGCCGCCAAACAGAACGGAACCCATTGTACGCTGAGTTGTCAGGTCTGAGACGGTTGAATCGTGCATACTTGCAAATACCAGTCCGAGTACATTATAATTAACACCCATGTCTTTCCCCTCCTATATGTTCTCGGCAATGATTTGTTTAGGTAAAACAGCCTTGCCTTCAGAAACAGTAACATTATGACCTACGACAGCGATACCCCAATCATCACGGTTTTCAAGCATTTCAGGACGCAGACCGACCCTTGCTCCGCTCTCAATCACGCTATTCTCACCGACTATTGCATATTCAACAACAGCACCCGATTTAATTACGGCACCGGGCATACATATGCTGTAGTTAACGGTTGCACCCTCTTCAACGGTTACACCTGCGAAAAGAATTGAAAAATCAAGACTTCCGTCAACCGAACTGCCCTCTGTTACCATAGAATTTTCTATATTTGCATTCTCGCCTATGTACTGAGGCGGAACATTGTTGTGACGCGAATAGATTCTCCATGCTCTGTCATATAAATCCATAGGAACGCTCGGACTGAGCAAGTCCATATTAGCTTCCCAAAGGCTGTCAAGAGTACCGACGTCTTTCCAATAGCCCTCAAAAGAATATGCAAAGAGACGCTCGTCATTCGCAAGCATTGCAGGAATAATATCCTTGCCGAAATCCTTAGAGCCAGTATTCGCATTCTCGTTTTCGACGAGGTACTTACGGAGTTTTTCCCACGTAAACACATAGATACCCATTGAAGCGAGCGTTGACTTAGGTTCCTTCGGTTTTTCCTCAAACTGAGTGATGCGTCCGTCGCCGTCGGCAGTCATAATGCCCATACGCGACGCTTCCGCAAGAGGAACGTCAAGAACGGCAACAGTAATATCCGCATTATTCTCAACATGGAAATCAATCATTTTGGAATAATCCATTTTATAGATGTGGTCTCCGCCGAGAACAAGAACATACTCCGGATTGTAACGTTCAATAAAGCCCATGTTCTGATAAATAGCATTGGCTGTTCCCTCATACCACGACGCACCCGCCGCTGTCTGATAAGGCGGCAAAACATGAACGCCGCCGTTCATTCTGTCTAAATCCCAAGGTTGTCCGCTTCCGATATATTCGTTAAGAACGAGAGGCTGATACTGAGTTAAAACTCCGACCGTATCAATACCTGAGTTAGTACAGTTTGAAAGCGGAAAGTCTATAAGCCTATACTTGCCGCCGTAAGGAACGGCAGGTTTCGCCATGTCTTGAGTAAGAGCATATAAACGGCTTCCCTGTCCGCCTGCAAGAAGCATGGCTACACATTTTTTCTTTATATACATATACAAAAATCCCCCTATTCGTCAGTTTACAGCGCAGAAGCATACAGCGACTGCACTGACCAAACTTTTCTTACTATTATATACTATTCTTACGTCTCTGCACGGGAGAGTGTTTAATATACACAACCGAAAGCGGTCCCAGTGTTAATGAAATACTCTCGTCAAAACCGTGCATAGAATAATGCAGCGACTTAAATGTTTTTTCTGTAACGCCTGTCCCGCCGAACTCAGCGGCGTCGGAGTTAAAAATGAGCTTGTACCGCCCCTTGTAAGGAACACCGATGCGATAATCTTTCCGTTCAACAGGAACAAAATTACACACAGCGATTATTTCGTCACCTTTATCGTCAATACGCCTAAATGCAATGACGCTCTGTTTGTAATCGTCGCTTGAAATCCATGAAAAGCCTTCCCATGAGTCATCATTCTCCCAAAGAGGAGGATTAGTCAGGTAGAACTTATTAAGCTTCTCGCTGAATTTTTGGAACCTCTGATGACTTGGATTGTCAAGCAAATGCCAATCCAGTTCGCCCTCGTAATCCCATTCGCGCAACTGGGCAAACTCCTGCCCCATGAACATGAGCTTCTTACCCGGATGTGCCGTCATGTATGTCATAAACGCACGCAAAGAACTGAATTTCTGCTCTCCTACGCCAGGCATCTTATTAAGAAGCGAACATTTTCCGTGAACAACTTCATCATGCGAAATCGGCAGGATGTAGTTCTCCGAAAAACAGTAGAAAAATGAAAATGTTACCTTGTCATGGTTAAAAGCACGGTAAATAGGGTCAAGCGATATATAGGACGTCATGTCGTTCATCCAACCCATATTCCACTTGAAATTAAAGCCTAAACCGCCAATATCCGTAGGCTTAGTAACCATAGGCCATGCAGTAGATTCTTCCGCAATCATGAGCGTATCGGGATGCTTTGAGAATACCAGTTCATTGAGCAGTCTCAGAAAATCAACAGCTTCGAGATTCTGATTTCCGCCGTACTTGTTAGCACACCACTCCCCTGCCCGCCTGTCATAATCAAGATACAGCATCGACGCAACCGCATCAACACGTAAACCGTCAATATGATACTCGGAAAGCCAGAAACACGCACTTGAAATTAAGAATGAACAAACCTCTCTCTTTCCGTAATCAAAAACCCTTGTTCCCCACGATTTATGCTCACGCTTGTGTACATGAGAATACTCGTAACAACACGTTCCGTCAAACTCAAACAAACCGCTTCCGTCTTTGGGAAAATGGGCAGGCACCCAGTCAAGAATAACGCCGATACCATTCTGATGGAACATATCAATCATCTTTTTAAAGTCGTCAGGGGTTCCGTATCGGGAAGTCGGAGCAAAATAGCCCGTAACCTGATAGCCCCATGAACCGTCAAAAGGATACTCCGCCAAAGGCATGAGCTCAATATGAGTATACGACATCTTTTTGAGATAAGGAATAATTTTTTTTGCGAACGCAACATAATCAATAAATTCGCCGTTATCACCGCTTTTCCATGAACTTAGATGAACCTCGTAAACATTCATCGGACTCTTATAGATAACGGCTTTCTTTTTCTGTTCCAACCAGTCGCCGTCATTCCAGGAATATTCACTGTCATAGATTTTTGAAGCAGTATTCGGTCTCGTCTCGCAATAGCGTCCGTACGGGTCGGATTTAAGCTTAAATTCGCCATTCGGTGTTTCTATGCTATACTTATAAATATCAAACTGTTTCAGTTTTGATATGGAGACCTCCCAAACGCCATCTGAAATAAGTGTCATCGGATGTTTTTTTCTGTCCCATCCGTTGAAATCGCCGACAACCGAAACGGATTTGGCGTTTGGCGCCCATACCCTGAAAACATGTGCAGGCCAGCGTCCTTTTTTTGTCTGATGTACTCCGAAAAATTTGTATGCCTCACAGTTTTTACCCTGATAGAACAGATAAAGCGGAACATCGTTTAAATCAGACTTTTTCACTGCGTTTCGTTGCTCTTCATTATGCATTTCATCAATCCCCTTTCCGGTTATCACAAAACAGTCATATGACAACCAAATTATACATATATTCTACCACAAATCAGAGGAAATTACAAGAGTTTTTGATGAATTTACCAAATTTTTTAGCGATAGGCACAATTTGCTTTGTATATTTTAGTGCATATTGCTGTGATTATGACGGAAAGTCATATATTATCACAAAAATCATTGCCAGAAATAACCTATTAAATCGCTCTAATTTCTCATTACCCTAAGTCCAATCACGGTCACATCATCGTTCCTGTCGTTCTCACAGAAAGTCTTTGCATTGTCACAAATTTTATTGACAATATACTTAATATCACTGCTCTCCAGAAGCAGTTTTTTAATATATTGATAGGCATTTTCATTAATGCCGTCCGAAAACATAATAACAATGTCTCCGTCGCCGAATTCAAAGTCCCGTGCATAGGTGTCTGCCTCTTCAACGATTCCAATCGGGAAGGTCGGCGACGAGACCTTGAGAACGTCCTCCCCATGCCGAATCAGCGTCGCCGATGCACCTGATTTTATCAAGGTTAGCCGACAGGTATCAAGATTAATACGCACTGCATCGAGCGTCGCAAACGCTTCATTGCTTGATTTTGTCAGCATTATCGAATTAATCAGCTTAATTGCCGACGAATATTCCGCACCGCTCACAAGAAGTTTTTTGAACATGCTCACAACCATTTTCGATTCAAGAGCCGCTCCCCTGCCGCTTCCCATACCGTCAGAAAGAACCGTATAACTGTTGCCGAGACCGTCGCTGAAAAACGACACGCTGTCGCCTGTTTCGTCAGAATTTGACGCGCAGACCGTTGCGCTGTAGCTTTCCAAAGAATAAAGCGTTTTTTCGAAAATACGCACTCTTGACTTATCGCCTGTAATAACCGGTTCTGCAAAATCGAGCTTACACTTAACTTCATCGGCAATTAATTCACATATGCGTCCACAGTATTCCGGAGTATTTGCGGAAGAAAAGTATAGTTCAATCAATAATTTGTTTTGACTGGTATAATAAGCAATAACATTATCCGTCTCAAAACCGAACCGCTGCAATTTATGACGAACAGTTTCGCTGACAGAATCACTGTAACGCACTTCCAACCGCTCGCTTGCTGCCGCAATAATCTCCTCAGTAACTTTAATTTGTTCAAAAAGCAGTTTCTGGCTCTCGGCAAAATGGAGTTTCATAAGCCTTGCCGTTACCTTTTCACGGTAAGCTTTTGCAAAACACAGAGCAATTTTGTCTTTATTGAGGCATTCATCTAACTCCGCAGGAATTTTATCCAAACTCGGGTCACCCATCTCGGACATTTTTTTAAACCCGCGTTTTGTCGTTTCATAATTGTTATACCAACAAAAGAGACGGTTATAACAGTGTTTACAAACTTCCTCACAAGTCTTGTCAATCTCGGTGGTTTTATGGCTGGTTTTAGAAAGATAATCGGCGATTTTCTTAGTATCGGTACGCACAGTTGATATAGAATCAGCCAGAAAGTTCATTTGAGATGATATAATATCACCTATGCCCTTCTCGCCGCGGTTAGTTATCACCCATTTATCAGAAAAAAGCGGAGATAATACAACAAATATAATCGTACCGAGTATTATCTCCAACAAGCAGCTAACCATACCTGCAGGAAAACCTGTAAGTATAAGGAAAATCATGTTTATCGCCACAAAAAAAGACGAAATAACCGCCATATTGCTTTTTTTCAAGTAACCCGTCAAAAGCCCTGCAACGGATAGCAATACTATCGGCAGCCCAATATCAGGCGACGTCAAAAAAGCACCGCAAGTCGTCAATGCACCGCATAAAATCCCGCCGACTGCACCGTAATGATGAGCGGCAATCAGCGTTATTGCAACGCCAACGGTTCGCCCTATGTTCATTCCCGCAACATTGAAAGATGCAAGAGACGATAAAACAACAACAAATACGACTGCATAAGCACAGCTTTGCGATGATTTAAGGTCAATCACCTTGCTGCGCCTAAAGTTCACGACTGAAAACTTCATAAAACCTGACGTCACGCCTGCAAATCCGCTGTAAATAGCATAAAATACAAGTTTAAAAGCAGTCTCGCCAATGATTGATGAAACAATTATTCCCGCCGCAAAAGTTGCCGAAAAGGTTATCACACCGATATACCGCGCAGGCAAATCGTTGTCCATGACAAGTTTTGCCACAACAATAAAAGCCATTGCGGCAATGAGCATTATATTTCGGTGAACCTGCCCGATAACCACATACTTCAGCAAACTGCCGACAAGAATCCCCATTGCTGACGCAGGACTTACCGCCCCCACGAGCGACACATTCACGAACGAAACCGCCGATGAAATTCTGGCGTCCGCCATAACGAACCCTAGCAAAAACAGCAAAGCCGTCCATATAGCGACTTCGTAATTCCTACTTTTTGCATAAACTTTTGCTTTTAACATCTTCCTCACCTTTGCCCTCTATCTATAATATATAAATAAAAGTATACCGCAAAATCAAGGAAAAAGATGTCACTTTTGAGTTGGATTTTTTTGTAAATCTAACAGTTACTCATGACTTTAGCCAAATTTTTTAGCTGCTCCATACTAAGCTGCTCAATTCTTGCATTTTGATGCACTTCAATTGTTTCAAGAAAGGAATAAATTGATTTTTTATCAACTCCGATTCCGCTTGAAAGAGCATTTGCCAATGTTTTCCTTCGTTGACCGAACCCTGCTTTAACAATCGTAAAAAACATTTTCTCTTCATTGTAAGGCAAATGATTTTTACTGCATATATCAATGCGAATAACTGCAGAATCAACATTAGGCGACGGAACAAACGAGCCTCTTGATACATCAAAAAGTTTCCTCACAGAGCCGAAATAGTTGACGCCGACAGTAATCGCTCCCGACTCTCGGCTTCCGACTTCCGCACAAAGACGCTGCGCCGCTTCTTTCTGAACCATGACCGTGACCGTTTCAATCGGCAATCGGCTTTCAAGGAGCATCATAATAATCGGCGAAGTAATATAATACGGCAAATTTGCACAAACAGCGACTTTTAAGCCGTTAAATTCCTGTTCAATAAGCAACTTTAAATCACACTTCATCACATCTTCATTCCGAATGACTATATTGTCAAAGTCAGCTAAAGTCTCGCCGAGAATAGGCAAAAGTCGCCCGTCGATTTCTACAGCAACGACCTTTTCCGCCCTCTTTGCAAGCTCCGCTGTCAGCGTGCCGATTCCCGTACCTATTTCCAGTATGCCGAACCCATGGGCGGCATTGCCCATTTCGGCTATCTTAGGACATATATCAGGGTTTACAAGGAAATTCTGCCCCAGCCCTTTTGAAAAGCTGAAACCGTGTCGGCTTAATATATCACTGATTACGCTGCGGTTGGTAAGATTAGTCATTCACGTCACCGATTGTATGCGTTGTTTTGTCGCTAAATTCAACCTGTTTTGCATCATTCATTTTTTCAAGCGTATCGACAAGATAGTCTGCCGAACGGTAAGCATGCTGAAAATCCACATCACAGAAATGAACTTTCACATCAACAAACTCCCCGTTAAGGCAAATATCTATTTCATCAATTTGTCTTCCCCGATGCTTATTCAGTGCATATTGCACATATCCTCTTTTTTCTCGCTCTGATATTTCGCCGTTTAATACATTAACTTTCATTGCTGATTTTACACATCCTTTCAAGAACCTTCTCTGCACATTTAATTCCGTCCACAGCCGCCGAAACAATTCCGCCCGCATAACCTGCACCCTCGCCGCACGGAAAAATTCCCGAACAGCTTACCGACTGTAAATCCTCGTTTCTGTCAATTCTAACAGGCGAAGAGCTTCGGCTTTCAACCCCTGTCAATACTGCGTCATGAGCGTTAAAACCCCTGATTTTCTTGCCTAGCATTATAATACCCTGTCTCAGCGAATTGCATATATAATCAGGGAAATATTCGTCCAACTCAACAAACTGAGTTCCAGGCTTGTAAGTAGGTTTCACACGGCCGAAGCCCGTAGATTTCCGCC
>Ga0209737_10000637_pt1 | contig 27784 bp, 27 predicted proteins | sample TergutCu122P3_FD_187284 | JGI IMG/M metagenome (GOLD analysis project Ga0209737, IMG submission 187284) | Cubitermes ugandensis P3 segment gut microbial communities from Kakamega Forest, Kenya - Cu122 P3 (SPAdes) (version 2) | ecosystem: Host-associated > Arthropoda: Insects > Digestive system... | reverse complement strand
TGCCCCCCCCCCCCCGAATCTTTGATTCGGGTTTGAATCTTTGATTCGGGTTTGAATCTTTGATTCGGGTTTAAACCTTTCGACTTGTAACTATTTTATCTATTAGTCCATATTCAAGTGCTTCTTCTGCCGTTTTCCAATTATCACGGTCGGTATCAGCAGCAATTACTTCGATTGGTTTGCCGGTCCGTTCGGCAAAAATGCGGTTGATTTTTTCTTTTGTCTTTAAAATATGCTTGGCGGCAATTTCAATATCTGATGCTTGACCGCGCGCACCACCAAGCGGCTGGTGGAGCATTATTTCTGCATTTGGTAACGCCATCCGCTTTCCTTTGGTACCTCCGCAAAGAAGGAATGCTCCCATGCTGGCCGCCATTCCGGTACAAATGGTCGAGACATCACATTTGATAAAATTCATCGTATCAAAGATGGCCATTCCGGCTGTTACTGAACCACCGGGGCTGTTTATATAAAATTCGATATCTTTTTCCGGATCATCAGCTTCTAAGAAAAGCATCTGGGCGACTATCAGGCTGGCGGTCACATCGTTTACGTCTTCACCAAGGAAAACGATTCTTTCTTTAAGTAAGCGGGAGAAGATATCATAAGAACGTTCTCCACGGCTGGTTTGTTCTACTACTATTGGGACTAGGCTCATTTTATTTCTCCTTTGCGTGAGTTACTACGAAATCAATCGCTTTCTTGACGGCAATATCTTTCATAATCTGCTCTTTGCCACTATCACTCATCATTTCTCTTATTTTTTCCACTTCCATGCGGTAACTTTCTGCCATTTTAACAAGCTCGGCTTCAAATTCCTCTTCCGTCACCTCAATATTTTCGGCTTTTACCACTTCTTCCAAAACTAAGCGGGTTCGAATCCTTTTATCGGCTTGTGGTGCCATTTGGTTAATCATCATTTCATATGTCATTCCGGTATATTGTAGGTACTGTTCCATATCCATTCCCCGCATCCGGATTGTCTGGGCAAATTCGTCAACGATTTGACGTTGCTGGGTTTCCAGCATCGGATCAGGGATTTCAATATCGCTGTCATTAATGATGGCATCAACAACGGCATCTTCTTTGGCTTCCAAACCGGCTTTCTCTTTGTCTTTCATAAGTTTAGCCTTGACATCTTCTTTGTATTCAGCCAAAGTATCAAACTCGGATACCTCTGAGGCAAACTCATCATCGAGTTCCGGTAATTCTTTTTCTTTTATTTCTTTAATCGTGCATTTAAATATGGCATCCTTACCAGCCAGTTCCTTGGCATTGTACTCTTCGGGGAAGGTCACTTTTACATCCATTTCTTTGCCGATTTCGGCACCGATTAATTGGTCTTCAAAACCGGGGATAAAGGAACCGGAACCGATAGTCAGGGCATAGTCTTCACCCTTTCCGCCAGGGAAGGGAATATCATCAATAAAACCTTCAAAATCGAGGATGGTCATGTCGCCATTTTTGACCGGGCGGTCATCGACAACGATATTGCGGGCATTACGCTCTCTTTCCTTATCAATTGCGGCGATAATTTCATCTTCGGTTACATCCATGTCTTGTTTGGGTACTTTTACACCTTTATATTTACCGAGCTTGATTTCCGGTTTGAGGGCAACTTCTGCGGTAAAAACAAAGGGTTTTCCGGATTCAATACGGACTACCTCAATCTTTGGTGAGGAAACGATATCTTCGGTGCATTCATCCAAGGCTTTTTCATATGCTCCGCGTATCAATTCATTGGCGGCATCATCATAAAATATTTCTTTGCCGTATAACTTTTCTATCATCGGGCGAGGGACTTTACCCTTACGAAAGCCGGGAATGCTGATTTTTCCTTTGTTTTTGTGGTATGCTTTGTCAATTGCTTTGTCGAGTTCACTTGCCGGTACTTCGATGGTCAGCTTTGCCATGCTTTTTTCTAATTTTTCAACTTGCACACTTTGTATATTCATTTACTTGGTCTAACTCCTTCTCTGGTTTGATAAAACACCGTTATTATTTACGGGCTCTTTTGCTTGGTAAAACTGCACGCAAAAACAAATTGCCTGCACTCTTTTCTTGCAATCAATAAGTGATTATAACATAGCATCAAGGAAAATACTAGAGAAAATTTATTAAAACAATCTAAAAAGGATGCCCATTTCTGAACACCCTTTTCGAAGTTATTTCATTTTTTGTGATTGTTCTTTAATCATTCTGCGGACCATTTCGCCGCCGATTTTTCCGGCCTGTCTGGCAGTTAAGTCACCACCGGCTTTTAAGTTTACTCCAAGCTCAGATGCAACTTCGGTTTTGAAACGTTCCATTGCTGATTTTGACTGAGAAACACGTGACTTAGCCGATGATGTGCCTGACTTCGATGTTGATCTAGCCGTTGACCTAGTCGACGACTTGGCTGATGGGGTGCTTGACTTACTAGAAGCCTTGCTACTGGTTTTGCCAGAAGCTTTGGTTTTTGTAGTTTTGCTTGTTGCCACTTTATTTCACCTCCGTAATTTTCATGTTTTCATATTAAACTCCCATACTCGCGCGTTCTGCGCATTTTGGGTTCAGGATTTAAGCCCTGTCTTGTTGATAGTATGAACGGAGGGGCAAAAAACTATGATGGAAAGTATTGGTAAAACTTTGGGTAGTCGGGATTCGTACCTATTGCTTATACACTATTGTCTTTGCCATTTCGTCGGCAGCCGCGAACCCTTTAATGGATGCCAATATCGCCAAGGCAAAATCAACGGAACAACCCATCGCCCGCCCGGTGATGAGATGCCCATCCCAGACTGCCGGTTCATAAACGATTGTTGCCCCTAAAAGGCTGTCTTCAAGACCGGGAAAAGCGCAAGCCATACTTCCCTTAAGAATACCACGGCGGCCAAGCACACCGGGAGCACCACAGATGGCGGCAATCGGTTTCTTCTGCGCATGGAAAAGATCAACTTGTTCCATCAACATTTCGTTGGCTTCAAGATTAATGAAACCGGGATAACCACCGGGTAAAACTATCATGTCGATGCTGTTAAAATCAAGCTCGGTGATAAGTTTTTCGGTCAAAACACTGATTTCACGTGCTCCTTTGACTATTAACTCATCGGTAATTGATACCATGATAACTTCTATTTCGGCACGGCGCAGGATGTTTACGGTAGTTAGTGCTTCGACTTCCTCAAAGCCGGGAGCAAAAAAAACGGCAACTTTTTTCATATTGGTTCCTTTCGGGGTGGTTGTGGTATAATAGAGGTATTATAACACAGAAAGAAGAAATTGTGATGGATAATATTGAAATCGAACGAAAATTTAAAGTGAAAGTATTACCAGATGATCTGGAACAGTATGAATGCAAGATAATCGAACAAGTTTATCTCAATACCGAACCAGTCATTCGGGTGCGAAAAGAAAATGACACATATTATTTTTCTTATAAAAGTGGAGCTTATCCCAATACCGAAGAATATAACCTTCCACTGGATAAAGCCTCTTATTTACACCTCAAAGCAAAAGCTGACGGCAATGTCATTTCTAAGAAAAGATATGTGATTCCATTTAGCGGCGTTGACTTGAGTGGTCAATATGGGGGCGACAACAATTCTAATAGTACCAGCGTATCCGGACTTACAATCGAGCTTGACATCTTCGACCCACCCTTTGCCCCCCTCGTCATCGCCGAGGTCGAGTTTCCCGATTTGGAAACGGCATATCGTTTCATCCCACCGGATTGGTTTGGTGAGGAAGTGACGATGGACAACGAGTATCGTAATTCGAGCATGAGTAGGCGGGTATTTGATTAAACCTCCGGGAGCCGGGATTATTATTAGGAATGGGGGTTGTGTGTTTTGGCATCTAGTTTTCCGGCATTTCCATCTTGCTCGAATTTGAATATACTTTTTATATACTGATTAAATTCATCATCAATTTGCTTTTTATTTTCTTTGCTTTTTCTTCTTTTCAATTCTATTTTTGCTGCGTCGATTAAAACAAAAACCGAACGTACTAAATATAAACCAACAATTATCCATATATAAACAAATTTAATATCGAAAACAATTCCGGAGGTTTTAGTGGGATTGAGGATAATAAAATCAAAATCATTACCCCATATCAGATAGTCAAGGACATAACACAATGCTACGGCAAAAACTAAATACACCCAAAAATCCAGAAAATTGTATTTGGGTGAAACATACCGGACTAATTTATAATAAATTCTTAATAAGAGAAAACCAAAAACACATAAACCAAGCAGAGTAAGTATTTCTGCGAATGAAGTTAAGTATTGTGAAAAGCTTGAAGGGAAAAATAATACTTCGAATCGCAAGAAATTCGGAATCAAGATCACAATATTATTTCCGAGAAAAACATAAAATAATAATTTAACACCTTGGTCTATACCTACCAAAACAGCTACAATAAATATAAATTTGCTAATCATTTGATCGTCCTCCCGATTATTATTGTGTAGGTAAAAAACCCATCATCACATCCGGCTATTCGTAACATAAGCTAATTTTAACACAAGGTTATATTAAAAGCCAGAATTTCTAAAGCCTAATTGTGTTATTTACTGCCGTTTTTTGTTGTTTGGGTAAATACAAGGTTCCGATGTGGTTTTGATATCCTAATATATTCATTATTCATCATCATTACTTCATCAAAGCGATACTTTTTGATGTAATCACGGTTTATGATATACGATTTGTGGATAACATTGAAATTATCAGGAAGTAATTCTATTATATCAGCGAGCTTTCCGTAAAAAACATCGCGACGGTTATCATTAAATACGATTTCCACTTGTTTACGGTTACTGTTAAAGTACATGATTTCGTGGAAATTTACAAAGTGGATTTCGGTTCCTTTTTTGTATTCGAAGATGGTTCTTGGTACGACTTTTTCGATAATCGCTTTTAAATTATCATCGGTTAATTCAATATTTAAGACATCACAAATGCTTTCAATCATCTGCTTTAGCTCGGCATTATTTTTTCTTGCTGCATTCCATACCCTGGTTTTATCCATAAATCCGTTAACACCCGTTAGATTTTGCCCATGCTGGGCAAACAATAAAATGACGGCAATACAAATATGCCGTCCATGACTTATACTGATGTCCCTCATATACTTCATCGTCATTTTTTCGCGATAGTTTATAGCAATGGTACAAATTACCCGGATATATGGTATAATTTTAAATCAATACCCTGCTTTTCCAGAGCAGCATAATGGCATATTGATAATTTTACCATCTATAAGGGCTAATTGTACCCTCCCTCTTAATTATTCCATAAATATGCCGAATAAGATTATAGTTAAATTAAAACGGAATCAGACACTATATTAAGTCACGGACGGCGTAGCTTCTGCTTTCGCCGTTTTTATTTTAGGAGGAGAAAGTATGACGAATGTTGATGCATTAGCCGTGAATTTCCACCGACCGAACTATGTAAATGCAAATCGGGTAAGAGGTAGCGAGCGATTCACAATGGATTTGGCAATAGGTAAAAATGATACTGGTAGTGATGTTACCGATGGAGTGGCGACTAAAAAATGGGGATCTTGCAACCTTGTTGAAATTATGAGTAATTATCATAGGCCATCTCGAAGGCAAATTATGAATCAATCCAGCGATAATGAGCTACCAACTAAAGAACCCATTTGGGAATTTCCTATCACATCAGAACAACTAGAAAAATTGGAATCATTATTTCCCGATGTGGTGAAACAATTTGCGAGTGACAAATCATTCTGGGAAAATTTCTTAAAAGATAGCGGTCCGATGGGGGATATATGGAATGATTCGACTGGGGTTTTCTTGAATATCAGGACAATGCAGCTTACCAGCAATCCAAATAATAGAGGAACTGCGGAAGATAAAGCATGGTTGATGGCAAACCCAAGACTTCTACCGGGGCACGAGGAGATTGTCGCTTGGGAGAAAGAACAGGAGCGACTAAGGAATATGGAACCTGTTACTCTTCCACCACCGATATGGGTAGGCCATCGGACTTTTATCTCAGTAAATTCATTTATTGGAAATGAACTGTCCACGTTACTTGATTATGCGGCCGGCAAAACGAAATTCTTGTATGTTCCCGGTCTCAATAAATACAATGGAAATGAAAGATTCACGCAGAATGTCTTGGATGCTTTAAAAAAAATCGGCATCGATACTTCAAAAGATTTTACCCTTAATGGAACTACTTTCACGGTTCGTAATGGAATCGTTGATAAGAAATCCGTCTTTGAAGCCCAAGATGCCGCTGCCCAACAAAGAATCCACAACAAAACATCATATACCAATGCCGACCAACATACAAAGTCGCGGATTCACCATATGACCGAATACCATTTCCGTGATGCTCCACCGGAAGTTAAGCAAGCCTTTTATGATATGATGGAAAAAACCGGATTCAGCCCTTTCGGCGACGGTTTGCGGGGTACCCTTAGAACAATATCTCAGGAGCAAGATTTCGCAACCTTCGGTGACGATAATGTCATCGGAAGTACGAAAGCAAGTGCTGTCGCCGGATTTTTGAGAATCATAAACCGGGTTGCGGAACTGACCAAAGAAAGAGAAGAAAACATAAGAAACACTGAGGAGCAAATAAAAGTAGCGCAGGCTGACTTGAAAAACACCAGTAACCGTTCCAAATCTGAGCTTGAAAAATTAGAATATGAAGTCAATCGCTTGAAATCCGAACTTGAAGATTACAAATATGAGCTTAATTTGATGAAACAAGAAGATGTGTTTTATCGGGCTTTAATAGCTGAGCTTATGTAGGTTATGCACTGTACAATATCCCTGTCAGACTTCTACAGTTTGACAGGGTTGCGTCTTTTCTTTCGGGAAATACGTATTTATGCTCCCCACCTGATTATAACGGTTTAATCTCATACCCCATTACTACAAAACCAATATCTTCATTATATTCTAATAAAACATGAATCTCAGCGAAGCATTCATTGATAAATACATCATCATGCGAATAACGCAATGTTACTGTTCCAGTGCAGAAAATCTCTACTATCCCATTTCCACCATCATTAATTCGGAAACCAAGCGAAATATCTCTATACTCATCTGGTACAGCAATAAATGCAAATTCAAACTCAAACAAATCGGTTTCAAAAATGGTGGTTTCATCATAACGGCATATGTCCCTGATAAAATCAGTTAAATCAAGCTTTGCTTCAATGGCAATATATTGATTAGTAAAAACAGCTTCCAAGTCCGGATTCATAACTCCGCTGAAACCAAAGTCAAGCGGATACTGGTAAGGGGGTAAACTTGTATAGGAAATTGAAAAAAGGAGGCGTGGCTCATTTCGGGAAGCAGTCAAAATATATAATGGCGCAGCTCTTGGATGAGATAGAATAACTACAATTTCATCCAGCCCATCACCGGTCAAATCGGATATGTGGATTTCTTCAATCCTTTGAATGTTATCTTTGGCAAAAGTGGTTATCAATGTTTCTTCGTTTGTTTCTATAAGCATTATATAACCAGTATAATCATCACTAAGGACTGAATAGAATGACACGGTTTGATTTCCATCCCTGGATGTGAAAAAACCGGGGATATTCTGCCACTCCGGATAGCTGTAGGCATTATCCCAATCTATGCCGAAAACAGTATTCGCTTCTTCCGGCATAGGAGTTGATGCTGTTTCTTCTACTGGTAATGTCGGCTCGGAAGCCACAATTTGCTGTTCAGAGTCAATATCTGGTATATTGATTTCATCCGCTGCTGTACAGCCACATAAAAGGTATATAAATATGCCAACAAAAATAAATTTCTTCACTAACTTACCTCTCCGTCGGAATCCGATTACTGTTTTGGCTCAAATTTTTCCTTACCAACCCCGCAAATCGGGCATTTGTAGTCGGCTTCCGGTTCGCTTTCACGCTCGTAATTGCAAACTTTGCAAATATATATAGCGTTGCTTGGTGATTTTTCGTCTGCTAAAACAGTCGGTGGGATATAAGTCGGGGCATTCGGGGGGCTTTGACCCCTTATTACTTTATGGTAATAAGCATAGGTCATCGCATCACCACCGTCACTTATCTCAGCATCGGTCACTTCACCAAGGAAAACGGTATGGGTCGCTGTTTCCATCTTGTTAACCACTTTGCAAACTATGTAACCGCAGATACCGGTAAGAACCGGCATTCCATCAACGACTTTGTAGTCAATATCAGCGAACTTGTCCGTATCCTTACCCGATTTAAAACCGAAGCGGCCAATCAAAGCGGAATCGGATACCTCGGAAAGAATCGAGATGGCGAACCTTCCGGTGGCATCAATTAAGCTGTTGGTATAATTGTTGTGGTTGATACTGATAGCGATTGTAGCCGGTTCAGAAGTGATTTGCATCGCACTATTGGCGGTGCAACCGGTTGGGTGCTCACCGTCCCAGGTGGTGATGATGTAGACACCATAAGTTAGATGCCTAAAAGTATTTGGATTCATATAGTTCTCCCTTCTTTAACACAAGACACAATTGTTACTTCATAAGTTCCGCGAGGACTTCCGGGTCATCCTCAATTACGGTTATATTAAGGGCTTTTGCCAAGTCGATTTCCTCACCGGGGATGATCTTGCCATTATTCCGCTCAATAATGCGGATAATTGGACGGAATGGAACTCCGGGATTTTGCTCCTTTACAATCGCCAGCTGATTATTTGATAATTTCAACATCGCCCCATTGGGATAAATAGCGATGCACTGGAAAAAGTTGGCACACAACTCGGCATCCAATCTGCAAACAGCATCTTTTATCAGAATTTCAGCCGCTTTGCTGGGTGTAAAACCTTTGCGGTAACAACGATTTACCGTCAAAGCCTCATATACATCAACAATGGCGGCGATCCTGATTAAGGTAGTGATTTCGTCACCGGGTAAACCAAAGTAACCGGATCTATCGAGACGCTCATGATGCTCCAATGCCACACGGCGCGATACCTCGGTAAGCATTAGGTCTTTTTTCAGGATTTCATAACCTTTGGTGGTATGTTGCTTGATATGCTCAAATTCTTCGCGGGTCAGAGCGGAGTTTTTGTATAAAATCGACTGATCCAACAGAATTTTACCAATATCATGTAATAAAAGACCTTGGGCAAGGTCACGTTGTGATACTAAGCTAATACCCATCCGGTTCGCAAGCACCAAACCATATACCGCTGTATTTAGTGAATGGAGCAGGGTTTCATCCTTGGAACTTCCGATATCTTGGAGGCTGACGATAATATTAGGTTGACTCATAATCTCGTCCATCATCATATTAACAATAGAATTAACCTTCGTCATCTCAATTCGGTTAGTTTCCAGGAGTTGTTCAAAAGTGCCGGATAATGCTTCTTTGCACTGCCTTCTGGTTTCTTCGGAAATGGCATCGTGGATTTCAATACCGTCCCCCAAATCATCGTCAATATAGACACTACCAATGTCTAGCTCCATCAGCTTATTGACAAATCTTTGCAAATTTGCCGTACCCTGCCGTAACAAAAGGAAAGTCTCATGATATATGGATTTCCCTAGTTTCATCTCCGGCGTCAGCATATTGAGGGGCACTTTTCTCATAATATAATCTTATTAATTATTAAGACAAAAGTCAAATGAATCTTTTGCTAATATAACCCCGGAATCATATGTATTTCCTATCATATAACAATGCCGCATTAAGCACCACTGCTACCGACCCGACATTGTGGGCAAGCGCTCCGGTAATCGGATTTAACAAACCAAGAATAGATAACACAATGGCAGTAATGTTAAATACAATTGAAATGGTGATGTTAACATATATCAATTTGACGGTCGCATTTGACAAACGCTTCAAATAAGGGATTTTGGCGATATCATCACCCATAAGGGCGATGTCGGCAGCCTCAATTGCTATGTCACTACCCATTGTTCCCATTGCAATACCAACATTCGCCGTTTTGAGAGCGGGGGCATCATTTACCCCATCGCCAATCATGCAGACATAAGCGCCATCATTTTGCATGGCTTTTATCTGCTCTACTTTTTGGGCAGGCAACAATTCCGCGTGGACAGATTTAATTCCGACTATTTCCGCGAAGTAATCTGCTGTCTGTTTGTTATCTCCTGTCAACAAAACTGCGTCCGCGTGTTTTTCTTTTAACTCCTTTATCATATCCTTGGCTGTAATACGCAAAGTATCCGACAGGGCGATGATACCACGACATATACCATCAAGTGACACAAGAATTGTCGCTTTACCTTGACGGCGTAGTTTTTCTAACTCACTAACGACTATATCATGTAAAATAACTCCATTTTCGCTAAGATATGAATTATTACCACACAAAATTTTTGCCTTGTTTATATCCGCACTTATGCCCTTTCCCGGTATCATTTGAAAGTTTTCGACTGGCTGGATTGTCAAACCCCGTCCTTTGGCATAAGCGGTTACAGCCTTACCCAACGGGTGTTCGGAGTGGCTTTCGGCGGAAGCGGTCAGGGTCAGTAACTCTGTTTCGGTCAGTTTTGTGTCGAATGAAATAACATCACTGACTATCAGGTTTCCGTGGGTGAGCGTACCGGTTTTGTCGAAAGCAATAATATTAACCTTACCCATTTTTTCCAAAGCCTCACCTGATTTGATGATAATTCCGTGTTTTGTTGCCTGCCCGATTGCCGCAATTATCGACGTGGGAGTGCTAAGTGCCAATGCGCAGGGACAAAATACAATCATTATCGTAACCGCGATTTTTATGTCATAAGTGATTAGATATGTAACAACCGCAATCAGCAACGCCAATGGTACGAGCCATACTGCCCATTTATCAACAATTCTCTGCAATGGTGCCTTATTGATTTCGGCTTCCTTAACCAAGCGGATTAACTTTTTGAGGGACGATTCCTCACCAACTTTTGTTGCCTTCATATCTATTGAACCGTAGCGATTAATTGTGCCACAATAAATCTCGTCGCCGACCGTTTTGTCAATGGGTAATGATTCGCCAGTGATAATGGATTGGTCAATTGAAGTATTACCGGAGATTATTTCGCCGTCAACAGGTATGGTTTCACCGGGCAGAATACGTAAAATATCACCCGTTATGATTTGTTCGACAGGTATCATTTCTTCTATTTCATTGCAGATGAAATTTTCATTGCAGGTGGAATTTTCATCTCCGGAGGAATTTTCATATTTAATGATTCGTCCCTTGGACGGTGCAAGTTTAATGAGATTTTTGATACCTTTTCTCGCCCGGTTTATCGTTTTTTCTTCAAGTAATGCCCCAATTGCCATGATAAAAGCCACCTGTCCGGCAGCAAAAAGCTCGTCAATAAAAATGGCGGCTATCATAGCAATGGTGATAAGCAACGCTGATGATATTTTCATGATACCTTTATTGAAAATAACCCGCCAGATTGCAAGGTACATCAGCGGATAACCACTGACGATTACCGCGACCCATGCCGGATTTATCAAAACCTCTTTATTCATAAGATGTAGTCCCAAGCTGACAGCCAGGAAAACACCACTGATTATCGTGGCTTTTGTGCCGGATAATAGATTGAATATTGTTTTCAAAATAAACTTTTCTTCGTTTTCAGTATCTGAAACACAACGACATTGTTCCATCTTTTGTTCCTCCTTAATTTGGGGTTAGTATGATTAGATGATGCGTGAAAACTGCTCGATCGCGGACGACAGTTTTTTCATTGTTTCTGCTTCTTTTCCCTCACGTATTCCGTCCAAAACACAATGATGTAAATGCCCTTCCAAAATTACCTGGCCTGCTTTATGTAATGCTGATTTCGCTGAGCTGATTTGGATAAGGATGTCTTCGCAACTCTTGTCATCTTCGACCATTTTGATGATACCGCGTATTTGTCCTTCTATTTTGCGCAATCTTTTGGTTAAGGATGTAATATCTGTGCATTGATTCATGGTGGTCTCCTTTCGTGTATACCTTATACCCCTATAGGGTATCATGCCGATTGGGTATTGTCAATATACTTTTTTTGAAAATCATGATATAATAGTAGGGCGGGGGCTTGCCCCCGCCGTTGATACACAATCATGATATAATGAGGTTGGAATCTCATCAGCAAATACGAATTGGAGGAAGAGATGGAGAAATTTTACAAAATTAAAGTAGCAGGTTTGGAAAGAGACCTTCCAATCTGTAAAATTACCGAAGATTTGAGCATCGCTGCTTTTGTTTTGTTCGGTGACGTCGAAATGACAGTGGCGGGAGCAGAGCATCTATTAAAAGTCGCCCCGGAGCATGACATCCTGATTACCGCCGAAGCAAAAGGTATTCCGCTGGTGCATGAGATGGCAAGACAGATAAATCAGTCCCGACAAATAAATCACTCACGACAAAATAACGAGAGTCGTTATATAATCGCCCGCAAGGTCGTCAAATTATATATGAAGGAAGTTTTTTCGGTTTCCCTTCAATCAATTACAACAGAGAAAAAACAGCATCTTTATATTGATACCGCCGAGGCTTTATTGATGAAAGGAAAAAGAGTTTTGATTGTTGATGATGTCATCAGCACCGGTGAATCATTAAGGGCTGTTGAAAAACTGGTCAAAAAAGCCGGGGGGAACATTGTTGGCAAGATGGCGATATTGGCAGAAGGTGATGCCAAGTACCGCGATGATATTATTTTCCTTGAGTATCTTCCATTATTAAATAAGGATGGTAGTCCGAAGGAATGAAATTGGAAAACCCCATTAAAAAGGCACACCTCAATATAAGAAGTGTGCCTTTTTTGTGTTAAATTTTGAACTACCCCACAAATATCATCTGCAACAAGAACAGGATAGCAAGTACCCACATCAAGATGCTGACGTCTTTAAATTTGCCGGCGGCAACTTTTACTAATACATAACTGATAAAACCGAAAGCCAGACCGTGCGAAATCGAGAAGAACAAAGGCATCGTAACAATGGTGATGCCAAGGGGAATCAAGTCCTCAAGACTGTCAAGCTTTAAGTTTCCAATCGGTTCAAGCATCAAAACACCAACAATAACCAAGGCTGTTGCCGTAGCAAATGCCGGAATCGTTAGGAAAATCGGTGAGAATAACAAACTGATGGCAAAGAATCCGGCAACTACCATTGCGGTAAGGCCTGTCCGTCCACCTTCCTGTACACCGGAAGCTGATTCGATATATGTAGTCGTTGTTGAGGTTCCAAGGGCAGCACCCAAGCTGGTGCTAAGTGCATCAGCAAGAAGGGCTTCGTCTGATTTTTCAAGTCTGCCTTGGGCATCAAGCATTTTTGCTTTAGATGCAAGCCCGGCAAGGGTTCCGACTGTATCAAAAATATCAATGAACAAGAATGTAAAGGTTACGGAAAGGAAAGTGAAGAATCCATTTGAAGTAGTGAATACTTCCTTAAATCCTTCCCAGAACAAAAGCCAGGTTGGAGCAAGACTGGGTGGCAGGTCAACAAGTTTGGTCGGAATTAAATCATAAGCATTGGCGGCAGGGTCAATATTGTACCAGCCAAATAACTGCGCCAGTATGCCCGCAAGCCAAGTGACAATAATACCAATCAGCAGCGCACCTTTTACTTTTCTCATCAGTAAGAAAATAGTAAAAACAACACCAAGCAGGCAGAGCGCAGGAGCAGCGCCTTGAAGACTTCCCATCGTCACATAAGTTGCATTATCTTTGACAACAACACCGGCATTTTTCAGTCCGATGAAGAGGATGAAAATACCGATACCGGCGCCAACCGCATATTTCAGCGTCAGGGGAATTGAATTAAACAATGCGGTTCTGATACCTGATTTGCTAAGGATAATAAATAAGATACCTTCAACAAAAATGGCCGCAAGGGCGAGCTGGGGGCTGAATCCCATCCCGATAACTACTGTGTAGGCAAAGAAGGCGTTAAGCCCCATTCCCGGTGCTACCGCGAACGGCAGATTTGCCAATAATGCCATTGCTACCGTACCTACCACTGAGGCAATTGCTGTTGCTACGAATACTGCGCCCCGGTCAAGTCCGGCATCGGATAAAATTGCGGCGTTTACCGCCAGGATGTAAGCCATGGTGGCAAACGTGGTGACACCTGCGATTACTTCGGTCTTAATCGTGGTGCCTTTTTCTTCTAATTTAAAGAAATTATTAAGAAATGCTGTCATTGTTTTCTCCCTCCATAAGTTTTATTTATGTACATAACATATTTGTACATTGTTTTAGCTACCCTGTCAAGGGTTTGTCCCGATTATTTTTAATTAAATAAATCTACTTTTCCACTTGCCAAACCATACTTTGCACCGACAATTTCTAATGAACCCTCAGCCAAGTATTTACCCAGAATCGCACTGCCTTTAAGCTTGTCAACTGTTTGGCGGATATTTTCATCTTCACATTTGGCTAGATAATCATCATCATTTTCGCTGCCTTTAAGCTTATTGACCGAAGGTTTTATTTCGGCGACAATTGCGCCGATATTCGGACCAAAATCACCATTGGTCGTTGCAGCGGCAACCGCACCACATTTATCATGGCCAAGTACCATTATTAGTCTTGATTTCAAATGCTCTACTGCGTATTCAATACTGCCGATGGCAACACTGTCGGCAATATTTCCCGCCGTCCGGACAACAAAAAGCTGACCGGAGCCAACATCAAAAATGACCTCCGGCGGTACCCGTGAGTCCGCGCAACCAAGGATAACGGCAAAAGGGAACTGCCCTTTGGTGGCGAGTCCCAATCTCGCTTCGGCAGTATCATGTCCACCGACTTCACCATTCAAATAGCGGTTATTTCCGGCTTTTAATAACTCCAAAGCATCTTTGCTACTAACTAATTCCATTAAATCTGTACGTTTCATGTGTTTACCTCCTAGTTTAGGGTGACGGGGTTCGTCTCCCACCATCCTATTCAGTGTAGAAGAAAAAATATAGTTTTGCAATGGGAAATTTGATGGATTGACTTAGTTTATTTAAATGAAGCAATAAGTATATCTGTTTCATTTATAGTATAACTATTTCTTCTGGCGCCTTGGACGATTATTCTCCTATCATCGAGACCATCACCATAACAAGTAGAAAGGGTAATGATTTGTTCCACCTCTTTGGGCGCACCATTACTTTCTAGAAATAGATTAAAAGAATCTGGCAAACTAAAGTCAAGATGATAGGCTGTATCATCTATATCTGTGAGTCTTGCCGAAAAAATTTCATACTCCGATAAAATATTGTTTTCGATAAATGTAATAATATTATTTGCCTCTAAATATTGTTCATCTAGATAGGCATTCAGCTTACCAAACAAATGATTCTGGATATTGTGCCCATAAATAATTATGTGTTTAAGATTTTCCCCAACGCACCGATAATCGAGAAATAAAGCACCTAACATATTTTCATTACCACGAAATGATGTTGCCAAATACTTGAGATTATCATTTCCCCGGACCACGGGATAACTGATTGATGTACCCTCTATCCTCAAAACGCCAATATAATCCGGATTCATTTTGAGCATTTCATCATTGTATAGATTTAGAGCTGACCATACCACTATTGGTGTTTCTGATAATACCGGCAACTTGGGCAAACCCTCAAACTCCTTTTGGGCTGCCATTATATCAATTTTTTGTGGCATAACATTAATAGCCAATACTAGTGCGCATACGGTTGTTAATGTAGCAAAACCAGCCAGACAGATAAGAAATAGCTTTTGCTTATTCATTTCATTTTTTTTAGTTTTGACGGATTTTTTCTTGGCCATTTATTTTCCGCACTCTTAAAAATATGTAACCCCACAAAATTACCGAAAGTACTATTAACATATACATCGCTATTGTTGCATTAGTAATATCGGAAACTCCGGTAGGAGGATTGGTACCAAAGCCGGATATGAGATTGGCAAACCCAAATGTACTAAAGTGCTTGACCGTAAATGTACAAGTTCCATCACCATTTAAAACGGGTTTTATTACATCATGACTCCCATTACTTAGGAAGTGTAAAATTCTAAAATTCGTAAGGTTACCACCAAGCTCGCTCGGTATCGGGATAGTTATTTCAATCGGAACCGTCAAATTCGTCCCGGTGGGTACCGGTGTTCCATTTATCATCAATTTGATGTCTACCTGAACCATAGTATTTTCGTCATATCTTGAACTATCAAACGATGCTTGAACAGCCGGTTTTGATAACTGCAAAACCGCCGTCCCATTTGCGGGGGTATTAAGCGCTGCTCCCCTCACACTAATCTGACCTTGATTTAGGAGAAAACTATCCGGTGCATCTGCTGCGACATTTATACTCACAGTTATATTGTTATTAGTTATGTGATCAGCTTCGTTGGTATACAAATCAGATGTCAGGGTCCTCACATTTAAAACCGGACTTCTATTAGACGCTTCTGTCGTGTCCGTCGCTTTAATCCTTTGGAAGAATTGATAGTTGGTATTAACCAGAAGACCTGTAAATATGGGACTATCCTGCCATATTATACCACCATTTGAGTATTCACATCCGGCAATAGTATTTAGGGTCACGCTTGTCGAGCTTACTGCTGCCATTGTCGGAGCTGCCGGCGCACTTGGTCCCTGCGCTTTTGCCAGAGCTGCCGTCTGGGCTGTCAAAACACCATTCCTACCAGCAGATGTAACGGAAACAGCAATAACATTGCCTATATCAGCCGCTACTGTTGTATATGAAACATTATTACCACCTACAGGGGAGCCGCCGGAAGTCCAAGCATAAGTATAAGGACCACCATTTGCCGTCACATTTGCTGTAATGCTCTGGCCAAACCGTGGTGCCCCCGGGGACAAAGTAACTATCCCAACAAGATCATCAGAGCCTGCCGCTTGCCAGGTATATGAAATAGAAGAACTCACATTTTGATTTAGGGTTGCAACAAACAGGTATGCCGCCTGACCATTTGTATTTATGGCTTCAGGAACACCCTTGGTAAGGGGATATACATCTGCTCCGGAGACTCCTGATGAGTGGGGAGCCGGACTTGTAAGGAATGGGTCTTTGGGAACAGCCACATAATAACGGCTTCCGCTATTTCCATCGTTTGGGGCGGTAATATTGAGAACCGGCGTAGCTGCCCCGCCACCACTTAATTTATAAAGCATTTCGTGGGATGCAGGCCTTACATTTGATGTGCCATACCCGGATAAAGAAATGGAACCTCCGGAGTTTAATGTGGGTATAACCGGATTGTCTTGAGTATTATACCACGAACTCATTGCCATTGTCAGATAAACCCTTCCGCCTGTTACTCCTATAACCGGTCGGATAGCCCAAAGATTATCAACAGGGTTCGCTGCCTTATAAAACTTGGTCGATTGGACCGGTATTGTATTTTTGATCATCCCCCCGTCGGCAGCAAATCCTTCCATAAATAGATAATAAAATAGTGGCAATGTATCTGAAAAGTCAGCCTCATTACCGAGACCGGTGCCTGCCCGCAAAAAACGACCCACTGTCCTGTCATGACCGTCGTTAGTCATTTTACCAGAGTTTGCCGCCAACTGGGCGTTATTTTGCGCGGCTGGATAATAATTCTGGAAACTGTTATATATCCCGGTTGTGTAATCACTTCCGTATGTTTTGTACATTAACATGGCAAGTAGCTTGACCATGCCATAGTTTTTTAAGCTATTGTTAAAATTCAGGAAATCTCCGTACGCAGTACCATTTAAATAACTGTTTTGGGCTGCTGACCGCAAGCGCCCGTATTCAGCCAATTCAGCACCTTCTTGTACATAAAATGTATCCGCTATCGCGCTTAATGATTCATTAATCCATGAATAAGACCTGGCTGTCGCCTGGGCACTTGGTACATAAACACCAAAATACATATAGAATAAAAGATGCTGGAGTTCATGAGCAAGCGTACCGTACACAGAGAGCCTTTCACTGTCCGACGTGCTGGTCAAGGCAGTATAACCCTGATTATGCCCGATGTCGATATGAAGCATATCAAGACCATTTCGAAAACTTCCATTTGCATTTGTACCCGATGGAGCAACCCAACCGGGCGGTCTCAAATTCAAACCATCATTGTCAAAAGTAAAAAAATCGCCATTAGAAAAAAAGCCCGCTGTATATGACCCACCGGAAGGACCGCCATCACCATAGATGTCATACAGTAAAAAATTTACCGTACTGTCATTACCCAAATCACCAACTGAAGGCATATTGGAAAAACCAGTGTTAATCACCACTCCATTATGGGTACCAAAACCTTCCGTTCCGGTCATGCGTTTATATATCTCGTCAAAATCCGTGGCAAGCTGTTGCGCCATAACCGGTGTTATATTTGGCAAATGACAATTCGCATTATGTGTTGTGCCGGTTTGAGAATGATAGCTGCTATCATCGAGAACCCAAATATTGGTATGTTCACCCTTGCCAACCAATCTACCCAGTACAATTCTTTCTTGATTAGAGCCGGTTGATGCGCGAAAATATCGCGTATCTCCAAGATTGAAAGGGCCGGCAAATACAGGAGGTTGTAGGTTGAAGGGGGCAAACAGCGGTGGTGGTTCCGGCTCTAGATAAAACTGGGGAACGTGGATAATACGGCTTGTATCTATATTGATAGTTTCCAAGCCAAAAACATCATCAGAAACCGTATCAAAAAATGATTCCCGGATTTCATCCAATGATGCATCAATGGTTGGAGTTGCTGCCTGGACCCCCATCACCGGCAAACCCTTGATGACCATTGAAAATACCAATAATAATACTAAGACCCTGTTAATAAATTTGTTGAAGCGAATTTTCCGACTCATTTTACCCACCCTCTATTTTCATTAGTAAATTAAACCGCCATAAAAAATAGCGATTATTTAATAATATATCGACAAATTTTTAAAGCCTCATTAGGTTATTTTCGTGTTTTATCCGCTTTGCAACAAGCATATTTCCAAATGATAAAAGAGCGGCAAATACAAAGACATATTGCGGTCCGAATTGGTCCCAGAGCCAGCCGCAAAAGATAGCACTCAAGATACTCAGGATATGGTCAAGCGCCAAACCTGCTGAAAGGGTCGGAGTTACTTCATCCGGCGAAATAGCAACGGAGCGCATATAAACAGCACGAACCATCCCGAACTGCATCGTCATCCGGTCAGCCATGTTGACGGCAAAAGCGACGGTAACGGCAATCCCGGTAGCCGCAAGAACACCGGTGGACAATCCCTGACTTAGTAATCCATATATTATGTAAACCACCAGGAAAGCGCCTGCTTCAACCATCATAATCCGTGCCGTCCCATAACGGTCTATCCAACGCCCAACAGCGGGCATGAAAAAAATGCCGACGGCGGCACCGGCAATCCCCAGAAGCGCCATCCGGTCTGCCCCAAACCCCAACAATTCAATCAGAACCCATGGTCCATAAACAATCATAATCTGCTTACGAGCACCGAAAAGAGCGGCAAGCAAATAAAAAACACCATACTCTTTGCGGATAATCAGCCGAAATTTCTGCTGGCTCGTCATTTCCCCAGTTAAACGAAGCATCCAAAGCAATAAGATAGAAACGATGAAAAAAATGAAGGCGGCGAGCAGGAAAATGCCTTTAATCGGGGTGGTAAAAGAAAAGAAACCCTGCCGGAAACCAACAAAGACCAAAATACCGGCGACCATTGTAAAAGCAGTACGTACCCCGTTCAATTTCCCCAGAATCAAACCGACGCCGCCCTCTTTGGCGAGGGACATCCCCAAACTGTCCCCAAGGGGCATAAACATATGTTGTCCTAAGGAAAATAAAAAGAGAAAAACCAGCATGATACTGAAAGGTGGGGTTATAAGACCCAAAACCACCAATCCAACCACGGTCAGAAGCTGGGCGATAATCGAAAGGCGGATATCGCCAAGAAATCCCAGTACGGAGACAATCAGGACACAAATGACCCCCGGCATCTCCCGTGGCAATTCAATCAAACCACGTTGAAAAGCATCGGAATCATAAGCATCCTTAAAATAATTGGCAAAAACAGCATCAGATAAGCCTAAACCCAACCCGGTCAAGGCGATAACCGCCATGAAAATCCAGACGGTGTATTTGTGTTTGGTTTCGTTAGTCATGGTGTAAGTATTGTATCATACAATTTACTTTCCTACCATGATAGAAAACATAAATCAACAGTCAGGGATTTTTCTCATTAAACCGCTAATACTAAACACCATGAAAAATAACAAATGGAATTTTGACAACAGCTATCTTCGTTTACCAGAATTTTTTTATACCCGACAAAATCCCATCCCTGTCAGGACACCGGAAACTGTGATTTTCAATGAGAGCTTGGCAAATGAACTGGGTACACCCTACCAACCTGAGGTATACGCTGGAAATTTGGTTCCGGGAAATACCCAACCAATCGCGCAGGCTTATGCAGGGCATCAATTCGGTTATTTTACGATGTTAGGTGATGGTAGGGCGATTTTACTTGGTGAGCAGATAAACAAAGACGGAGAGCGTTTTGATATTCAGCTTAAGGGTTCCGGAAAAACCCCATACTCGCGTGACGGTGACGGCAGGGCAGCGCTTAAACCAATGTTACGCGAATATATCATCAGCGAAGCCATGTATAAATTAGGAATACCCACGACCAGAAGCCTGGCAGTAATGCTGACCGGTGAAACCGTAATCCGCGAAAAATTGCTACCCGGCGCTATTTTAACCCGCACGGCATCAAGCCATATCAGAGTGGGAACTTTTGAATATGCCAGTCGTTTCGGTACAGAAAGCGATGTCTGTAAATTAGCAGACTATACCATAACCCGCCATTTTCCCAATCTTGAAAATCATGAAGACAAGTATTTACATTTCCTAAAAGAAGTTATAAACCGCCAAGCATTTTTGATTTCAAAATGGCAATCGGTTGGTTTTATCCATGGGGTAATGAATACCGACAATATGTCAATCTGTGGCGAAACCATCGATTATGGCCCATGTGCATTTATGGACGTTTATGACCCCGCAACAGTATTCAGCTCAATCGACACCTACGGCAGATATGCTTATGGAAATCAACCAAAAATCGCCGCTTGGAATCTCGCCCGCTTCGCCGAAACCCTGCTGCCGTTTTTAAACAATGATGAAAATAAAGCCATAAAAATCGCGACTGACGAAATTGAGAAATTTCATGAGTTGTATCAAAATTACTATTATACAGAAATGAGTTCGAAGTTGGGGATTGGTGATAATGAGCCAAATAAGCCATCAAATGTAATCGGAGCGAACATCTCCATTTGTGATTTAAGCAACCGCAAATTAATTGATGAATGGCTTGAGGAAATCAGGGAGAATAAATCAGACTTTACCAACTCTTTCCCCAATCCGGTGATAATTCCGCGAAACCATAAAGTGGAAGAAGCCCTTGAAACCGCCGAAAAAGGGGATTTGATTTTAGTCGAAAGATTGCTTAACGCGTTGGGGGGTAGTTATAATGAAGAATTTGGGAATCCAGCGGAACATACCGGGATTTCCTGCCAATATAGGACTTTTTGTGGGACGTAAGTGAAGTTATAATATTTTAACGGCATAAACAATTTGCATATTTAAACCCGTTTTATCTTTTGACGGGTTTTAACTATATGCGCTCTCGCTCCAAAGATAATTCCCATTTTAGCAAAATAATCCTCGACACGTATTTACAAACACGTATTAAGATGCTATAATAAGATTTGCAGAAAGGCATATGCATAAATGAAGTTTAGAGAATTGGATAAAATACTAAAAGAAGACGGATGGGAGCGTGAAAGCAAAGGAACTGGCGGCTCTCATGTTATGTACAGGAAAGATGGAAAGAAAGTTCCGGTGCCGAACCATACAGGCGATATACCAATAGGCACATTGAAAGCAATAAATAGGCAAACCGGATTGAAGGGTTAGGTAATTGTTATGAAATATGTATATCCTGCTTGCTTTATTCACGAAGAAAACGGTCAGTATTCCGTTATATTTGATGATTTGGGGGGCATAGCAACATACGGAAACAGTTTAGAGGATGCTTTGAGCATGGCAGAGGATTTACTTTGCACATGGATTTTAGAGTGTAAGAAAGATAATGAAATGCTTCCAAATCCATCAAATATAAAAGACTTAATACCTGATGATGAAAATGCTTTCTATAATTTGATAGTGGCTGATATTGACGCTTATATCTTGAAAAATAATAAATCAGTAAAAAAAACACTGACAATTCCCTTTTGGTTGAATGAGTTAGCGGAAAAATCAAATGTTAATTACTCACAGTTACTACAATCGGCATTAAAAGAATATCTACACGTAGCGAAATGAGGTACTTCTATAATATCATTTATGATACAAGTGTGATGTTGCCTTTCGATTTGCTTAAAAGGTCTAATTAAAATTAATTAAAATTATTTTAAATTATTATTTCTGTAAATGTATACATATAAATAAATATTTGATATAATGGTATAATTGTAGCATTCATAAATAGGAAGGGTATAGTACATGAACAAGAAAACACTATCCTTTATTTTAGTAATTATTTACACCTTCATCTTTTCGATTGCATGCGGGAGCAAAGATAACAATACCGATGGCGATAACATCGAAACCCAAAATACTTTATTGGAAATAGCAATCATAAACAATCCACCGGCCGAGTCAGGTTACCGCAAAGCAAATGTGGAAGATATGATAAGCACTTTCACCGTGGAGAACGGCTTTAATGCCAGATTTTTCTACGATCTTGAACATCAACAGCAAATTAATGCAGCAAAAGAATTTATTGACGAGGGTATTGACATTCTGCTCATTTCCGCTGCTTCGGAAAATGGTTGGGATTCAGTATTAAAAGATGCTGCCGATGCTGGTGTAAGGGTATTTTTGTTCGATCGGATGATCAATGTTGACCAAAGTCTTTTTGAAGCTGCCGTTATATCAGATATGCATAATCAAGGGAAAATGGCGGTTGAAGTACTCACAAGCCTCGATCTTCCGGAGTACAATATCATACATATCCAAGGTGCTTTAGGTTCAGCCGCCCAGGTAGGCCGCACAGAACCATTTGCATTACATGTTGAAGCCAATGCGAACTGGAATATAGTCAAGCAGGAATCTGCCACATGGGATGAAGCTACAGCTCAGCAAATAGTAGAATCTGTCATCGCTTCCGGCATTCCCTTTAACGTCGTTTATGCAGAAAATGATGGTATGGCCGCCGGTGCCGTTATCGCACTTAGTAATGCCGGAATATCACATGGATTTAATGAAGACGGGTCAGTCAGGGATGTTGTCATTATTGGTGTAGATGCCAACAAATGGGCACTGCGGGAATTGCTTTCAAAGAATTGGAGCTTTAATATTCAATGCAGTCCTTTTCAGGCACAAATCATTTTTGATATCATCAAAGGTACGAGACCTGTAACCGAAAAGATTATTATTAATCCGGAAAGATTTTTTGATGCAAGGACAATTACCCAGGATGAGATAGAACAATTTGGATTAGGAGATTAAAACATCTGCTTACGCAGCCGTTTTTATTCTTTTGCAAACTCGTATTGGTTTTTTCCATTTCCTTTTGCAATATATAACGCATTGTCTGCCGCAAAAACATAATCTCTTTCCTTATGTAGATGGGATACCCTTTTACTCACTATACCTATGGAAACAGTAACGTAATCTGCCACATCACTACTTTGATGTGGTATTTTGCTTTCACGAATGCTTTGCATGATTTTTTCAACTACCACCTGCGCACCTGATTTATCTGTATTCGGAAGGACGATGACAAACTCCTCGCCACCATATCTTGCCACAAAGTCATTAAATCTTACCATGTTCATTTTTAATATTTCAGCAATCTTTTTTAAACACTCATCACCTTTTATGTGCCCATATGTATCATTATATTTCTTAAAGCAATCAATATCTATCATCATCAAAGTAAGCCAGTTTTCCTCAGCACGTGATAAAGATTTTAATACAACCTCCATTTTATTATTAAAATAACGCCTGTTATGAATGCCGGTAAGGCTGTCAATGTTCACATTTTTGATTGAATCATCAGCTTCAGCTGAAATCACTTTTGTTATATGGATAATTACTGCTATTGTAAAAAATAAAATTAAAGCTGTCACCAGAATACCGGCAAGAATAAACGATTGGATAGTATTTTGCAAATCCGTCATATAATTGCCGACTGAGATAACTCCTATTGTATTTCCTGCGCTGTCAATAATCGGGGTATGTTTTGACAAAACAATCTGACCTTGGAAACTAAATCTCATAAGCTCATCAAAACCGGTATCAAGCACCTTCTGCATACGGTTTTCGGACAATGTGCCATTTGCGCGTTCACCATTCTTGTCATGTAATGTGGTGGCAATACGGATATCATCTTTAAATACAGTTATTTCACAGTTGGTCAGGGACTTAATGTTATCGACAAATCTATTTGTATCTAGTTGTATTCCGGCAATTAGGACCCCTATTACCCGCTCTTCATCATCAAACATCGGAACTGTCGCATAAACTGTAATTCCCAAGTTTTCAAGACTTTCTACCCCTACCGTTTCAATTCCATCAAGGGCTTGCCTGACCGAAGCCAAATCCGAAACATCATCACCATATGTCGCTAATGTATGGGCTCTGGATATGACTATTCCTTCGTTATTTATTATCGTCAAGGTTTCAACACCTGTCCTTTGCAACATCCTTAAAAGCTGCATCGACCGGTTTGTGGTAAGCACCCGGTTTTTATTTTCAACATATGTAATCAATTGATTATCATGGGCAAAAAACATTGCCGTGGAATGTGTATATGCCTCCATCATTTTAATGGTTTCGTTAGTTTTGCGAATTGCAACATCAAGATTGTCATCGATGGTTTCATTGGCAAATGTTGAAAATTGCATAATATTGAAAAACAAAACAGACCCTGTCGTAATTACAGCAACCAATATTACGACTATGAGAACCTTTATCCGCACCGACATAACCTTATTTTCGTTTTTGGCATTAAATTTGTAATTCAAAATCATACCTCACTGGCATGATTATACACTAATATATAAATTATTTAAAGAGAAATCATAAAATCCTTTATTGAAAAATTCGGATTGACGGTATATAATATAATCCAACCTGGAAGGAGGATGATTATAATGGAAAATTTCACATTCTACTCGCCGACATATTTTGTATTCGGCAAAGAAACGGAAAATGAAACGGGAAAATGTATTAAACGGTTCGGTGGTTCTAATGTTCTTATTCATTATGGAATGGGTTCGGTAATCCGCACCGGATTACTGGACCGGGTAAAGAAATCACTTGATGACGAAAACATAAAATATTGTTGCCTCGGTGGCGCCTTACCCAACCCCCGGAGCGGTCTGGTTTATGAAGGCATTGAGCTATGTAAAAAGGAAAATATTGACTTTATCCTCGCAGTTGGGGGCGGCAGCGCAATTGATTCAGCAAAAGCGATTGCCGCGGGAGCTTTATATGATGGTGACTTCTGGGATTATTACAAGGGAAAAAGAGTAGAAAAAGCATTACCAATAGGAACTGTTTTGACAATATCTGCTGCCGGTAGTGAAGGTTCTCCCGATACTGTTATCACACATGAGGATGGCATGTATAAACGGGGAGCGAGTGGAGATGCGTTAAGACCGTTGTTTTCCATCTTAAATCCGGAGCTAACCCAAACGTTGCCACCTTTTCAAACGGCGTGCGGAATTACGGATATTATCGCGCATTTATACGAACGCTACCTGACAAATACAGAGGATGTCGAAGCGACCGATCGTTTGATTGAAGGACTGATGCTTACGATGATTACCGAGTCTCCAAAAGCCATGGAGGATCCAAATAATTATCAGGCACGTGCCAATATTATGTGGGCAGGGATGATGGCCCACAACAATTCCGTCGGTGTCGGCCGTTCACAAGATTGGGCAAGCCATGATATAGAACATGAGCTGTCTGCCATATATGACTGTGCCCATGGCGCGGGTTTGGCTGTTGTAATGCCTGCCGTCTTTACCTACAATCTCCATCATAATGTTATGCGTTTTGCGCAAATCGCAAGCCGGGTATGGGGATGCCACATGGATTTCGTGAACCCCGAAAGGACCGCGAAGGAAGGGATTAAAGCATTGCAAAGGTTTTTGATATCTATCGGTATGCCCGCAAACTTTAAAGAATTGGGAGCAAGAGAAGAAGATATTGAAAAAATGGCGCACATTGCCTGCCACGGAAATGGAAGAACCGGTACATTAGGTGGATTTGTGAGCTTGGATGAAAAGGATGTTGCCAATATTTATCGGTTGATGGTGTAAGGGCTTGACAACCACCCCGCAAAATGCTACAGTAATAAAATATCATCCCTGCGGAGGACATAAACATGCAACGACGGCGAAAGCCACCCAACATTTGCATACAGGCTAGTAATAATTACTTAGGCAAATACCAAAAATCAAATAACAAAATCAAAATTGAAAAGCACCCTGTTTCAAAAGGAAATTGGAAAATAATCTACAAAAATCCAAATCCCAAAAGAAACAGGGTGCTTTTAATTTTGTTCTGTCGCCTGATATGTTGATTTTCTAGTGTTTTCTTGGCTAAACACAAACCAATCAAAGTAAATCGAGGAGGATGTTAATCCTACTCGTCGTGCGAGCCGTATTCACCTGTTCATATGGGGGATTCATTCCACCATATGAACGCTTAGGTGAAAAAATCATTATACGGCTCTGTACATGAAAAGGAGGATAAAAAATGACTCAGAAAGAGAAACACCTTAATGCTCTTAATAGCTTTGCGGAGCGGATAAAAAAAGATCCATCCGTTATTGCATTACTGCTGTATGGCAGTTTAGCTTATGGTACGGTTTGGGAAAGAAGTGATATTGACGTGGAGCTTATTGTGAGGGATGGTACAGAAACCCCAAATGATTGGCTGATCATTGAAGAAGCGGGGGTAGAATTTGATATAGTCGGCTATAACTGGATAACCAAATTCAAAAGTTACCTGCAGAAAGTCCGTGGTAGCTTTGACCACGCCATATACGGTGAGGGAACCTTGGTTTTTTCAAAAGATGAAGCCTTATTTGACATGATGGAGGAAGCACGGAAAATAGGAAAGGATGATGCCCCCAAAGCTTTTGCCGCCACCATCAATGGATTACTTAATTGGATGTACAAAGCGGAAAAGCACATCACCGTCATAAAGAACCCATTATACGCCCAACGCTTTTTACAGCTTGCCGCCGCCTTGGTAGCCGAAATGGAACTGATTCGGGTCAGGGAAAATCCAAACCGCGAAGCCATAATTCGGGCGATGCAATTGAATCCCACTTTGATGCATGAAGTTTACGTGATTCCAAGTACCACTTCCATGACAGAAAAAGACATCCGTCATACCTTAAAAATATTGGATGATTACTTAATGCAAAACATGGATTGGTGGAGCAAGCATATCGTCCGTTTTCTAAGTGACGGCGAAGTGAAAACTTATTCACATATCATTAAACAATGTGGTAATGTGCCTTTGAAGTACCTAGAGGAAAAAGGTATAATTACGCGGGTCACCCAGTCTACCCGGTTGTTCAAAAAAAGCAAACTGACCATCGACGAAGTAGCCTATATTTATCACAAGGAGGAACAATAATATGAGTAATATCACCGTAATTGGAGCAAAACAGAACAATTTGAAAAATGTAAATGTGGAAATACCCCATAATAAAATGACCGTCATTACCGGGGTATCCGGTTCGGGAAAATCATCATTGGCTTTTGATGTCATTTATGGCGAAGCGCAACGTCGGTTTC
>Ga0209737_10000636_pt1 | contig 27786 bp, 32 predicted proteins | sample TergutCu122P3_FD_187284 | JGI IMG/M metagenome (GOLD analysis project Ga0209737, IMG submission 187284) | Cubitermes ugandensis P3 segment gut microbial communities from Kakamega Forest, Kenya - Cu122 P3 (SPAdes) (version 2) | ecosystem: Host-associated > Arthropoda: Insects > Digestive system... | reverse complement strand
ATCTGGATTGGTGTGCCCACCCTAGTATCTTGTCCCGTAGCTCGGGATCTCCGCAGGCCGCTGCGTCGTTACGAATCATTTCTACCGTCTCTACCAACTTGGCACCTAGTTCAACTTCCTGACAAATGGCCCAGTGTTTACCAGACCACTTGTACCACAGTCCTGAATCTTTGCAGAATCGAAACTGTTTGTGGTGTAGGTTGCTGAACCGTTGAGCGTTGCCTACGTCGTCTAAGGTGTAGCCGTTACGTGTGTTGGTGTAAACATTCTTGACGAGTGCTTCCAATTCTTCATTAGGTAGTGAACGTTCTGTGTTGTGTAGGTTGGTTGAACGAGCTACATTCAACGCATCTACTTCAGAAAGGCCGCCGTATTTAAGACGACCTATTAGTTGCTTAAATGTCTCGTGTGTTGTACCAGCTTCTATCTTTTCTGGTAATAGGATACTCCTGTTGGCGTGTTCTTGTTGGATGTTGGTGACGGCTAGTAGCAACCAAATTGGAAGTGGAGCGGGCTTTACAGCCCGTACTACCTCATACTGAAATCCGCTCTTGTGGTGGGTAGGAGGGGCGACTACAAAATGACCTGAACCTTTTACTTTTGATTCAGCTTTGAAGTCGATACCTTTTCCTAGTACGCAAGTGTAGACGTCTATATTGGGATACTCAAAGTAGTAGTGGGTACCACCTCCGCCGGTGCGCACTTCGTAAGTTTCTGGAAGCTCTCCGTATTTGGAAGTAAGTCCTTCGAGTGTTGTAGGACCGTCGTTGCGTGGATCGATATCTAAGACAGCCAACCTACTTTTAGTACCTGTTACGATACCGATACCAGCGTCGGGTCGCTCACCCCAGAACCGTCTGATGCTACTCTCAGTGGAGGACGCTTTGTTGTACCAGTCTTTGTGTATGGGGTGCTTACCCGGACAGGTCGGATTACGACACGCGCAGGTATGCTCCAATGTTAGAGGTATGAGTGGTATCACACACCACCCAGCGTCCCCGTAACTCAGTGCTTTAAGTAGGTTACTCATAAGCTAAATTCAACTGACCTCGGTCATCCTCATAATCGCCTTCCTCGAGTTCGTAAAGAGTTTCTAGGTCGCGGAAGCGGCCCTTGTAATCAAGTCCGTAGCCGACGACGAACACGTTCGGGATCGAGAGCTGTGTAAAGTCAGGTAATTTCAGTTCCGGAATAGCCTTGTAGAGAAGACTGCAGGTGTAGATTTCCTGTTTGTCGTCGCTTCTTGCTTGGCGTACTGCTTCAGCTAGAGTAGCTCCGCTGTCGCAGAGCGTGTCTACAATCAGCACAGGTAAACCCGGTGCGATTTGAGGTACTACGCCGCCTAGTCTACCTTTCATGGTACCCCGATAGCTTTCAAGGTACCCCGGTCTAATCTGACACTTAACGGCGAGTTGCCTTAGCAGATCTACTGAAAAGAAGTAAGCGCCAGTCATGATAGGTACGAGGATAATTTCGTTCCAGCGGCAAGCCCGACTGTGGCAGTTGATCCTGTGGGCGAGTGCGCGGACAGCAAATTCTAAACTGCGTTTAGTTATTAGTTGTTGCATATTTGCTCCTTAACCAAAGGACGATCTTTGTTAGGTAGATTTCCATTGACTTCCCTTTCTAGATACCCCGTACCTTTACAGAATAAACAGGTTATTGGCTGGTCTGCGTGACTAGTTGTGTAAACAGCTTTAACGTCATCTCGTTCTACATGAACTTCTCGAAGCTCGCCTCTGCAGAAAGGACACTTAATTTTCATGTTCCCTCCGGAGCTATGTGGTAGCCTTCTTCGCTCCACAGCTCCGGCTTACAGTTGCGGCACGCTACACAACCTTTTGGTTGTATTTCGCCCGGGCGAAAGTACTGGCTGCAGTAACTACAAAAAGGTTTGTTGCAATAAGTGCATACCCAGTCCACTTCGTCGTTACAGTCTTGGATAGTACAACCGTCATCTTTTTCTTTTTGTGTAGGCCAACGGGTACCCGAGAATCTTACATAAGTTTTTAGTTCGAGTAAAGCTCTTTCAATCTCGTGTCGACGTTTCAACAGATACTTCTCAAAGCAAGCACCGCAGAAATGGTAGGTTTGATTGCCCTCGTAGGACGTCTCTTCGTGTTGCAAGTGTTTGTAGAGTTCTACAACTTCTTCGCCTAAATTAAACGTACGTTCGCACATGGCGCAGCCTATCATGTCGTTAAAACATTCGTCTGTTTCGTCATGTACAGTGGCTTTTAGGTTGTAGCTTAGCTCGTGGTTGCGCTGGTTCATTATATCTCCTGATCGGGGTCTGTTTCTACGTAAAGTGTTTGGGTGACGTTGAGACCGTCTATAGATGAGATTTCTTTGATTGTATTCCAGTGCTTTAGGATGCCTAGTTCAAGCTTCTTGATGTAGCATTGCGGATGGACGACTAGATTGCTTATCCTGATAGCTAGTTGGTCGCTTTCTAGCCAAAGGCCGCAGTAGGGGCAGCTCTGAGAAGTCGCTGGTCTCCTAACTACAACGTAGTTAAAGGTTTCTTGGTTGTTTGTCATTTACCTCTCCGCAGTTTTTGAATGTCCTTCAGAGTCTGCATAAACAGCTGACTCTGCGCGTTTGTAAGCGGTTTACGCTTATCCTTGATAGCAGCTTGTAAGAACTCGTGGAGAGCTTCTCTTTGTTCGACGTCACCCTCAGTGGGTTGATCGTTAGGATCTCCGAGTACTTTCTTAGGTAGTTTCGCGGAGAGTTCCTCGAGCCGCTTCTCCAGGATTACTAATTCAGTCGGCCAAGTAAGTACGGAAGCTTCGAAGTTATCGAGGTCCTTCTGAGCCTTATCTCGGGCCGCCGTTAAGGTAGCTCTCTCTTTCTCTATTCGCCCCGGTTCGAGCATAGCCTTTACGTAGGCGATATGCCCTCGGCAGTTGCGAACATCTTCTTGTTTGATTTCCAGTTTAGTTAATTCGCGCCGCATGGTCTTTCGAATCCTTTCTTCTTGCGCCGGTCCTTCAACCAGCTGTCGGCTAATTCTACATCGCCAGAACCCAAACAGACTCCGTAATACCGGCGATACTCACCTACAACCAGCGGGTCTATTAGACCACACGCGAAGAAAGCGTTCTCGCGGCATAGACAGCTGGGACAGACGTGGCATGGCCAGTTGTCGTTGGTATAGCAACTCCAAGTCAAGTGTAAAGGAGCTTTCAACTCCTGCCCTCTTTGGATTATACTGGTCTTGCGTTCGTGGGCTAATGGGGTGTATAAGTATAGCGGGGTTGCAGGCGCTAATGCGTAACGGAGTGTTGATGCGAAGTGCTTCGTAAACATCTTGCTATTATCTGGGAAAGCGGTAGCTTCTTCTACGTTGGTTCCGATCACCAGTACCTCTTGGTCGTTGGTTTCGCACCAACTAGCTGCACAACTTAGAAGGGTGAGATTGCGTGCGGGTACCCAATAAGGCGGCAAAGCGTGTCGACGCTCTTCGGGTCCTCCCTGGAACAGCTCGTTTGGTAGCTTGTAGAATCTATTAGAACAGTTCCAGTAGTTAGCTAACCTACTTACTAGGACGTGTTCCTTCTCGGCTGTAACTTGTCCGTAGTCGAAGTGCAGCAATGTCAGTTCGTTATCCGGATACTCTTGTAAGGCCATTTGGGTGGCGACCACGCAATCGAGTCCGCCAGAACATAGTACCGTTATACGGTTCATTTAGCCTCCCGTAGTTGCTTAACTAGTGTTTCGAGTTTAGCTGTGTCAGCCCATAGTTGCGTAACGTAAGGACCGATATTCTGACTAGGTGAGAAAGAAGCGAACAGAGTCACTTCCGGTCGTGTTTGCCATTTCCAAGACTGACCGTGTACCAGTGTGATACTAGCTTCCTTTTCGAAAGCCCTCAAGGCAGTATTTCCGAGTAGAACTATTAGTTTCAAGTTAGGTAGCTCAAACAGCTCAGGAAGCAACCACTTCTTATAGCAGTTGGTTCGACTTTGGATAGAAGGTTCCATATCATGTTGAGTCTTACATTTGACGACGTTCGTGAGGTAGCACTCCGTAAAGTCTAAGCCGGCTCTTCGTAACATTTGATTGAGTATGTCGCCAGCTGGACCTGAAAACGGTCTCTTATTGTTGACGTCCTGGGCACCTGGATTGCGACCTACGAGCGCTACCTGAGCTGTTTTGGGCCCGTAGCCAGCCACCGGTTTGGCAGTCATCGACCGTCCCTGACAAGAGGTACATCTGAGTAGTTGTGGGAGCAAAGTTACCTTCCTTTCTGTAGTTGAGTTTACCGTGAATTCTACCTTATAGGGTTGGTGAGGATCGAATGTTTTGTTACTTGGACTCTTCATCCAACCAGCCTTGGAATGAAGGTTGTAGTATGGTATTAACTCCACCGACTTCTGTACCTCGGACTCTACAACGACGTCCCGTTAAACGGGCCTTCCAGAGTTGTTCACGTTCGCGTGTTGTAAATCCTGAGCCGACGTTGACAATGCGGCCGTCGTCCAATTTGATTTCAACGGTTCCGAGAGCCTCTCGTGCGCGTCCTTGTCGTACCAACGCCGCTGAACTAAGGACGGTACCGTTGTAGAATTGAAAATTCTTAAGTTTGTATATGATTCGTTCATTAGGTGTAGCTCGACCGAACTTGTATCTAGCGTGCGGTCCTCTCACAATAAGTCCTTCGCCACCACGCCCAATAACGCTATCGAACTGGTTTTGAACAACCGACCAATCGTTTCCTGATGTGTGGTTGTGCACCTTCAGGTTGAGTAGATCGTAACCGTATGTTTCAAGTACCTGTAGACGGTCGCTGTAACGCGGTTCTAGTGCATCGCCGTTCCAAGCGTCTACGGACATACAGTCGAAAGCGTACAGTTGAAACTGCTTCGGAACAGGCGCGTTCAGCGAATTAACGGCTGTCAGGTGGTCGCTCCAAGTGTGCGTTGAAGAGTAAAACTCGCCGTCAATTATGATTCGATGTTTTTGGCAGCGTTCTACTACGTCAGCGAAGTAAGGTACCAGTTGACGGTTCTTGAGTGGTAGTCCGCTCCTACCTAAAATCCCGGCTGGTGTAGCTAACATCCTAATCCCGTTGAGCTTCTCTGAGAAGATGTAGCTGTCAAGTTTAGCTTTCACCTCCTCAATGGTACAGCAGGTGTTAGGTGCCAGTAGTACTGAACGAGCTCGTATTATCATTTGAGCTCCCGACCTACAGACGACTCGAGAAACAGCTTCAGGTAATCAAAAGCTTCTAGTGGATTTCCGACGTAGATGGCGTCTACGACGTTTCTGAGACTGGTAGGTAGATTCCAGTTACTACTGACGAGACTTGGATCGTAGTCGACATTATCAAGTTCTTCGTCCGTATTATGGCTAGGTTTGTAGCGTTTCTCGACGACGTCGGCCCGTGCCAAGTACCAGAGGGCCTTCTCGAGATCCTCTCGACCGTTCTTACGCGTGTAGCGGCCTACGTATTTGAGAGCGCAACCGAGATGGAAATTCAGTTTCCAATCTTCGATAACATCTATCGGTTGGGGATCTTGTTGTGTGTAGTGTTTCGGATTAGAGGGGTCTTTTGTTTTTAGCTGGGCCGACAAGGAAGGACCACCCGATCCAGACCGCGTCCGCTTCGTCGGGTCCTGAAAAGGACTTATCATACAATTTCTCCATTCTTTGAGTGGTGATATTCTTGGGTAGGTTACCTTTGTGTTCAATTGCTTTTAGAAAGATCAGCCTATCTGTTCTCATTCCCACCAGGAACCTTAGACTCTCTAGTATCGCACCGGCTACGAAATACAGCTTGTGAATCTCGTTGCTCTGTTCAGCTGCAAAACTCCTCGCAGCTCCCCACTGGTGCGGTTCTTCGACTACTATAAAGTCGATCCCGGTATCCTTGAAGAGGTGAGCTACACTGGCGACGTTTAGCGCGAGTTCGTCCGTCATAGCAGCTATCCGTTGTGGGAGGGTACCCGCTGGAGGTACCTTACAAACCCCCGAAGCCATCAACTGAGTCTTGTTCTCGGTCAGTCTCGTCAATGCCCATCCCAGATTCCGGATCGACGGATCTATACTTAAGACTGTAATGTGTGTGGGATTTGATTGGGTCATGAGGATCTGGTACTCCGTTAATGTGAAAAGCTTTTCTCTTGTTTCGACAACCGGCGCAAGTACCGCATAATAAGTATCCGTTACCACCCGCCATAGCAATCGGCTTCAAACAGTCGAAAGCTAATTCAAAGGGTGCGTTGAACATGAACTGTTTAGAGATACCCAACGTAACTACCTGATCGAGTGTAAGTTGTATGAGCGGTATTTCCCATTCGATCTGGTGAATCTTGTGCATACTACGAGTACGTTTGTTAAGGGCCTGGTATTGTAGAGCTGTTAGTAGTTCGTAATACTCGAATTTACACTCCGGGTGGTTGCTGGGTCCTACACCCCAATAGATTCGGTCGAACTTGTGTTCAACGGCATATTGAAATGCCATACTCAGCATGACAGTAACTTTGAAGGGTGGCCAACCGGGTGAATGAGGTTTGGGCAGTTCCCTGAAGGCGATGCTTGTCTTGTGGTAGTTGGCTATTCTAGTGGCGGCTGTCTTTTCTGGTATTAGATTTCGTTGACCATGTTCAAAGAACAGTGCACCTAGTTCCTGGTGCCGACCTTCATGTTCCTTAAGCGCGACTGACATCAACAAACAGCTCTTGAGACCTCCTGAGAGGAGGACTAACGTTTTCATTTACTCCCCCGTTTCTCGAGCTGACGGCGCTCATCTACTTCACTTCTATCGATTGTAACTTCTCTAGGCGCTTCCACACCCAAGCTAACCTTGCTTCCTCGTACGCCAACCACCAAAACCCTGATGGGTTCCGCTAAGTTAGGTACTCTTAGTATGAGCGTTTCGTCTGGTCTTCTTGCTAATACTAACATACGTTTCCTCCGTGAAAGTTCAAGCAGCTAACCGCGGATCTTTCCAATTCGCTACAAAGTTAACTGCTTCTTCTAGCGTATTAAATTTCTGCATCTTACCTAACGAGGTTCCAACTGAGATATCTGTGGCCATCGGAACTTGGAGTTCCGGACAGTCTATCATCGCGTCGCGTACCTTGAAAAGTAAGTGTGCATCTTCGGGGTAGATTTCTGGGATCAGGTCGTCGTGGACATCAATTTGTAAACCGGACCTGGTCGTACGAGGATCGTGGGGGGACTTGCGCCCATCTCCACCCAGTATTCTGTTAATTCGGACAAGAGATCGCTTCTTGACGTTGGCCAGTGTACCGGCACAGATGTGGGCGATTGCTGTGTACGGTCTCTTGTGATCGAGTCGATAATAGCGGCCGAACACGTCTCTAACATATCCGCTATTAGTAACTTCATAAAGTATCCTACTTTGAAACTCTTTCATCTCCGGTAGACGTTGGTCGACGATATTGATGAACTGTTCCGGATTAGCTATATACGGTCTGAGCAGATCAGCCACCGCTCTGTCTCCCATACCGTACATACGCCCGAAGTTCAAGATCTTGATTAGGTTTCTATAAGTGTCATCGTATTTGTCTCCGAGAACCGTCGTGCCTATCATGTGATGGAAATCGGCTTTCGGATCCTGGAGAAAGTTGATTAAACGTGGTGAGTTTGTGTAGTGCGTGAATACTCTGTATTCACCTTGCTTGAAATCTTGACTCACCAGAAGTGAACCTGGTCTACTAATAAACACTTCGCGAACGACAGCTACCTTTTCCGAGCAGAACTGGGCTATCTTGAGATCACCTAACATCAGTTCGCCTACTTCAACGTCCTTGACTTTAGCTGCGCTTTTCGGAATGTTCATCAAGCAGGGGTTGGAGGAACTGGTACGTCCAGGCAAAGTAAGTTGATTGAATTCCGTGTGCAGAAGATTGTCTTTGTCTGCACGGGTCTGATACTGTCTAAGCATCCGTTGGGCCTGTACAAGGCGTTTATAGCCCAACAGAGCCGGTATCCCTGGGAGAGCAGTAAACTCGACCAGAGCTCGTTTATCTGTTGCAAGATTACCTACCTTTCCGTCTTCTTCATCTTCAGCATCTACCTTTGTGAGTTTGTGTAGAGGTACACCAGCCTTGAGGAGAGCTTCTCTAAGTTGAATAGCGCTGTTAGGATTAATGTCTCCAAACACCTCTTGTATCTGCCGCTTGAGCTCTTCGAGGGGTTCGTCGAGTTCCAGTATGACTCGGTCTACCCTTTCTTTGTCGATGAGTTGTCCACGTCGGTGCATTTCCCAGTAAACGAGTTCAACTTGAACCTCCTGTTGGTATAGGGACACTATTCCTAACTCTTTTAGCTTGAGAGCAAATAACTTAAACAGGTCCCAGGTGGCTTGAGCATCTTGCGTAGCATCTTCATGTATTAGTTCTTGCGGTATGTAGAGGTGCGGAATGGTCGAGTTGCATTTGCGTCGCCAGTCAGCTATTCGCTTCCCGTTAGGCCGTTTGCGCCCTAAAAACTGTTCCTCAACGTCTCTTAACACCTGCTGAACCGAATACTCGTCGACCAAGGCTAACATGAGTCTTGTATCGTGGTATGGCCCCAGTAAGTCGATACCTGTGTACTTACAAAAGTTAAGATCAGCTTTGAGGTTGTGACAAACCTTAGGTCGATCGCTACTACAAAGTGCTTTGAAGAACCTCATACCTTCTTTGGTAAGCGTAGAAGCGGCTCCGCAACCGGTATCGTCGCTACACCAAGAGTAGTACACGACTAGGTTCGTGTCCTTCGTATAGCCCGCCGTTTCCGTATCGAAAGCTATTGGTAACTTATTAACGAGCTTGTCGAATGGGTAGGGGCAAATATCTTTCCATTGGGTGGGTGTCATTGCGTCGCTCTGTTAGCTAGTTTCTTAACTTGTTCGCAGATGTTCCAGATGTTGGATTGTTGAAGCGGTTCGAGTTTCCAGGTTCGCTCGAAGTAGTCCTTGGGTCGTCGAGAACCGCAATCCAGTATACCGTTTGCAATTCGTGCACCTTGGGAGCCGTGCCAAAAGAAACTTGCTGTATCCATGGAGTTGAAGATACCCCGATAGTGCGGTAGCTGGCAAACTTGTTTTCCGATACCGAGACCGTGTACGTACGTCCCATTCTTTTTGAAGTAAGCGAACAGTTCCACATTACGGTGTACGAATTCAGCGCGCATAAGTTCGTTGGAATTGACTTGGGTAACGAATTCATAGGTTCGTCCTTCTGCGGCATACACGCCGTCAAAACAAACTCCCAACGAGAAACCTAAAGCAGAAGCAGCCTTCATAGTCTGACAGTAAACCTCGTGGGCTAGTTTCTGTTCGTCTTCTAATGAACACTGACCTACGTACATCCAAGTAACGGGTTTACCTGTCCACATAGACCGGAGCAACTTCTCAGCTTTGCACCTGAACTTCTGTGCTTCTTCCCAGTTCTGTAGAGCTCCTCGGTAGAGGATATCCGGGCAAATAGCGTGTGTGGCACCCACCGTACGTATTACTTCTAGATACTTGTCTTCTGGGAGAATGTCTCCTTCGTAAGTACCTGGGTCTATAATCACCGTCTCACCTCGGATAGCAGCTTGTTTGAACCAATCCGCATATACCGGGTACTTCGCAGCCACCTGTGCGAGACAGAAACGACCTGGAAGATGATAGCCCAAATTCACTTGCGTGGGTGGACAAATGAGGCAAAGATCCATAACCAACCTTTAATTAAAAGTAATAGTGCTGCACAGGCCCAGCACAGTAGCAGGCCGAAGAGCGGTAATTGAAGAAAACAAGCCATTGCTTGACCTACCCAGATAACTTCCTCACCGCTAGCTAGTCTTGCTACCACGGCTATTCCTATAGCCAATACGCAGCAAGCTAAGTTGATTACTAAAGGTATCCAAAAGAGTCTCCAACAAACTAACCAGCCGGTATCACGAGACAGTTTAACTTTAGGTTTCATTATATTCCCAACTTACTGTTAAGTAGAAATTGACACCTTGCAGTCAATTTACCACGCTCAGCTATACTAGAAAAATTCATGGTCGGTTGTCTTACACCCCGAGCGATACAGCACATATGCTTGGATTTAAGGCCGATGTAAACATACTCGGGTTGTAGACCGTTGAAAATACAGTCTGCAAGTTCATTGACAATTCGTTCTTGAATTTGTAAACGCTTGGTGAAGCAATCCACGAGTCTTGCTAACTTGGAAAGCCCGCATACACCACCTTTAACAGCCCTATGATTTTCATAGGTTGTAGCCGTTGGTATGTATGCGATACTAACGGTACCGAAGAAAGGCAGTAGGTGGTGTTCGCAAATAGAAGTAAATTCAATGTCATTAAGGATAAGAACGCCTCCACCTTCGTCACCGAACTGACGTTTGATGATGGTCGCTGGATCTGTTTTGTAGCCAACTAACATTTCCGACCAAGCCTTGTGGATACGTTTTGGCGTATCTTGAAGCCCTTCCCTACCTAAGTCCTCTCCTAGACTTACGAGTAGTTTAGGTAAGTTACAAACTTCGTGCCAACGGTTGATGTACTCTTGGTCTTTAGACATAAACCCTTCAAGTGGTAAAGGTAACTGTTCACCAGCTCGCTTCCTTACGAGTTGGTTCTTACGGTACATTTATATACCTGTGTGTTTGTAAACTTAATCTGTAGCCATGTCGCAACGCGAGCTCTACGCAACGTTGAGTAGCTATCTTAGTAGATTCCTTGTCGTTACGGTAGAACATAGGCTGCACGAGAATTTGCGTTTTCTTGATCCAGTGGGGTGGACGCTGTATGTGTACCGGCGTTACACCGTCTTGTGTACTTATATTGGGTAGTCCATCCCGACCAAGTTCCCCTAAAGCCGGTATGACATATTTCCAACTCACCACGTCATTCCACCAACAACTTTCCAACCAAGACTCTGCAACTTTCGCTGTCTTAGGTGAAATAACGATCCCGGCTAGTGCTGGAGGTAGTTGGTGAAGTAGACTTGAGCTGCCTACATGTCCTGAAGTCTCTAATTGCATACGCAGTCGGCAGTTGCGGAATAGGTGGCTAGCTAGTATCTCTAGAACCGTACCTTGTAAAAGCGGTTCGCCTCCGGTTAGTACGATTAGGCTGTTGTTTCCTTTTACAAGCTGGATGTGATCGATGAGCTCGTAAACGTTTTTGAAGGTTGTATACGGGCCTTCTCGTGGATCCGAGTGGTTAACGGTTTCATCACAAAAGATACACTTAAGTGGGCAACCTTGGAAGCGTACGAAGATAGCTGGTGTGCCTGTTAATGGCCCCTCGCCTTGAATGGTGTTGAATACTTTGGCTCTGATAGTAGGTAACTCCAATTCTTGTGGAGCTATTTCCTCTTCCTCAACTAACCTTAGATCAAGTTGCATCTATGTTTCCTTTCATTGAAGTAAGGTCCTCTGGCTTTGTGGAACCAGAGGACCTTGGAGAGAAGTACGGTTGAACACCGTACTGAGGAAGAGACTTAAAACGCCGGCGCAGCTTTCACGGAATTGCCTTCTCGTTCCTGACGACGAGCACCCGCATTGATGTACATCGGAGGTGGGTAGCCATCGTTGGTTTTCTTCTCGCCGAAGGTCACTTCGCAACAGATACCTTGCAGTTCTTGAGCGACCCGTTTCAGATCCGCTTTCCAGGTATCAGGTGCTACTGGCGCTAGTCCGAGATTGACGAGTGCGAGATTGAAGTAGCTGACGTTTTGGGGTGTACTGAAACCCCAGCGTTGACGATAGGTCTTGCCGGCTTGTTTCGGATCCGAGTGTTCAAGTACGGTACACTGGGCAATTAGTTGGAGTGTCTGGGTGTTCTTGCTGGCTTGTGGGAAGACGTCCGTGATGCGAATAACGGCGCGGCCGCTAGTCACATTCTGCGAGGCATCCGTAGCATTCGCTACAGTCTCTCCTACGCCACCGATTTCCAAAGCATTGATAAAGTCGTCAAAAGACATTTCAGTAGGCATTGTTACCTTCTTTCTGGTAAGTTGTAAGGAGTAAATGATTTGTTAAGTTTGCTAAGTTTGTTGAGTAAATTAACGGTTGAATTACATTTTAAGTGTGCGCATCGGTTTTGGTTGACCAGATCTGGGCGGAGGTTGCAGTATACCTGGCGGAGTTAGCCTTGACTGCGTTTTGACTTGAAGAGGTTCAGTCGCCAAACTGGTGGAGCCTGGTTCCGGTTCTTCAATGTCCACCTTCGGTTGTTCTGCAACTACGGCCTTTGGTGGTCCCGGTTGCTCGACGGGCTTCTGTTCGTGATATGCGGCGGTTGCGAGATGGACGAGAACTTCGTAGAGTTCTTCCAAGTCTTGCACCACTTCATAAACGATCCAGGTTTCAGCTTCCAAGATGGAAACTACGAAACCGCCTGTCCTGGCTTCCTGGATACCTATTACACACTCCGGATGGATTTGTTTGAGTTCCATTAGAGTTCCTGGTAAGAGTTAGTTCTTGTTTGTCTGTAGAGCTTTGTTAAACAGGTCTGTATAGTCCTTCCATTGGGTGTCTCGCTTGAGCTCGAACTTCTCCGGTAGCCCGCTTAAGCGATGTTTAGCTGTCAAAGTGAACTGTCCGTGTAAGTACGAGAATCTTGTTGAAGAGTTGGCAACGAGGAGACCATCCTGGTTGCGTACAACGTTCTCTTCTGTTCTGAAGTACATAACAACGTCAGCTGCATCTACCAACGCAGTAGACGCACTCGGAGTAAGTGCTGGACCGTAAACCGTAATATCCTGACCACGATACTTTTCGACCTTACCTTTAGCGTGGCAAGCTACGAAAACGTTTATCCCGGCCAGTCTCAATCTTTTGAGTACGCCCAGTACCAGTTCGTTGGTTCTGGCGAATCCTTTCCCGAAAGCGATATCGTCTATTCGACTCGCTTTGACAGGCTTGCCTTGTTCCAGGAAGGTCGTGTTAGCAGCTACATGTTCACCAGCTAACTTGTACAGGCCGTCGTATGTATCAACGCACAAGACGTCTATGACACGACCTTTACCTTCTGTCTTGCGAGCGACCAGTTCTTTGCATAACGTCAAGAACTCGTTCCAGTCGTTGATGAGACTCCCATATACCGAGAGTCCCGTGTGACCCGGTTCCGTCAGGGCGAAGTAATGACCCGGTATCTGCGACAGAAAAGTCGTCTTACCCGTGCCAGCTTCGCCAAGCACTACCGTAAAGTAGTTTAGCGGGTTGGTTTGAACTTGCGTAGGTGTATCACTGATCATTTAATTTCAGAGCCTTCAAAAGTGACTTGTACGAGGTTGCTGTCGCAAAAGAGCGACAGTTCAGGATTGATTTCATCTGCTCTTCTGTTATCAAAAAGTGAGAGAGAATGTTCATTCTCCTCGCCTCCTCCAGACGGACACAGTACTCTGTATTCGCAGGGCCAACGTTGATTGAGGTGATATTCATTCCACTGACCTTCGGAGTAGCAGTAGTACAGTTCTTGCGCTGCTCTTCTCAACCACCGATAATGAGCTTCGATTACCTGCGGTGTAAAATAAATCTTCTTGCGTTCGAAGTACTTATCCTCGATGTAAGCTAGTGCTATACGTCCATTGTAGATCGAGTCTAGCTCACCCGGCTTCTGTTTCAGGAGAGGTTTCTTGATAACGTCGTAGACAACGCAACTCGGTTTGATACCCTGCTCGAGTTGCATACTTAGTAGATAGCTCTTTGGTTGAGGATCCCAAGCTACGTTTTCCCAGTAAGAGTCTCCTGTCTGTGAAGCTGTCTTACGTTCCCATAGGACGACCTCACCCGTCTTCTTGTGCCGTTTAAGAGCATCTCGCTTACCACGAAAGATTGCTCTATATTCTGGAGTCTCATCTAGTAGAAGATTAAACTCTTGTTCACTTTGCAGTGTCTCGTATTCGTCTTTCTCTTGAGCACCGTATACACTCTGGTAGCCGAGTACCAATTTAGGTAGAATAGAGATCCAACCGTGATTACGTCGTTTCAGATCTTCTGACCAATTACCACTCTTGTTTTCGTCAAGTAAGGTCGTCAGCGTATCTTTGAGCGTAAATCCCTTTTCCAGTAACTCAAAGCACCTGTGTACCAACGATCCCCACTCGAAGTAAGCGGGTTTGATACGTGGTGTAAGTCTCATCACGTATTCGTAGTAGTACCTCCTACGGCAGTCATAAAACCGTCTGATACTGCTACTGGTTAAGATTATATCGAGTTTACGACTCACTTGGATCTCAGCTCGAGTTGAACTAAACGGTCGTGTAATGACTTATAGTTATTAGCTGTCAGCTGCGCTGCTTCTACCAACTGTTTGTTGTTGGTAACAACGTTCTGCAACAAGTCGCCTTGTCGGGCAACTAAACTAAACAAAGCATTTAGTTGGTTCTGTAGAGACTGCCGAAGCTTCTGTTCCCGTTCCAGGTCTAACCGGAGTTCCTGGTGGTGCGTTTGAGCTAGTAAATCCATTTGCTTTTTCCTATTCGAATTTCTTTTTGGACTTTTGTTTCTTTGTAAAAGGACGCAGTAGTTTGTGACCGTATCTAGTGTAATCGGCCTTTTGTTTCTGCAGAGCCATTACTTCTAATAGCTCTCTGCGTAAGTCCGGCTTATCTTTGTTGAGTTCCCACCAAGCGACGAAGGCTTGCATTTGACCGGTTTCTTCAAGAAACCGCGCCTGCATAGAAGCTAAGTTCCTGTGAGAGTCACTACTTAGCACCAGTAAGTTTTCGGGTCGGTTGTCTAGATTCAGCCAGTTAAGGTGGTGTACGTGCTCGCCTTTTTCTATGGGGCGACCGTACTTCTTTTCAGCTACTAGTATATGAATACTAACGTAGCCAAAAGGATCGGACCTTGGATGGTCTGGCTTAAATTCTGTCGCGTACATTCTCTTCCTTGTACCGAAGTGATTTATTTAACTAGCTATATTATACCAGACAACCGACCCGCACTTCAACTTTATTTTAATTATTTAATTATTTTAATTACCTTCAGTGTTGAACTTAAGTACCTCTAGGTGGTATTGGGCGTGGTGTAGTAGAGTGTTCCAAAGTTCCAGCGGTATCGGGTACTGGTTGAGTAAACTTGCGAATATATCTGGTAAAACGTGCTCTAATTTGAACCGAGCTGTTTCCATGCGCCAACCAGAACGGGCATTCCAGATCAAACTAGGTATACTACCGGGCCATTGAACCACCCTGTCTCCTACGAGGGGATCACCTTCGGTGTTGTAAACCATCGCTTCACTTTTTAGAAACTCCGAGGCCGAGCTCGAATCGGCGCTTTCGCTTAATAACGTATAAAACCACGGAGGTATGGGAGCTTCCTGTAGAAGGGTTTCCTGCGCCTCTCTAGTGTAAGGTAGCATCTGAGGATACGCTTTCTGAAATTGTTGTGCGTTCATTCTACACTTAGGATAGGCTAACTCCCAATACTTAAGTTGCTTCCTGTAACGTAGGATCGTGCCGCAACCTTCGACCATTGCGGCGTAGGTAAGTTTGGCAGGACAATACCGATCTATAAATAACCTCCAGTAGGGTCGCCAAACTTCGGGTAAGTCGGGTCGTTCTCGCTCTGCTGTAGGTTGCATCAGCGGACTCACCTGAGAGCAGGCGTCTATAGGTACCGGCTGTTCTAATGCTAGTTCCAATTCATCGAGTACTTTCGTAACAGTCTTCAGGTAGGTGACAGCTTGCCTAACGTGTACTTCCTCCCAGCCGCCTTCCGCAGTAGCTTCAACCTTGATAATAGTCTTTAGCATATCCACTACTTCGGCTCGGTTCAATTTTTGTTGTTTGCTCATTTTTGATTCTCCTAAGTACGTTAAAGTAATTGTATGGGTGGTTAGGGGTCGTTTAAACGGTGTTCGATAGACTTACAAGCTAAAGAGGTATTAACGTCTTTCAGTTAACACTCCTTAGATGTTTGAGTAGTTCTTGGGTTCTGTCTTGTTTAGTTTTTAGTGCGTCGAGTATGATTTCGTCTACGGTTCCTTTCGTTACTAGATCCATTATAGTTATCTGATTGTGCTGTTCGCTACCTAACCTGTGGCACCTATCTTCTGCATTTTCTCGAAACTCTCTCGGTCGACCGTTGTTCATGAAGATCGCTCGACTCGCTAATTGCAAGTTCAATCCTCTGAAGGCTGAAGGCGTACTTAGCAAGAAGACATCGAATTTTCCGGCTTGGAAGGAACGGACCGAAGCAGCTCGTTCCGCGATCGTTTGATCCCCCGAGTAGCACCCTACCCGGAGCGGCATCTCGCCCTTCCCCAATACGTGTTGGAGCATAGGTATGAATCTCTTGAACATCGTCCATATGAGTACCTTTTCTCCGCTACCAACCATTAGCGGTACCTGTTCTTGTAACCAGAGTATTTTCTGTAAATCGAAGAGTTCGTAGAGAGGTTTGTTACTCTCACCCAAAGAAAGCCCTCCGCCTTCTTGTTCAAAGTCCTCGTCAGCTCCTCGGTAGAAGATACCGCTAGCTAATTGGTGTAGTTTGACGAGCTTAGCGCACTCCCAACAGGTACTCCATTGAGTTCCTTTGGTGTCCAGTTCGATGACGAATTCTCTTCTTAACTTGTTGTAGTAGTTTGCTTGTACTTCCGACATCTCGAAGTGAACTGTTTCATAGACCTTGGGAGGTAGTTGATTGAGTACCTTACTCTTAGGAACATGTATAACGCGGTCTTCGAGTTGTTTAGCCATCCTAGGTCCAGCGTCTTCGTCCAGTACCCAAGAGTTCATTTTCTCTCCCGGACTAAAGTTCTGTGAAAGGAATTGGTGGTAAGAGGTACCCAGCGACTTGCCCCAATCCAGCATCTTGAGTTGTGCCCAAAGTTCGGTAGCGTGCTCGAGTAGTGGAAGTCCTGAAAGTATCATTCTGTTGGTACAATCGTGTAGTAGTTTGTACCACGCGACGAAACGTTTAGTGTGTTGGTTCTTGAAAGCAGTACTCTCGTCAATAACGAAAGTACCGAAGTTCATCTTCTTGATTTGTTCCGCTACCGGATTGTAGATTTCCCCTCCACCGCTCTTAGAGTATCTTATCGTGATTGCGTCATGTCCGATGATATATACATCAGCAGGTCGTTTCAGCAACTGCAATTTGTCCTTGCGGTCGCCGCCGATAGGACAGACCAACAGACCCTGCGTGTGTTTGACAGCCTCATCACCCCACTGAGTTATAAGAGACTTAGGAACGCAGACAAGAGCAGGCCAAATGGAATCCCCTTTTCTGCGCCAAAGATCGTAAAACCATCGGTACGTTTCATAAGTCTTTCCTCCTCCGTAAAAAGTAAAGTTACCTACGATGTCTCTACTAGCTAGAAACTCTGAAGTCTCCTTTTGGTAAGGATACAAAGGCGAACTCTTGATTTGGAAAGCGGGTGTTTTTCTCTTGATTAACATGTAACCAACCCACAAAAAAACTTCAAGGAAGGCCAGCTAAGCGAGACTTACGTCTCTACTTAGCTGGCCTCTTAGTTAACTATCTTCTGTGATAGTATCGGTTATACTGCGCCGGCTTCGATCGGATTCAGAATGGCGTTGAGTTCGTCGAGGTCGATACCACGAGCCTTTGCCAACTCAAACAGCTGCTGAACCTTCGCAGCTTCCAGATCCGCGCGAGCCTTCTCGCGAGCATATGCATTACCGCCACCGGCTTTCTTGCTTGCCGTGACATCGATACCTTCGTAGACATCTGCTGGGATATACGGGGTACCGTCGGCCTGGAGCCAGACGTGGGCGAGCATGTAAGCAAGCGCGAGATTGATACAAATACGGCCGTTGACTTCCTTAGGCGGAGTCGCTTCGCAACCGTCCTTGATAAACTTACGTAGATACGGCTCAACGGTCTCGTTGACGCGGACCGTCAACTGCTCCATACCCACTTCCCAAGGTTGTACACGGGTCGCTTTCTCGGCTGAGGCGAGTGTAGTATCAACGGCTTTGACTGCTTCTTGTGCGTTCATTTAAGAACTCCTATTTGAGGTGTACCAAGCGTGCTACCCGAACCAAACGGTCCTGTCAGTGCGTGCCTGTTAAACTGGTAAACTGTTATTGGACGGGCGGATCTTTGGGTGTTTGATCCTCGTCTTTTTTTTCGGTCTCCTCGAAAGACTTCCACGCTCTAATAAAAGCTGCTCCTGCCAGCATGAGTGACGCCAGGACAACTAACCAACCCTTACCGCCGTTAGACGATTCAGATTTGTTTCCCATTTAAGTTCCAAATTATAATAGACTAACTGAAGTACCTTCAAATCAATTTAGCTTGTCGGACACCTCCTTAATTCCGCCCATAAAAAAAGAGGCTTTTCAGCCTCCAACTACTCAGTCGTCTCCGAAGAGCCAAAGCGCTCCGTAACACAACCCAGCTCCAGCTGCAACAGCCGTAGTACCCAGCGCCCAAGTCTTCCAACTCCTGAAGTTCACAGCTCGTTTATTAGCTGCTTCTAGAGTCTTCTTGGAATTCTCAAGTGCCAGTGTCAATTTGGCAACGGCTTCATTGCTCGCCTTAACGTTGTTGGCCGCGTCTGCCATCAGTAGATTGGCAGCTTGAATCTCACCTTCAAGTTTCCGTAACGCAGCTTTCTGATCTACTGATTCCGCGGTAACTTCTTCCAGTTTCTCTTGGAGTATTTCGAGTTGAGTCTCTAGGTCTTGTTCGCGTGCTGTAGCTACCTGGTTCTCGTTACCACGTTCTTTACGTACACGAGCAAGATCCGTTTCCAAACGAACCTTCTCAGCTCCCAGTTGTTGCTGAGCTTTCTCGGTCGCTTCTAAACGGGCTCGTAACTCGGCAATCGTGTCGATGTGCTTCGCTTCGCGAGCCGAGACCTGCTTCAGGTTTTCCTCAGCCCGCTGTAAGCTACGCTTGAGGTGATCGCTACCGTTGTCAGAGATACGGTTGGTGTGATCGACGACCTGAACATTAGCTTGTGTCATGGTGACACTCCTTTGTTTGTGTACCTTTCGAGCTGGTACCGCTCCCTGAGAATCCATGCAACTAACGTTAGTTGTCCTGGTTCACAGAACCTTAGAGTGCTTCTCAGCACTCCTCGGTTACATGAACTAGTTGTGGCTAGTCCTAGTAGGAGAGATTCACTTAGTTTCCAACTTCCTTGTGTAAGCTTCGCCTAAACGGTGGCCAGCTCTGAAAGCCGCTTGAGCTATTCCGGTAACCAGATACAACGTGTACACGCTCGGTACTACTATTAGTAGAGACCACCAACCGAACCGACTAACGTAGAACGTGTAGACGAGTAACTCGAGTATGAAGATCAAACTAAAGATACGGGTTTCTTTGTTGAAGAGGCTACGACCGAGAAGAGTGAAGAGTGTAGTAAAGTTCATATGAACCTCCTAAAGTAGAAAAGTGACTTTTTATAAGATGACTGCCACCTTATATACTTTATACGAATATCCCGTTAAATACCCAAAAACACCGGGATTTTATTTACTTTTGTCCAGAATTATTAGACTTTTTGTAACATTTCCACCTCTTTTTTAGTGAAAACGTCGTGATATGCGGTGTGTTAGTACCGTCGTCTACCCATAAAAAGAGGTAGCTACCGTGAGATAACTACCTCTTTCAGGTCCGTTTAAGTGGTTATGCGGCCTAAAGATCAACCTAATTTACGGTTTCGCTTGAAAGCTTCCAAGGCTCGTTTACCTTCTTCACCGGAAACAACAGTTACTTTACCGGCTTTTTCGAAGATCTTAGCCTGTCTTTCCATCTCTTGCTTGGCGAAAGGTCCTGTTACATGACTGTAAACACGGCCTCCTTCGCCAACTATAGCGGCTGTTTCGTCGGGATTGATACGTGCATTTGAGTCTCCGCGCATGGTTACTACTCCTAAGTGGGGTGTTTAAGTAGAAGTACCTGTTACAGTAACAGGTCTCTTTCCGCTTGAATAACCTGTTCTACAGTCCTCGCCCCACCGATCGCCTGCTGCCGGTTTGTTTTGTCGCCGCAGTCGCCGCCGCAGCCGTTCAACTCGAACTCTACCGGGGGGCATCCGATTGGAAAAATACCAAACTTATTTTGCGGGCATTTTTCTGGTATGACAAGAATCAAATCATCGCACATTAAAAATGGACAATCGGCTGGTTTTTCACATACCAAGCATATGCTTTTTCTACGTCGAATTTGTTCAGGTTGATTCTTCAAAAGCTATCCATTCTGAAAAAGAGCAAACTTTTGTTCGTTCACGAAAAATCCGCCTGCTCGCGTTCCTCCGGTTGTGTTTGCTTGCACCGAGATAACAACTTGCCCATCCCCAGAACCATCAAAACTATTCAGTGTTATCCAAGGCACATCGAATTCTGTTGAGTATCTACCCGGATTTGGAGTACCGGGAAGATCAGCAGTGGAGCCATGTACTGGCCAAAGCCCCCAATCACCATATGCGCCTTTACACGCAATCCACCGATCGTCGGGAAATTCTCTTGACGCCCCCGACTGCGGCTGACGTAAGAACGTAAAAGACGCCGCTACGGTTTGAGCGGAAGCTGTCAAACTATAATATGGAAAGTTTGAATACCCTAAATCTGTCCCGCTTCCGGGATCAGAAAAAGATACGTTGAATTGGTCAATTTTTGACATGATGGGCGTCATGTCCGCAATCCCACCACTGGCAGGAAAGTATCCTTCCCAGTCGGCGGGGTTTTGGCCGGCTGGGTAGCATGCCATCAGATTTTGGTAAGGTATTGAGCTGCCCACTTGAGTTCTATATATCTTTGGATACGTCATCCCGCATTGCGTTTCGTTTGGGCTTCTCCCCTCAAAAATAGATTGTAAATTAAAGTGGTTCCCCATCATTACTCGCAATACAGTTTGTCCGCTTGTTACACCGGCATTATTAGCGAGAAAAGTATCCAGAAGTGAGGCATTGTAATATGGTCCGAAACGAGTCATGTCTGACTTTCGGATGTATGTTATTCCGATCGGGAGATTGAAATCTACTGTCACCGAACTTCCAAGGCCGGGGTTGACAAACGTAGGCCACATCCTTGCCTCTTTTCCATACAGCCCGGAAAGGTCATATTCCATAACCCATGGTTGGGTGTTCCAGCCGGGCAGCCATCGCGGTAATTCCGCTTCGATTGTAGACCAACATTGACTAAGTCCGCTCAGCTTAAACTTCATAGCCCGCCATCCCACGAATTCCGGGCAGCACGAACCATCCGCGACTATCCCGCCGTTTTGAATCCACAACCCTCCATTTTGTACCCATAGTGGCATCATGTCACCTACGTAACTACGAACGTGCAGGACGAAGTGGGAATAATTGTTGTTGTGACGGTTTGGCTGATGTATGGGACGTATGCTTTGCGAGTTTGAAATTGAAGTCCTTGAGGAGTCAACTGCGGAACGCCAACTAACACGTCTACCTCAACCAACGGGAGCGATATGTTTGGTGCCGACCTTGTGTCTTGATAATAATGGCCCTTTGCGTCAAAGGTAACAAAGTTTTGCGGGAAGTTAATAGCCCAACTACTTCCTGACCCTGTAATGGTTGGTTGAAGTAACACTACTTTTGAAAACGCCAGATCGTTTTTTGCATCGGAGTGTTCGTATTTGAATTGATAGGAACCATTACCAGCATTTAAAACGGATGCGGAAAACACCACCCAAGCATCCCCAGTAAAATTCAAAAATGGGGCGGGCGATGAAACACTATCACCAATCTTGTGTCCAGTCACATCAAACGATGAAACGTTGTTTGGAACTTGTACCGTGGCTACTGTGGGCTGTCCCGCCGAAGTCGCCACCTGAATAGTCCATGGAATCATATACGCCGGAGCCGCTTGCGGATTACTGGTATCTGGTCCAATATGTGATAGTTTTGTTTGTGCTCCCGCTACAGGATCGTTGACAGCGGTTTTATTTATCCAAATCTCATCCGCAATAATACTGCTGGCGACAACTGTCCCTATGTTCCCAAGAGAAGTCCATGCGGATTCGGGTTGAGCGTCAAACACCGTGATTACTTGTGTTTTGTACTGCAAGTCAACCGCGTTGCTTCCGGATGGTCCAGGGACGGTTTGAAGTGCCTTCACCATCTGAATGTTTGGAAGTGTTCGATTTGTGTTGGTATCGAGATTGAACAAACCATACATATCCGCTGTATTACTTTGCCACGACGGAGAGCCGGATGAACCAACATTCACGAAGTACGATACCGTGGCTTTTTGGGTGTTTACTCGCACCCATGCACCGTTTGTAGGATTCCCGTTGTTGTCGTTCGCACCGGGCTTGTATGTCCATCCGTACATGTGGATGGCGCTCGCCGGTGGTCCCCAAACTGGATTTACTGGTGTAGACCAATCCCAATCAGGAGTCGTATACTTTGTGGTGTCGCTTTCGACACTTACAAATCTTGATCTTCCCATTGCATCCATGAGCCAGTTGCGAGACATCGCACCCAAACGCACGGCACCAAGAGGAGGGGCGGATTGACCTTGTTCAAACTTTGGATCGGTGGGCCGCAGTAGATACCAACGATGCACAATGTCCGTTGTCATCGGCTCGCCGCCGAATGCGTTCTTGTCAACGTCGGGGTAGTAGTCTTTATATTGCGTCCAATATGAATAGTCGTTGAAGTATGGGAGTGGTTCTATTTCAACAAGCGGTTTAAGGTTTTGAACTTTTTCCCCGCGTACAGAGTAACCCGCGATAAGCTTCAACGGAGGCGCACCGCCCGACTGATAAGACTCAGCTTTTACCCAACCAAAAACGTAGGTTGGTGTATTCAAGTCGAGGCAATGTGTGCGATCATTCGTGTCCTCGTCGAGATTCAAGAAGTATACTTTTTCCTGAGTAACCGTCATCCCCTCCGGCATCCCTAAATCGGTGTTGCTTTGTGTTGGTAGTCCGGCGGGGTCCATACGGCCAGTCATTAGATAGCCGAGGTAGATACCTCCCCCGAGTTTGTCAGAGTCGGTTGGGTTGCTGGGCGAGTCGAGTTTGTACTTTGAAAAGAGCTTGACCCAAGTAACAGACTCAGCCGCTGTACTCTCTATAATGTGCCAGAAGGTATCGAACCCATCCAGATTCTCATATCCCCAACGAGGAGCGAAACAGTAGATGGTATCTCCACTTTGATAGTAGTTAGAGTCGTCGCGTTGGTTTTCGGGTTTAGCCACGTTGATCTGTACGGCACCTTCTTTGACGCCGTCCCAGTAAACCGCCTGTACTGTGGAGGTCAGCTCACCTTTAACTTTCATCTTGACCAGGTTGGTACTGGAATACATTTCTGTACCGTATAATCTCGGTGTGTTGAGAGCATTATCCCCCTGTTCTGTTTCTACCCACTCATCGTAAAAATACCTCCGAACTCGCGTGAAATTACCTTGGGCATTCTGTAACCAGGTAACTTCTGTAGCGAGTGGACCGAGTGGTATGATGTGCCAACCGTAGTAGTAACGTTCGTGTGTCTTTTGCTTGTTAACGGCGGTTGTCCAACGTGCCTCATATTGGGTTTGTATTTGGTCTAAATAGGCTTGATTAGCTATCGTACCGTCTGGTAGCACTACGGCAGCTGCATGCCACCTCTCTAATTTACCTCGGTTGTGCGGCCGGTTGCTACCTGGGAGAGGTAGTGAAACTGTTTCGTAACTGTCTTGAGTGGTTTGAACCGCACCAGAACTCATCGGCAGCATGGTACTGCTGTGTTTGGTTTGAACGTATTTAGTAGCTCCGCTGGTTGCGTTCTGAGAGGGCCAACTATAGACTCCCAAAAGTGAGTCCAACTTGGGACCCGGACCTTCCGTTGCGTAATCCTTCAATTGATCGTCGAACTCTTCTATATTAAGTTGTGCGCCTAAGTCGTTCGTTTCACCTATATCAAACACATTCCAGCTATCGTCGTGGGGTCTGTAAGCGACATAACAAACGCTTTCGTGTAGTAATCGTCTTAAAACCGAGACGGTGCTTTGAAACGGTATTTTTACTTGTGAGGGATAAAAGTAACCGGTGAGTGTGTTCCTATTCGCGTAGGCGGTTGCTGCCGTTCCCAACCCAGCCCACAGTAAACTTAATTTATCCAGCAGGTCGTTGTAGGTCCATTTGGTACCTCCGTTGGTACTATCCCGTCTAATGATCAAATCGTTGGAACCTTGATAACTTGTGATCGCTTCCGGGTGGAGATACATATTCGCATCTTGTATCTGCGTTGAGGTAGCGCTATGATGTTGCTTTTGATAGCGTGTATCGGCTAGTATAACGTCGTAGAGGGTGTTGTTAGTACTGACACCGTCTGCGATGTGTGCAGCTATCTCACCAGCAGCTTGCACTGGAGTAGCTTTAACGAAAAAGACGTCTGGAATGGTTACGGTATTGTTAGTCTGATTATCGAAGAAAACTAATGGGCCACCCTCGTTGGCGTGATTTTGCCAGTAGGTAACATCCTCACCGCGAGCTCTAAAAGTACCGAAACCAGGTCTTGTACCTACCCGTATTTGGAAGTAGTTGAAGGGTCCCGGCAACATGTACTTAGCTTTATAAGTAATATAGGAAGATGTTGAGGTTGCTGGATCTTTAGCCATTTACCACCTAGTAGCTTCCGTCTGCGAATAAACCTGCGGGTGTTTCAATACCTGGCCAGGCTTGACCCGGATTAGGTCTACCCTGCGTAAAGTTCGGGAACAGGTTAGCCTGGTCGGGTGTCCAAGGTAGGTATAGATTGGGTAAGATGGCCGCTATAGGATCAACCATAGGTACATCCGACCCACCGCTTTGTACCATTCCCGTCGCCACTTGCGTGTACTGCCACTGCGCCCTGTAAATAGGACCACCCCGCGGACTTTCAACTGTAAAGGAAAGCGGCGCTACCAACTTACCTTTACTGGGATCTAGGGGCGGTAGCGGAATCATAGGCTTCTGATTCATACGTTCCGCTTCGCCGATGCACACCAGGAACACAACCGGATTACGAATCTGCTGAACAATCGTAGCAACCTGACCCATGGTAGGTACAACAGTGTTACCAGGATCGGCGACGTAGAAGAAACTTTGTCTCCAATAACTGTAATTTTGAGGTCCCGTATCTTCTGTCGGGTTGGTTGGTATGTTATCTGAGCCAGCGTTCTCTTGATTGTTCGCTCCGGGTATACCGCCCGGCATATACTTAAAGACCGGAACCGCTCCCAACGGTTCACCGCTACCACACCAACCGCTTATCGTGGTGTTTCCGTAAGGTCCCGTGTTGGTCGTGATTCCATTAGCAAAACCGTTCAACCAGGTGTTGGCTTGCGTCGTCAACATCATGGCGAAATTGGCCATTGCTATCGACATATCCTGGGAGTTGGAGGCTTCATCGATGGCAGGTGTCCAGGTTAACCAACTCATAGAAAAAGAGATAGAATTCCTGTACAGGCTCTGTGACAAATTCAGGTCTTGTAGAATTACGCTGAATGTCGGTGTTGCTTTACCTTGCCAGAGCTTGTTGACCAGGTCCGCTAACGCAGCCCGCGGTCCGTAGTTAGAATTCGGGTGTCCTTCAAAGTAGCCCTTCAATGTCATCAATACCCTACCGCTCACAGGCGGGGATACTGAGGTCTCGATAGATACATCTCCAGATGTACAGTCGGGCGGTAGCGCAAATCTACGCTGTTCATCGACAACGTAAAAGGATAGTACCAACCCATCTTCGCTTTGCTGATAACTTCTACTGACTCTTTGCCAACCGTTAGGAATACCGCAGATATAAGCTTCTACGGTATTCCGGAGCATATCAGCTCCTCGAAACGGTGCAGCTCCTCCAACTCCAACAAACTGATCCGTGCGACCGGCCATAACTCTTAACGAGCCTGCAATTTGACGTTGAGAATAACAGTTTCTGTCTATAGAAGTCGAAACCGTATACATCAACTCCAAAGCTATAGCACCGTTAGGATTCTTGAAGGACCAACCGAAACTGGGTCCCACGAAAGCTTCTAACGTCCAAATAATTTCAACGGCTCGACCACCCCACCTAGAAACAAATTTAGTGTCGAGTATGCGTGGTCCCCATTCAACACAATCTTGAGGTGTTAACACCATGACATTAGTAGAGGTACCATCTCCACCGTCGAATACCCATTGGAAAGTACCTTGGGGTTCCGTAAGTGCTCCTCGCGCTCTACGCACCTGAGCATCTACATCTTCGATATTAGTACCTGTAATATAGGATCTGATAGTCACTCGTAGGATGGTTCCGATGGTAGAATCACCATACTTAGACATCACCGGGATAGCGGCTTGACTTATGGTAGGACTAAAGAATCGCCAACTCAGATCCGTTCCAGGTGTTCCGGGTCTTGGAGGGGCGGTATATGTGATTATGTCGCCGTAAGCCAATTCAACCTCATAGGTACGAACCCAACACTCTGTTAGACAAGTCCGCTTGAATTTGTACAACCGCTTGATGCATGGTCCTGATGTACAACGCATCCCTAATAGCGTTGACAGCCTGGAAGGGATTAGTAGCCTGATTCTTCAATTGCTCCTCACCCCGCTTCTTGCGATCGGCTACGGCACCTTCGATATTCTTCTTGATTTCAGACGGATCCCTCTTTTCAGGTTCCTTTTTCTCTGGTGTGCTACCTGAAGTTACACCCTCAACTGCTTGTTTAGAATCTTCGGCTTTGGTAGGTTCACCGCTACCAGCTGTAGCTACGGCTGTAGTACCACCCGCACCGCCCATGGTGGCTTTCGCTGTAGTTCCACCACTCGGTTTAGCTGTCTCTACTTTAACTTGTTCACGATCCCAAGCCTGTGCTTCTGCTTCGTTGTTAAAATATATCCCGCGACCTGTCTTGGGGTTGTACCTGCTTACCATTTCACCGCTGGTCGGTACGGCGTCTGAACTACTGCCACCAAGATCAGTTGGCTTTTGCTGTTTTCGGTTCTTCTCCCATTCTTCAATCGTATCCGGCTTCTTAACTCGTGTAGTGGCGTGAGCAGCAACGTTGTCTTTAGCCCCACTTAGTTGTTTACTACTGCTAGCAGCTTCTTGACCGGCTCCCTTACCAGGCTTAAGTGGGACGGGTTTCGGTGGTAGCGCTTTCTGAGATTTATATTTTCTCATGTCCTGCAATTGAGCCGGTCTTAAACGGGATCCGTCCTCTCTGGAACCCCCTTTGAACACCCGCTGTCTACCCAAACCATCGCCACCTACACCTCTACCTAACAAGCCAACTACGGGCGTACCTGCGCCACTTCCCAGGTTCTTGCCTGTTAAAGGATCGTTGGCTTCTAACTGCCTAAGAGCGTCCATCGAGAAGTTACCTGTCATAGTGGTATTCATGGACACGCGATCAGCTTCTTTAATCTCTTCGGCCGAACGACTACCAAGCAACTTGTTAACAGCTTCCAACACCCCACCGGAAGCATAATTCCAACCTTTCTGCATCGGAGCTATAGTCCAACTATGCATCCAGTTACCAAGACGACCCATCGTGTCGCCGAAGCGAGCTTGCTGGATTCGCCTGTACTCCCCGCTACTACCTTCCACATCCATGTTGATACGAGCTCGTTCTCGCGTCCACTCTCTAGTGGCCGCATTACTAACTTCGTTGCTACCTTGCAGAGTCTTAGACCAGTCCCGGTCCAGCTTGGTCTGCGTCATTTGCCAGAGTACGTCTTGGCGAGCGAAACTCGGGTTGATGTAAGCGTAACGGGAGTTCATAGCCTTAACAGAATCAGACCAAGCGGTCATCGACTCCGCACTCGCTCCTACGACCTTAGCTAGACTATTGAACGCACCTATCAAGGTCCCCGCAGCTGCGCCTATTGCAGCACCTATAAGAGCGCCTTTAGGTCCGCCCAGCACCCCCATACCAGCCCC
>Ga0209737_10000635_pt1 | contig 27802 bp, 27 predicted proteins | sample TergutCu122P3_FD_187284 | JGI IMG/M metagenome (GOLD analysis project Ga0209737, IMG submission 187284) | Cubitermes ugandensis P3 segment gut microbial communities from Kakamega Forest, Kenya - Cu122 P3 (SPAdes) (version 2) | ecosystem: Host-associated > Arthropoda: Insects > Digestive system... | reverse complement strand
CACCCGACGATAAGCCGGGATATGAGTTCAGGCACTGGTTGGTACTACCAAACACTCCTGAGAACCAGGCCGCGATAACCTTCGAGAACGGATACTACTGGTATACCATCTTGGGAGACGGCTTCGAGATAGTGGCGATCTATTGGGAGATCTACCCGGTGATACAGGGTCAGAACGGCACCTGGAAACAGGGCACCGAGGCAGGTTACACGATAAAGGTCGACAAAGGGACCATGGCAGAGTTTGTGAGCGTGAAAGTGAACGGCAATCTGCTGACGAAGGATGTTGATTACACCCTCGCTCCGGGAAGCACGTATGTGACCTTCACGGAAACGTACCTGAGCTCGTTGGCCAAAGGCAAATACAACATCGTGGTGGAGTTCGAGGAAGGATTGGCACGCACAACGTTGACAATCGCCTCCGCCGGATTCCTGGACATATCGATGGATCTGCTGCTGTTGATCATCGCCGCTATAACAATAGTGACGATGATCCTCGTAGGGTATGCTGTCAAGAACCGCAAGAAGGAAGAGCAATAAACACCATTCAACGGGAGGAAGCGGGGCCGAAAGCCCCTTTTCCTCCCGATCCATTTTTCATATCAGTCATCGGTACGTGAGACGGAGTCATCTACAGTTCTGACAGGAATACCGTTACTATGCCGGAATATTGCATTCTTTTTCAAACCTTAACTCAGCAAAGTAGGGAATATGCTTCCGTTTGATGCTCATTTTCGATGTTCCTTTGAATGTCTGGCTGTTCGCACCCGTGTTATACATATTTATATATACTATAATCCCTATATGGATTACTATGGGATTCACCGTTGAACCGTGGGCGAAAGAATGGCTTGAGGAACAGCGCAGAAATGGAGCGAAATGTCTGGAGATCAAGGTCTCCAACGGGAACCATTATGTTTACCGCTCCACGAGCAGGTACGATAAAGAAAGCAAAGGCGCGAAGAAGGTGTCCGAATATCTCGGGTCATTGGATCGTGACAACGGCTTCGTCCCGAAGGAGAAGGATGCAAAGAAAAGAACAAGGATAACGACCGTCAGGGAAACAGGTACGGTACGGTTGCTGGACAGATGCGCGGGAGACCTCTTCGACATATTGAAGAATTGTTTTCCGGACAATTACGATCAGCTGTATGCGATGGCGCTGATGAGATGCATGAAAGAGACGCCGATGAAACGCGCATCGTCATATTGGGAGAGATTCGAGAACATAAAGGAGATAAGACCGGCGACGTCCCCTAAATCATTATCACAGATGCTTACCGATGTCGGTTCTGACAGGAACGCGCAGAACCGTGTGTTCTCAAGGATAGACATGGAATGTAAGGAACTCGTGTTCGATCTTTCCGAATTCTTCTCTGCGAGCGAAAACATGAGCTTTGCCGAAACCGGATACAATCCGGACCACGACGACTGCCCGCAGATAAACGTGGCGATGGTAGTGACCAAGGATTCGGGCATCCCCGTTATGATGCGTCCCCTTCCGGGAAGCGTGAGGGACGTGAGAACGGTATGCGCCACTATAAAAGAAATGGATCGGGACGACATCACGCTGATAATGGATCGCGGGTTCTGTGCAAACTATAATATGGATGTCCTCGACGCATCGGGATTAAAATTTTTGATCCCCGTCAAAAGGAACAACGGGCTTTACGATAACGTAAGCGTCGGCGAATATGATTTTTTCGAATATCATGAAAGACTGATCAGATACGGGAAGACGCAGCACGAAGGAAGGTGGCTGTACAGATTCAAAGATGAAAGCATGGCGACCGGTGAGGAAAGGGCTGTGTTCATGAAGTACAAAGCGGGAAAGATATTGATAGAGGACGTCGAAAAGAAGAAACTGACGATGGGGCAGATGATAATCGTATCCAACGTCGATGCCGATCCGGAAGAGATATACACGATGTACAAGAGACGCGATGCCGTTGAAAAGAGATTCCGTACGTTCAAAGGCACATTGGACGCCGATTCTTCGTACCTCAGGGACGACATTTCCGCATACGGACACATCTTCGTCTCATTCCTTTCGATGTATATCCTTGCGAAGCTTGAGGACGCGATCAGAAAGGCGGGCCTCCTGAGCAGGTATTCCGTCGAGGACGTCCTGACGGAATATTCAAAATCCTATGCGGTCACGGCAGACTCGGGCGTGATTGATTACGAGATACCGAATCGATTAAAGATCATGGACAAGAAACTTGGATTCAACATATTCCCTATTCTGCGGAGTTAAGGTTTAAAATGTGCTTGAACCAGTCGATGCAGACAGAGAGACAGAAAATATCCTTACTCGTGAGTATGGAACTCGTGAGTATGGAACTTGTGAGTATGGAACTTGTGAGTATGGAACTTGTGGACTTGAAGAATTTGCTTGACCCGCAGTCCGATGTCCGTACGGTCCTCCGAACATGAGATATATTCATCCCGTGTTCCGGGTAACATGCGTTTCGGACCGGCAGGATATCCGCTCAGGAGCAAAGATCCAAAGGATGCGCTGAACATCATCCCGGAAACGGTGCCGGCGAACATGCAAATTCAGAAATGCGGTCTTTGCGATGCTAATTATAAATATTCTTACGCAAATGAGCAACACGGACATGCTATGTATGAATGCGTGTTCGTGCTATGAGGAGCGACCGCGATGAACGAGATGACGATTGACACAAAGGCCCTGCCGGAAACTCTTTCCCGGCTCATCCAGACCGAAAAGGTCACAGTGAGCGAAGCGGACGGAGAGATCAGACTCAAACCTGTTCACGGATCAGCGGATTACATTGCAAAGCTCAGAGGATCATTGGCGGAATACCCTGACTTCTCGGTCGACAACTTCCTCGCACGCAAACATGCGGAAAAGGAGCTAGACCTGTGAGAATATTCGTCATGGATGCCTGTGCGCTGATCGCTTTCCTGAGCGATGAGACGGGAGCAGAGACGGTCAACAAAATACTGTTGGAAGCCGCTGGCGGAAATGCGACCGTATACATGAACAGCCTGAATCTTTTGGAGGTGTATTATGACATATATCGCAAGGCAGGCAAGGAGAAGGCAAAGGAACAACTCTCTATGATCGAGAAACTCCCGGTCTCGATCCGATCCGAATTGTCCGGAAAGGTCTTCATGGAGGCAGGCCGTCTGAAAGCCAGCTACCGCATATCGATCGCGGATTCGGTAGCACTTGCGGAGACGGCGGTCTCCGGAGGCAAACTGCTGACCGCCGATCACCATGAGATGGATATCGTTGAACGGAAAGAGAAGATAGGATTCTGCTGGATACGCTGACCCAATATTTACAGCGCCTCTCCGAACATGAGATATATTCATCCCGTGTTCCGGGTAACATGCGTTTCGGACCGGCAGGATATCCGCTCAGGAGCAAAGATCCAAAGGATGCGCTGAACATCATCTCGGAAATGAAATTGGATGCGTTGGAGATGGAGTTCGTAAGAGGCGCAAGGATATCCGAAGCGAAGGCAAAAGAGATAGGCGCGATGGCAAAGGAGCGGAACATACGGCTGAGCGCCCACGCCCCGTATTTCGTGAGTTTCAACTCGGAAACGCAGGAAACGAGGGAAAAGAGCATCACATGGGTGACGGACACCGTAAAGGCGGCGCACCATATGGGTGCGTACATGGTTGTGATACACGCCGCATCCTACGGGAAGGAGCCGTCAAAGGCGACGGACTCTGTCATAGACGGGCTGAACAGATGCAAAGAGGTCATGGACGCCGAGGACATAAAGGACGTGACGCTCGGACTGGAGACGATGGGGAGGCCGGCCACATGGGGAACGCTGGACGAAATAAGCAAGGTGATGGACAGCGTACCCGGGACGAGGCCGGTGCTTGATGTGGCGCACGTCCATGCGAGGCACGGCGGCTCACTGAGAACGGAAAACGATATGAGAGCGCTGACGGAGGAGTTCTTCCTTCTCGCCGGGGACAGGCCGCATTTCCATATCAGCGGGATAGAGTTCACCGACAAAGGGGAAAGGAAACATCTTCCGCTTTCGTCGGCGGACCCGGACATGTCGCTGCTGGCGAACGTGCTCAATGATTGCGGAAAAGATTGCACGTTCATATGCGAGTCACCCCTCCTTGAGGCGGACGCGATCGCGTTCAAAAGGATGTTCCCCCGGTTCAGGGAATAAAAAAGTTAATATCATGCATCCTTATGCACCAGACAACGCCACTGTGGCTCAGAGGTAGAGCGACTGATTCGTAATCAGTTGGTCGGGGGTTCAATTCCCTCCAGTGGCTCCACATTCCATAAAAATGACAGTGTCGTTGCCCGTTCATTGAGACCGTTGCCGGGATCGCGGAGTCATTCACCCCTTCAGGTAGCGGTCAACAATTTTTATCGCGCATACGTCGCCGCACATCGAACATCCCTCTTCCTTCTTGGTGATGCCGCGCTCCCTGTACTTCCTGGCCTTGTCGGGGTCCAAGGCGATGCCGAACATCCTTTCCCAGTCGAGCGCCCTTCTGGCGTCCGCCATATCACTGTCCCGTTCCGTGTCACGGTGTCTGCACAGGTCGCCGACGTGTGCCGCTATCTTTGACGCTATAAGGCCTTCTCTCACGTCGTTCACGTCGGGCAGCGACAGATGTTCCGCAGGTGTGAGGTAACATAAGAAATCGGCACCGTGCTGCGCCGCGACGGCGCCGCCGATGGCGCCGACGATGTGATCGTACCCCGGCGCGATGTCGGTGACCAGCGGACCGAGCACATAGAACGGTGCGCCGTGACACACTTTTTTCTGGATTTGCATGTTCGCCGGCACCATGTCCAACGACACGTGACCGGGACCTTCGACCATCGATTGGACGCCCGCTTCGCGGCACCTTTTCACAAGTCTCCCCAATATCATCAACTCAGACAGTTGTGCACCGTCCGTTGCGTCGTCTATGCATCCCGGTCTGAAACCGTCCCCCAGGGAAAGGGTGATCTCATACTTCTTCGCCAATTCCAGAAGGTAATCGAAATTCTCATAGAGAGGGTTCTCCGTGTTGTTGTGGAGTATCCATGCGGTCAGGAAGGAACCTCCTCTGGAAACGATGTCCATCTTCCTTCCGGAGCTCTTGAGCCAGTTCACGCTTTCCTTTGTTATTCCGCAATGAACTGTCATGAAATCAACGCCGTCCTTCGCATGCAGCTCGATGCCGTTGAAGATGTCGTCCTCCGTCATATCGACGACGGCATTCTTGCGAGCGGCGACAAGCCCCGTCTGATATATCGGGACGGTGCCGACGGCAACGCTGCACCGTTTAATTATGGTCCTTCGTATAAGGTCGATGTCGCCGCCCGTACTAAGGTCCATCACCGCGTCCGCGCCGTACTTCAGGGCGACCTCAAGTTTTTCAAGTTCGTTGTTAAGCAGCGGCATGTCGCGCGACGTCCCGATGTTAACGTTCACCTTCACCGACATCCCCTCGCCTATGCCGCACGGTGTCGGGCCGTGAATAGGATTGCAGGGTATGACGATCCTTCCGGACGCAACGCCGTTCCTGACGAACTCCTCGCTTACGCGCTCCTTCTTTGCGACGCCGGCGATGAGGGGCGTCACGCCCTTTCTCGCCTGTTCCATTATGCTGCTCATTGCGCTCTTAATGGAGGATGTGTATTTTAGGGTTACTTGAGAACGGCAGGAAGACGTCCATTTACATTTTCGGGCATAATGATCGAAACCTATCAAATTCGACAGGCTTAACCGGCGGCAAGAGGCCGACACGCGATCTGAAAGAACGGAAGAAGGGCTGGCAAAAGTAAGTGAACCTGTACGCGCGCACGCATATGCATGCGCGTATGCGCATGCACAGGTATTATAAAGAAGGTCGTCTATACATGTGAGCAACAGCCGGTCAATGCGGATGGGCGCAGGATGGGAAAATATGAGCGAGAACAACGGACAGGGTAATTACGGTGCCGACGGCATCGTCGTTCTTGAGGGGCTTGAGGCAGTAAGGAAGCGCCCGGGGATGTATGTCGGAAGCACGGACACGCGGGGACTTCATCATTTGGTTTATGAAGTTGTGGACAACAGCATAGATGAGGCGATGGCGGGATACGCGTCGCTGATCACGGTCCACATAAACGAGGACGGGTCCGTCACCGTGGTGGATGACGGGCGGGGCATACCGACGGGAATGCATGAGAAGGGGAAGTCGGCGTTGGAACTGGTGATGACCCATCTGCACGCGGGCGGTAAGTTCGATCATAACAGCTACAAGGTCTCCGGAGGACTGCACGGTGTAGGCGTCTCCGTCGTGAACGCATTATCGTCCAAGCTCATCGCGGTCATTGACAGAGAAGGCAAACAGTTCAGGCAGTCATATTCATACGGCATACCCGACGGGCCCATCGAGGAGACGGGCAGATCGGACAAGACCGGGACGTCAATAACGTTCTACCCCGACAAAGGGATATTCGAGACGGTGGAATTTGATTACGAGGTTCTGCAGATAAGGTTCAGGAACCAGGCGTTCCTGAACAGGAACGTTGCGATATCCTTCGAAGATAAGAGGACCGGAAGGTCGGATAACTTCCACTTCGAAGGCGGGGTCTCGGAGTTCGTATCCTTCCTTAACAAGAACAGGACGCCGATACATCCGAACCCTATATACGTGCACGGCGAGAGCGCCGGCATAGAGGTGGAAGTTGCGTTACAGTACACGGACGGTTACAACGAGAACATAAACGCATTCGTCAACACGATAAGCACGCCGGACGGCGGAACTCATATGGCGGGCTTCAGGACCGCGCTGACGAGAACGATAAACGACTATGCGAGATCGAACGGTTTCCTGAAGGACGGGGAGCCGCTGACCGGCGACGACGTAAGGGAAGGACTGACGGCGATACTGAGCATCAAGATCCCGGAGCCTCAGTTCGAGGGACAGACAAAATCAAAATTGGGGAACAGCGAGGCACAGGGCGCCGTGTCGTCGGTGCTGGGCGAGAAGTTATCGGAGTTCCTTATAGAAAATCCAAAAATCGCGGAAATGATCGTAAAGAAATCGATATTCGCCGCCCAGGTGAGGGAGGCGGCAAGGAAGGCAAAGGAACTTACGAGGAGAAAGAGCGTCCTTGAAGGAACAAGCTTACCGGGAAAACTCGCGGACTGCACGGAACGCGACCCTGCGAGATCGGAATTGTACATAGTGGAAGGCGAATCAGCAGGAGGCAGCGCCAAACAGGGAAGGGACAGGATGTTCCAGGCGATACTTCCGCTCAGGGGAAAGATACTGAACGTTGAGAAGGCGAGACCGGACAAGATACTTCAGAGCGAGGAGATAAAGAACCTCGTCATCGCGATCGGAGGAAGCATAGGCAACGATTTCGACATTTCCAAAGTAAGATATCATAACATCGTGATAATGACGGATGCGGATGTTGACGGAGCCCACATAAGCACCCTCCTCCTGACATTGTTCTTCAGACAGATGAGACCGCTGATAGAGGCGGGTTACGTATACTTGGCGATGCCGCCGCTGTACCGCGTCTACAAAGGGAAGAGGGAGAAGTACGTTTACAATGACGTTGAATTGGCAAAGGCGCTGGAGGAGTTCGGTCAGGGTGCGCAGACCACCAGATACAAAGGACTGGGAGAGATGGACCCGAAACAGCTGTGGGAGACCACCATGGACCCCGAGACGAGGGTGATGAAGCAGGTGATGATAGAGGATGCGATGCTTGCAGATGAGTTATTCACAATGCTGATGGGCGACGCGGTCGAGCCGCGCAGGGACTTCATAATAGAGCATGCGCACGAAGTGATCAATCTGGATGTGTGATACCGTGGACGATAACGTTGACAAAATAATTCCGAAGGTGGTGTCCCAGAGCATTGAGAAGGAGATGCAGAGGTCGTACATCGACTACGCGATGTCCGTCATCGTGGGAAGGGCGCTTCCCGATGTGCGCGACGGTCTGAAACCGGTACACAGGAAGATACTGTATGCGATGCATGACATGGGACTGACGTACACCCGCGCACACAAGAAATCGGCGAGAGTGGTCGGAGAAGTGTTAGGAAAATACCATCCGCACGGCGACTCCGCGGCGTATGAATCAATGGTGAGGATGGCGCAGCCGTTCTCGTTAAGGTATCCGTTAGTGGACGGGCAGGGGAATTTCGGATCGGTCGACGGCGACTCCGCGGCGGCGATGCGTTACACGGAAGCGAAGCTGTCGAAGATATCGGCGGACCTTCTTGCAGATCTCGATAAGAATACGGTGGACTTCGTCGACAACTTCGACGGTTCCCTGAAAGAACCGTCCGTGCTGCCGTCAAAGTTCCCCAATCTTCTGGTCAACGGTTCCGACGGTATCGCCGTCGGCATGGCGACGAAGATGCCCCCTCACAACCTTTCGGAGGTCGTTGATGCGCTCGTTCACACTATAGACAACCCGGACGCGGAACTGAGCGAGCTGATGGAGTTCATCAAAGGTCCCGATTTCCCGACAGGAGGCACGATATACGGTCTCGCGGGGATAATGTCAGCGTATATGACGGGGCGCGGCAAGGTCAAGATAAGGGCGAACACGCACATCGAAACGTCCGCTTCGGGCAAGTCAAAGATAATTGTTGACGAAATTCCGTATCAAGTGAACAAGGCGCTGCTGATCGAAGAGATCGCGGAACGCGTGAAGAACAAGGAACTCGAAGGGATAACCGACCTTCGCGACGAGTCCGACCGCAACGGGATGCGTATCGTTATCGAGTTGCACAGGGATGCGATAGAGAATGTCGTTCTCGAGAATCTTTACAAACAGACGAGGATGGAGCAGACGTTCGGGATAATCAATCTGGCGTTGGTCGACAACAAGCCGATGACGCTCAGCCTAAAGGCCATGCTGTCGCATTACCTGAAGCACCGGAAAGAAGTGATAACGAGAAGGACGCAGTTCGATCTCGACGAGGCGGCAAAGAGACACCACATCCTGGAAGGGCTGATGAAGGCGTTCGGCTTGCTCGACGAAACAATTGCGTTAATACGCGCCTCCAAGGACGGGGAGGAGGCGCGGGAAGGCTTGATGTCACTGCTTTCGATATCGATCGAACAGGCAAAGGCGATATTGGACATGAGGCTTCAGAAATTGACGGGCCTGGAGATAGAGGACCTGAGGAAGGAGTACGACGACATCATCATTCTGATGAACGATCTTCGCGATATATTGGCGAACGAACCGCGCGTAATGGCCATAATAAGGGGCGAGCTCGTGGAGATGAAGGAGACGCACGGTGACGGGAGACGAACGGCAATAGATCCGAACGCCATCGACACCGACGAAGAGGACCTGATACCGAGGGAGGACGTCGTGATCACGATAACAAGCGACAATTACATCAAGCGTATCCCGTTAAGCACTTACAAGCAGCAGGGACGCGGAGGCGTCGGGTTAATAGGGATGCAGACGAAGGAGGAGGACCACGTCGTCAACCTGTTCGTAACGTCGACCCACGATTACGTGATGTTCATCACCAACAAAGGGCGCCTGCATTGGCTGAAAGGATATCGTATCCCGGAAGGCAGCAGACAATCGAAAGGCAAACCGATAGTTAACATGCTGTCCGACCTCGAGGACGGCGAGAAGGTGATGAACACCATCTGCGTATCGGACTTCCCCGACGACAAATATCTGGCGTTCTGCACTCGTAACGGACTTGTGAAGAAGACATGTCTGAGCGCCTACGGGAATGTGAGGGCAAAGGGCATCAAGGCAATAAAACTGGAAGAGGATGACGAGCTCGTGGAGACGCATCTTACCACGGGCGACGCGGAGATAATCATTGCAACGAAGGGCGGACAGGCGTGCAGGTTCAACGAGAACGATGTACGCCCGACCGGAAGGGATACCATGGGCGTGAAGGGCATGACCCTCAACACCGGCGATTCGGTCGTTGCGATGGCGTCCGTGCGTCCGGACGACATGCTCCTTACCGTGACGGAAAAAGGGTTCGGTAAGATATCATCGGTCGACGATTACCGTAAGACACGCCGCGGAGGTAAAGGCGTGATAACGATAAAGACCGGCGGACGCAACGGCGACGTCGCGGCGGTAAGGAAGGTCAACGCATCCGACGAACTGATGATAACGTCGAAACAGGGGAAGATAATCAGGATAAAGGTGGCCGACATACGCGTCACCGGACGCAACGCGATGGGCGTGAAGGTGATGAATCTGCACGAGGACGACCTCGTGACGGCGCTGGAGCCGGTGGTGGGCTCGGAAGAACAGGATGATACAGATGTTCAATGATATCCCGATGAAGATAAGAGTGCTGTTCATATCGCTGGTAGTTGCGATCTTTGCCTGTTCGATGGCGTTCGCGTATGTCTTCGTGATCGACGGATCGGCGACCGAAGGACCGGATGCGTTAATGTACGCAACTGTATTCGCAACGGTGTTCATCGCGCTCAACGCGGTGTTGCTGGCACTTGCTTATACGGTGCTCAGGAGGACGAAGGTGCACCGTGCGAACGAGAACACATACCTTGACCCGAAAGAAAAGCAGAACGGGACAAGGCCGAAGAGGTGAGCACATGCGCGCAACGAGAGAGAAGATGTATCTGTTGTTGGCGGCGGCCTCGTTCGCCGGAATATTCGCAGCATTCATATTGTTGGTCTTGGCACTGGTGTCCGATCCGTTCGGAGTAGAGACGGAGGTGTTCGACATATTGCTTACAATCTTCCTGTACTTCGGTCTCATAGGGATCATGACGGGCGCGGCGGTGTACTTCATGATCAAGTACGCGAAAGCGAAGAACGGGCAGACCTTCCGGCCGCTGACAAAGAGATGCGTCTCATGCGGCCACGAGATGGGGATAACGGAACTTTCGTGCCCCAGATGCTTCATACTGCAGCCGCCGGAGGACCGCAGCGGTCATATTTTCCGTAAAAAATGATAATTCTTTTACGTTAAATATATAACAGGAATGCACATTGGGGAGTTTCACGCCGCGGTAACTCAGTTGGGAGAGTGCAAGACTGAAGATCTTGAAGTCGCTGGTTCGAGCCCGGCTCGCGGCACCAATAATTCTAAAAAAATGTTTAAGAACGAGATCATCTTCCGAACGCGTAAGCAAGAACGGCAGCGTTCACCATCGCTTCCATCTTCCTGTCGCGGCCGGACGCAGGACCGTACGTTTCGATTATTTTCGCTTTGTACTGTTCCGGCGCAAGTCCTTTGTACGCTGAATGGAATCTTTCCGGTTCCATGACGCCCTTGTCCTGGTAGTCCATGAGTGTTGCCATGATATCGCCGGTGTATCGTTTTCCGGTTATAAAGCATAAATACCGTTAAACGCATTCGGAGCAACGCGGGTGCATATGGACAAGGTCTTCATTGACGTCAGGACAAGCGATCTCACTCTGTCAGAGATATTCAGGCACATTGAGATAATACAGTCCGACAATCCCGACATGGAGATATTTTTGGACGGCGACAGGCACGCGATAGTGGGACGTAAACGCAATCCGAACAATGCGGAACGGTGATCCCTTGGGAAAAGGGAGAGTTACGATAGGGTTATACAACTCATACAATCCGGCAAAGTTCATGGAGGCGCACAGAAGGGCGCTTGCGCGCGCCGGCCCGTTGGCGCTGGCGTTCGATTCGAATCTTGCGCTGTTCGGATTTCCGTTCCCGGAGGAACCGAGAACGCCGAGGGAATTGGCGGAATGGGTGGCGGGGACCACAAGCATCGGTGCCGACGGCGAATATTTCATCGAATTGGCGGAAAAGGGAAGATTTCAAAGCTTCCCGTACCCGGGAAAGGGATTCCCGCCGCAACTGGGCGAGCCGATACTTACCACCAGTAAACCGAACCCGAAACTGTCCGTGTCCGCGGAATACGTGAAAGAGATGATATCATCCGGAAAAAGCGTCCTTCTGATATTCGGTCTCGGGCCGCACGGCGTCCCCAAAGAAGCAGCCGTCATTCCGAGATACAACCTGGACATCACCGGCAACCGCTATTCACTGGAAACGTGCACCGCGCTCGGCGCGGTGATCGGTGCGCTGTGCGTTCAGTAACGGTCGTACAGCAACGAATCCGGTTTGTACAATACCCCGTCACCCTTCTCGACGAACCCGACGATCTTTGTGTTCTTGTGCTCGGACACTATCGCCTCCGCCTCCTCCGGCGATGCGACGATGGTGTATCCCATGCCCATGTTGAACGTCTGGTACATCTCTCTCGTCTCAATGTTGCCGAGATCCTGTATCTTATTGAATATCGGCAGCGGTCTCACCGGATCGCTTATCACATACCTCAATCCTTTTCTCATCCGCAACAGATTTCGCAGACCGCCGCCGGTGATGTTCACCATCCCCGTGACCTTATGTTCCCTTATTATCGAGAGCACCTGTTTCACATAGATCTCCGTCGGTTCCAGCAATTCCGTCCCGACGCTTCTTTTCAATCCGGATGTCTTCTCCTTCATACCGATGCCGGCGCTCTCAAATACCTTTCTGGCAAGCGTAAGACCGTTGGAATGCACGCCCGTCGATGCCAGCGATATTATCATGTCGCCTTCGTTGACACCCTGTCCGGTGATCACGTCCTTCTTGTTCACGAACCCGAGGCACGTTCCGGAGACGTCGACACCGTGCACCATCTCCGGGAGCACGGCGATCTCACCGCCGACGATGTCCATGTTGGACATCTCCGCACCTTTTTCCAACCCGATACCGATCTTTTTCGTGATCTCTTCGTTAGGTTTGTCTATCGCGATGTAATCAACGAACGAGATGGGCTCCGCGCCGACGCATATCGTGTCGTTGACGTTCATTGCGATGCAGTCAATGCCGACGGTGTCCCATATGCCGAGCTCCCGGGCCACCAGCAGCTTCGTTCCCACTCCGTCCGTGCAAAGCGTCAGATAATCGTCACCGAAGTCTATCAGGCTCGTGAAGAGCCCCTTCATGTTGACGGACTGTCCCTTTCCAACTCTTTTATATTTCAGCTCCTTGACAAGCGAGTCTATGGCGCTCGATTTCTTATCAATGTTCACGCCCGCCTCGGCATACGTCCAACCCGGCATATTATCGGAGGCAGGTAACATCTCGGAGTTTATATCTTCTTTCAGCGGAAGTACGAAGGGATTAAATTCAGATAACCTATGGTACGGACGATGACCGGGCGCTGGCTTTCCGAACACAGGCAGGAAAAGTACTACAGACTTGCCAAAAAGCTGGATTATCGGTCGCGCGCATCGTTCAAACTGATGCAGATCGACGACCGGTTCAACATATTCAAAGAGGGCGATTCCGTTGTTGATCTCGGGGCATCGCCCGGCGGTTGGCTCCAGGTGGCCAAAGAGAGAGTAGGCAGCGGTAACGTGATAGGCGTCGATCTGAGACCGATAAGACCGATAGACGGCGTCATAACGATCCAAGGGGACATAACGACGAAAGCAACAATGGACGAACTTTTGGAAAAGTTCGGAGGGAAGGCGGATGTTGTACTGTCGGACATGGCGCCGAACGTGGGAGGCCATTATTCAACGGATCATGCGAGATCGGTACATCTGTGCACGTACGCGCTGGATGTTGCGGACCATGTCCTGAGGAAGAACGGAAAGCTCGTGGTGAAGGTGTTCATGGGAGACATGTTCCCTTCTCTGAAGGAAGAGACGGAGAAAAGGTTCCATGACGTAAAGGTGCACGCGCCGGACGCAACGAGATCCACGTCATCAGAGGTTTACGTTATTGCAAAGGGGTACAAAGGACATGCGCCCAGGGAGATGTCCGACGATACAGAGGAGAAAAGGACGGAGTTCACTGTCAAAGGGGAGTTAAAATGAGACCGGGCAAGATAATATGCATAGGATGGAACTACAGATCGCACCTCGCCGAAACGAATGCGGCATTGCCGAAGGAACCGATAGTGTTCCTGAAGCCGCCGTCATGCATCATCGGCAATAACGACGACATCGTTACCGTCGAAGGAATAGGCGCCATACATCACGAGGTTGAGTTGGCGCTTGTTTTCGGAAGGACGGGAAAGAACATACCCGGAAACGAAGCGTTATCTTACGTGTCGCACGTCGCGGTGTTCAACGACATAACGGCAAGGGACATTCAGACCAAAGCAAGATCGGAAGGCAACCCGTGGTGCATCGCGAAAGGCATGGACACATTCGGGCCGCTGTCCGAACCCGTTCCCGTCAGTTCCGTCAGGGACCTTCAGAACTTGGATCTCGAACTCTCCGTGAACGGAACGGTCAGACAAAAAGGGAACACGTCAATGATGATATTCCCGACAGACGTGCTCATTGAGTTCGTATCAAGGTTCATGACCATCGAGAAAGGCGACATAATGGCAACGGGAACGCCGGAAGGGATAGGACCGCTGGTGAAAGGCGACATCGTCAAAGCAAAAGTAACAGGGGTCGGCGAACTCACGAACAGAGTGGTCTGACATCCGGCAGTACCGTGTTCTCCGATCCCGACATAACTGAAAAAGTGATTTGAAATAGTTTTGAGCGGCCTCGCGGCCGCACGGTCTCAGACGTCGGAGACCATCTTACGGGCCTTCCAAAGGGCAAAGATCCCAAGTCCGACGATGAATATCATGTAGAGATACTCAGACTTCGGTATTATGCTCGTCGAGAAGAACTCCACTACAGTGTCCCAGCTTGACATCTTATTCACCCTTCCTCGGTCTCACCTGATGCATCAGATCGTTCAGAAGGACCATTCCGAGAGAGGTCATCTTGTATTTTATCAAAAGACCGTCCTTCTTGAACGAACCCTCCTCATCGATCTTCGCATCCACTTCACATATCATGCCCGATGCCGTGACCTCAATGATGTTGAAGTTCAGACAGTCCCTGTAGTAGTCCGAAGGCATCTTGTACTCTGCCTGAAGCCTCTTTACAAGGTCGCTGTTCCACATAGGTCCCTCAAGGTGCAACAATTCCAGTATACGGAATTTATACGGACGCCCTTCCATCATGGCCGGTCGCCTCCTTCCTCCGTGCACCTAAGGCACTCTACGTTCTCTGTCTTCTCAGTGAACATCACCAGGGTTCCGACGGTACACAGTATGGCGCCTATGACCAGCGATGCCTGACGTTCGATGCTGTCGCCCAAGGCCTGGGCCACTCCGATGAACAGGACCAGGAATATCACGGAGAATATGCCGTAGAGACTTCCGATGCCCTGACCTCTGCCGACTCCTATCAGCGGGAATGCCTTATACCATGCGACATAACAGAATCCGAATGTCAGACCGAGCATCACCAGTGACAACAGTATGATGGGGTCGGATATCATCAGCCACGCATACTCGTAAACGGGGAACGACATCAGTGCCAGTACCGGTATCGCTATGGCCCACCAGATTATGTTCTCAAAGCCGAACCTCAGCGTTATCGCAACGTCGGGCTCGGACACATCAATGCCCTTTGCCGCAACGACACCCTCGATGCCCCATCCGCAGAGCGCCATCAGCCCGCCGATATATCCGATGGCGGAGCCCCCGGCCCTCAGATCCTCGATCAGACCTATGGCATAGATGGATATGCTTCCGATCAAGATTATCAGCACACCGGCGATGGCCCTGTGAGATATCTTCTGACCGAGCCACGATCTGGACAGCAATGTTCCGATGACCGGATACGCAAGGGCTGCGACCGCAGCGAACGCGCCTCCGACATAACCCATCGCTATGAACGATCCCAATATGGCGATCGGTCCGCCGCAGATGGCGCCGGCAAAGTAGTATTTCGTACAGGCCTTCATCTCTCTCAGACTTCTTCTCATCTCGGAGAACTTTGCCTTTCCGAGACAAATGTTCCACACCAAATATGCAAGGATAACGAACGCCGCGTTAAGTGCGGTGATCAGTATCGCCGCAGCAAGGAATCCGGTGTTGGTTATCTCTTCTCCGATCCCTCCGCTCACGACCTCCTGGAAGTGAGTGATGATATCGAACTCCCAGATGAAGGACCCCGGAACATACCATATGCCCCAGAAGATGGCACAGAACAGGGCCATGATGTAGCCGTATCTGATCCTCTTCTTCCGGGCCGCTAACCTTCTTTCCTCAAGATCCATATTCTCATCTCTTTTTATTTACCGCGGCGGTCATCTTAGCGACGGCATCGGATGCGTTCTCGGAATAGACGCTCGCACCGATATCGTCCGCCCAGCGCTGCGTCACGGGCGCACCGCCGATGTTGGTCAGCAGTTTGTCCCTGATGCCCTCTTTCCTGAGCATCTCCTCGAGCGTTTTCTGATTGACCATCGTGGAGGTCATCAGCGCCGATGTGCCGACCGCTACGGGCTTCTCATTCTTGCACGACTGAACTATCGTTGTCAGGGGAACGTCCCTTCCCAGATTGATGACGCTGAATCCCGCTATCTTCAGCATGATCGCGACGATGTCCTTTCCTATCGAGTGGATGTCCCCCTCTATCGAACATATCACGAACTTACCGAGCCCCTCGTCCACCTTACCGCCGCGCCTCTCAAGCTCCGGGGTAAGGATATTCAGTGCTGCGTTCATGGCCCCCGCGGCGGACACGACGTGCGGCAGGTACAGTTTCTTCGCGTCGAAGGCCGCCCCGATCTCCGCCATACCCTTCGTAAGGCCGTTCTGTATCAGTGCCACCAGGTCAACGCCTTCCGACACCGCCCTCTGAGCGACGTCGACGGCCTTTTTCAGATTGTATGTAAGGACCGCCTGTTTCGCTTCTTCCGTTAATGATTCCAATGACATTTTTCATCCCTTTCCTTTTTTGAAAGCGTCGTCCGCTTTCGCGACTACCTTTTTCATCGCTTTCAGTATGTCCGCCGGTATGGGCTTCACGACATGGTTCTTCATGACGTCGAGGACGACGTCGTGTGCGGCATCCACCGCGCTCTTGGAACCTGCCGCCTTCCAGTCGCCTATCATATAGCGGTCGAATATCTGCGGATCGGAAGCGAGGTCGATGTTGTCCATGGTGGACGGATGACCCAGGAAGTCATTCCCAACGCCGATCTCCTTTATCGCGCGTACTGCGAGCGTTTCTTCGTTTATGACGATACCTTCCATGGCTTTTTTCTCCATTGAGATTATATCGTTGTCTATTACCAGTTGTTCCATCGAGAACGTTACTCCGAGCTCCAACATACCCGACCCGTATATCGTGTTGGCTCCTGCGATCGCAGGGAGAAGAGATGTGATCGTCTTCTCGTGAGCCGCCTGAGAGTCAGGTATCTTGGCATCAGTCTACATACCGGCAACGAAGACGGGCAGTCCGTAATACTGTCCGAGTTTTGTGACAGCTGTGCTTATGACGGCGAGTTCGGGCGACCCCACGGGCGCCGTTCCGCGCTTGAGGTCGAACGTCGTCGTGGAACTTCCGTACCAGACCCTCGCGCCGGGTGACGCTATCTGGCTCAGGACGATGCCGGACAGCACCTCCGCGTTGTGCGTGACCAGGGTCCCGGCAAGGTATACCGAGGACGACCCTCCGGCCATCGCCATGCTCAGGACGTTCACCGGTATCCCGTATCTCGCGCCTTTTATTATCACCTGAGATGCGTTGTAGCTGAGCTCAAGCGGGCTCGTCGGGCATACAAGCATGGACATTATCGGTTTCTCGCGGGCAAGTTTCTTATCGCCCTGATAGTACGCCTCTATTATGTCCCTGTAGTACTCGACATTATCCGCGACCGGGTCTATGTGGTGGAAATGCTTCGTCGTGTTCTCCAGGGCGGTCATCATCTCATGAACGTCCTGCGCACCGACACCGGCCCAGTCCCTTGCCGACACCGGCAGCGAGAAGTAGCTTATGTTCTCCGCCCAGTCGCAGAGCTTCGCGCATTTGGCAAGATCCGCCTCCGTGGAGTCCACCGTCTCATACTCCCCGTTCCCGAGGTAGTTGCACACCTGGATCCCCGTCCCGAAGCATGTGTAGTGTACACGTCCTCTGTGCTCCTGTTCGACGGTGCGGTCCTCTTCTCTTCCGTAAAGATAGAACGATCTCGGCGCGGACGCAAGTGCCTTGCGGACGAGCCATGACGGTATCTTTACCATTTTCGTTTTGTGATCGACACTGCATCCCGCCTTCTCGAAGAGTTCCAGACCCTCCGCGTCGGACACCTGTACGCCGTGGTTCGCCAAGACATCCAGGGTCGCCCTGTCGATCATCTCTATCCCGTCTCCCGTGAAAACATCGAGTTTGATGCCGTGCATCATCTCTTTCCCGGGATATTGATTAGGTTTCATTTTATTCCTCCTAGTATACTTTTTTAAAAAGGTAGGGGTGTGGCAGCACCCCTTTTAAGGTTTATTTCTTGGTCTTCTCCCTAAAGATCTCGCAACTGTTGATCTTGATGTCAAGGAGCCTTTCGATGTTCATCTTCGCCGCTATGCCTCTCGGTGCGCCGGGCACGCCCGTTATCACACCTATCTTCAGCTCTTCCCTCAGTTCCCTCATGACATGCTCATCAGCTATCTCGAGCGCGGTTATGCCGAGTTTCTTCGCCACATATTCCTTCGCCTCTTTGATCTTCATGTTCTTCGTGAACTGCATCCTCGCGACGAGGTCGCCGGCAGATCTTATCCCTCCCATTCCGGAGGCCATGTAGTGGGGGACTGCCATTCCGGCGGTGTCCCCCACCCCGACCTATATGCCGTCGACCTTGGCGATCTCGACCATCGCCTTGTTGCATCTGGTAAGGGCGTCCAGCGGGGCCGTCTCGCACATCGGTATGCCTCCGACGCCCATTCCCATGTTGACGTGACAGGATATCTTGGCAACCTTCACGCACTCTTTCACGAACGTGACCGCCCGCGCCAGATTCCATGCCAGGCTCTTGCTCGTGTTGGTGTTGACCACAGGTCCGAACACGTTCGCTCCCGCCTTCTCCGCCAGCTTGACCTGCTGGTGCGGGTACTTTCCGGCAACGATCTCCCCGGCGTATTCGATGGACCCGTGTATGCCCATCACCGATTCTCCTGCCATGCCGATCATTATGTACGTTTCCGGACACGCCTTCCTGAGAGCCTCGGAGCCTTTCAGCGTACCGACGAAATCGGCGTCGCCCGCCGATGCCGTCGTGTCAAAGTTGAATCCGTCCGCCCCTGCCGCGACCATTCTCGTCGCAACATATTCGATGTCCTTCGCAAGGTGATTGGCGGTGAGCTCCGCAGCGACCAGCGCCTCGTCTATCCTGAACTCCCTCATCAGGTCGGTCGGGTTGCCGTACGGCCCGTCGGGCGCGTAATACAGACCGGCGTTGGGCATCGCCCCGTAGAAGAACGGGACGATGATCTGCTGCTGGATCTGTTCCATCGTCTGCATCTCGTTCGATATGATCGGCTTCACCGGCTTTATGCTGTAGTCCGCGTGAGCAAGCTCGAACGTGTCCGCCGCCAGCGCCCTCTCGTGCAGCAGTGCGGACTCCAGTCTCCCGATGTCCACGCCGTTGCCGCTGTTGCCGCTGTCGCCGGTGAAATCAAGCTGCCCTATGTCATACGTCAGCACGACCTCGTTGCCGGGCTCGACGCCCACGACCCTGTTCCTGTCGGTTATTATCTCAAGCAGCATCTCAAGCTCGTTGGAACTGAGGCCGGGCACCTCTCCCATGTCGATCGCGTCGGCCATGCCTGCCTGAAGGTCGTTCATGATCTGTTCTTTGGTCATGATGACCCTTTTTCCGTCACCCATTCTCGTGTAGAATCCGGCCATCTGGGTCACCCGCTCACATTTTTGGCCTTGCCGGTCGTCTCGCTTGCCGTTTCTCCGTAGATGTCGGCACCGATCTTGTCCGCATATGCCTGTGTCACGGGCGCACCGCCGACCATGACGGTCACCTTGTCCCGGAGGCCCTCCGCCTTCAGGATGTCGATGACCTCCTTCTGTACGACCATCGTCGTCGTCATGAGCGCCGACATGCCGCACATGGTGCAGCCCTCTTTGATCTTCCTTAAGAACTCGGATTTCGCGACATCCCTTCCAAGGTCGTGCACGTCGAATCCGGCGCACTGCAGCATGGTCGAGCAGATGGACTTTCCGATATCATGGACATCCCCTTCCACCGTTCCCATGACGACGGATGCCCTCTTTGTGCTTGCGCCGCCGCTCTCAATGAGCTCCGGCCCGAGCACCTCCATGGCATTCTTCATTCCTGCCGCGGCAGTGAGAACATGCGGCAGGAATAGTTTTCCCCGCTCAAAGAGGAGACCGACCTGCGTCATGCCTTCTCCCATGGCATCTATTATCTCGGTGGCCTTAAGCCCCGCTTTCCTTGCATTATCAACCGCCTCCTTTATGCTGGGGATCTTACAAGCTACCACAGCATCGTAGAGCGCTTTTTTACTGTCTGTCATTATTATGCCTCCGTTAAAAGAGTTTATACTATCTCTCAGTGCGCTCTCGGAGGGTCTGTTACCCGTTGGTTGCATGTATACCAGCTATTCTTATTATACTTTTCTGTCTGTGTTCTAACTCTGACCCGCGACCTTTATGGTCTGTGTCTCACGTAAGTTCTGTGCATATCTCTGTTCCTGATTTACGCACATCCGCCGGATAAATTCAAATGAATACTCTGCAGATCGCATGCTGTCCTCCGGATCCTAAGTGACGCAGAGGATGTCGCGGACCCGATCGGTCGGCCGGTCCGACCGGCCGCGGAAAAGATCCGGGATCAGTCCCAGAACCTTTTGTTCTTCGCGTAAAGGACCTCGGACGCAAGTATGTCCCTTAAAAGATCGTCCTCATCGGTATGCATCCTGTTCAGTATGCGGGACGCCGAATCCGGCCCTATCCCGCGCCCGGCCAATATCATTACCGCCTTTCCGCCGTTCTCGTTCACGAGGTTCGCGTTCCTTGAGATGCGCAACATCTCCTTCTTCTCATTCTCGTTAACATCCTTTTTCGAAAACAGCTTTATGTTATCCCTTTCGTATTCTTTCAGCACCGCTATCATGGTGCCGCCGCATCCGTCGCAGAAGAACCTTTTCGGAGCGTCGCCGACACGTATCCTCCGCTGACGCCGGCATCTGATGCACGATGCGTATACGACCTCGTCCGAAAGTCTTTTTTTCATTGCCATGAGTATCGAGTGATCAGCTCTCAGCGGCTGCATCAGTTCCTTTGTCCTTACGATGCCTTCGAGACCTATCGGCGTCATTGCCGTCACTTTAACGTTTATCGTGCCGTCAGACAGTGCGGATATCGCTTTCTCCGTATTTTCGATGTCAAGGTCCTCCCACAATACCTTGCTGACGGCGTCGTCATACGCCGGCGAATCGCGGTATGTTTCGAACAGACGTGAGAAGTTCATGTACCGATGGTCCGCATCCTTTTCAACTATCCCGAATTTTTTAGCGACGTACATGAACCTCCACTTCAGGTAGGAGGAGTTGGCCATCGTTAATTTCGTGAGCGACCCGACGGTGCCCGGTCTTATGGACATCAGCGCATTCAGAAGAACGTCCTTGCCAACGTTCCTCGGAAGTTCGACGATGATCCTGTACGGGTCCGTTGATATCCCCACGCTTTCGCCGAGCCTCGCGGACAGCAGAGCGGAGTATATCTTGCTCAGCGTTTCGTTGACGCGCGTTCCGAAACAGGAATTTATTATCGCCACCCTGTCGCCGATCTCCAGTGTCACCAGCGTATCGGACGGTATCTCATACCCCTTTTCCTTCTGTTCGTTGATGTAAGAACGTATGCGCTCCTTTGCATTCACGTCACAATCATAATCGTCAAGGTTCATCATACGTCTCAGTTTACCGACCTCCGTCGCAACTTCGTACGGAACGGGTATGTCGCTGCCCGTCCACGAGGGAACGGAACCGATCTCCTTGGAACCTTCCACCAAAAGTTCGTCCTCGTACATCTCGACTATCCGCCACGTCCTTCCCTTTGCGATGAACATTGCGTAAGGTTCCGCGAACGTGGCAACGAAGCTCTCGTCAAGCGTTCCTATTATCCCGCGGGTGCTTATGTCACGGATGAGATACGTCCTTTCGTCGGGGATCATTGAGATATTATTGTAAAAGTAGTCCATCCCCTTCCTTGAGCGTCTAAATTCGCTGCCGTACTCGAATATCATCTTTATTGACATCAATTGTTCGAGGACGGAGTCCATTTCACTTCTCTCAAGATCGCGGAACACATGCGATCTCCTGAATATCGAGAACGCCTCGTCCCTGTTCATGCGGGATGACATGGTCATTGCTATGAGCTGGTTGGCAAGCACGGTGAACGGCTTGGGCCTTCCGATCTTCTCCTCAAGTTCTTTGGATCCCGTCCGCCGGCCGATGACCGCCGCCTCCAGCAGTTCGTCGGGAGAGGTGGCCATTATCTTCGCCCTGATGGTCTCCCCGATACGGTGGCCGGAGCGTCCGGCGCGCTGGATCATCCTCGAGACCTGTCTCGGCGAGTTGTATTGAATGACGAGATCGGTGGAGCCCACGTCAATCCCCAATTCAAGCGACGAGGTGCATATCAGCGCCCTCAACTCGCCTTTTTTGAAAAGGTCCTCCATCTCCATGCGGTTCTCTTTGGAAAGGGAGCCGTGGTGAACGTCTATCGGAAAATCCGGATCAAGAAGGTGATATCTTGCCGCGAGCCACTCGGCGGCCTCGCGGGTGTTCACGAAAAACAACGTTGAACGTCCGTTCTCTATATGTTCCTTCGATCGCTTTATCACGGCAAGCACGTCCGGATCGGTCTGCAGTCTGTCGATCAGGGACGCATCCTCGATCGTCCCGGGGCATTCGATGTCCAGGACCAGGTCCCTTTTCGTATCGTGTTTCGATATCACGACATCCCTTCCGACGCCGGAAAGGAATTTGGCGACTTCGTCAACGTTACCGACGGTCGCCGACGAGCCGATCCGTTGGTATTCCCCTGCCATTGACGAAAGTCTTTCCATCGCGACGCTCAGCTGCGCACCCCTCTCCACCGTCGCAAGCTCATGTATCTCATCGATGACCAGCCATCTCACGCCCGTAAGGTGTTCGCGCAACCGTTTTCCGGTGAACAGCACCTGTAACGTCTCGGGCGTCGTTATCAAAATGTCCGGAGGATCCCTGGACTGTCTCATCCGTTCGTGGTCCGGGGTGTCTCCGTGCCTCACGCCCACCTTGATGTTCAGCGCCTTCCCGAACTCCTCCATCCTGCGGAGCATGTCGCGGTTCAGCGCCCTCAGCGGAGTGACGTACAGGCAGCGTATCCCTTTCCCGGGCGTCCTGAGGAGCATGTCGAATATCGGCAGCATCACCGCTTCCGTTTTCCCGATGCCGGTCGGTGCCACAAGAAGCACGTTGTGACCCTCCAGTATCTTCGGTATCACGTCCGTCTGCGGGTCGGTGGGCGCAAGGATGTTCATACCCTTCAGAACAGCCGCCACTCTCTGATCTAGTAACTCGAACGACAACGACGTCAGAAGAATGGTAACAATATATTACGGTAGCGGAGCTGCCGCTGAGATGTAAATAACGGAAAGGGGTTTTTTTAAAGGGTCGATTCCATGGTCTTCCTTACTATCTTTACCGTCGAACTCTTACTGTTGATCCTTTCCTCTGCCGTCGATCTCTTTGTCGCTTTCTTATTCCTGACCTTATCCTTGTCCTTGACGGCCTTCTTCTTTTTCTTCTTCATCTCCCGCTTCCGCTCTTTCACGATCTTGGTGATGGCGGCGGCCTGTTCCTGGCCGTCGGTTATGTCCCCGACCTTGTACCTGGCGACGATCCATCCCCTTTTCTCCAGGATGTTATCGACATTCTTGGGTTTGCCGTCGGCGTCCATGAACACCGCCACTTTGACCTTGACGAATGCCATGTCTATCTTGTAGCGGCTGTAGTTCCTTCTGTATCTGAGGCGGTTGTTCCACACCGCACGCCTGACCCTTCCCTCCGGAGTGTCCTCGAGCAGGTACGAAAGGTCCTCCTCTTCCTCCGAGTCCCCTTCGAACTCCAGTTCGTCAAGCCGTTCGCTGTTCCTCTCTATCGCCGCGATCACCTTATTGGCCTCTTTCTTCCCGTCGGTGATGTTCACTCCCTTGAACCTCAGCACGACCCAGTTATCAGCCTCGAGTTTCTCGTCGCACGGCCGGCGCTCGCCGGTGTCGTCGACGAACACGGCCACCTTTGATGCGGGGTAGGCGATGTTTATCTTGTACTCTCCGTAGTTCCTTCTGTACCGGTTCTCTTTCCAGAGGGCCATCCTGAGCCTGAACTCCGGTGTGTTCTCCTCCGCTTCCTGATCGAGAACATCGGCGCTGGTGATGTTCGCCCCTTCCGGTATGATGCCCTTGGACAGCAGGTAAAGGTTCCTGTCCACCGCTGCCATGACCTTCTCCGCTTCCTTCCTGGCGTCGGTGATCTTCGACTCCTTGAACCTCATTATGGTCCATCCTCTCTTCACGAGCTGGTCGTCACCCTTGCGGCGGTATGTGTCCTTGCACACGAACGCGCCGACCTTGGCCCGGCGGAACGCCACCGTTATCTTCTCGCGGCCGTATCTGCGCCTGTACCTGTAGGAACTGTGCCACAGTATCCTCCTGAGCTTGAGGTCCGCCGGATCGTCGTCCTCCTCTTCGTTGAGCACCTCCGTGTCGATCACGGGCTTGCTCTTCTTTGAGATCTCCTCATTCATCAGGGCGTTGAGGTTCTTCTCGATCGCGTCGATGACCTTCTCCGCTTCCTTCCTGGCGTCGGTGATGCTCTTCTCCTTGAACCTGAGGATGGTCCATCCGGCGGTCCTGAGCATATCATCGGTCTCCTTATCCTTGGCGGTGGCCTCCTTGCCTACGTACACACCGACCCTCGCCTTCAGGAAGGCGATGGTTATCTTCTCCTTTCCGTAGACCTTCCGGTATCTGTAACCGCCTCTCCAAAGCCTTCTTCTGAGTTTCAGCTCGCCGCTGTCCTGCGGCGTCTCCTCCTTCAGGACATCGTCATCGGGCTCCTCGTACGCGCTGCGTCTCGCGGCACCGTAACCGTACTCCGCCTCTTCCGAACGGAGATACTCGATCCTTTCGAGTTCCGCGATCACTTCCTCCGCCTCCTTCCTGGCGTCGGTGACGTCCGACTCTATGAACCTCAGTACCGTCCAGCCTTTCTTTCTCAATCTCTCATCCGTTTCGTCATCGGGTTTGGCGCTTACGAACACCGCCACCCTGGCCCTCAGGAAGGCTATCGTTATCTTCTCCCTTCCGTAGGACTTCCTGTACCTGTAGCCTCTTCTCCACAGCCTTCTTCTCAGTTTGAGCTCCGCGGGATCGTCGGCCACCTCTTCCTTCAGCACGTCGTCGTCATCCTCGTACGCCAGCTCCTGTTCGTCATTCTCCGCGTACACGTATTCGACGACGGGCGCGGCAACATCCTCGGTGGTGAGGTCCTCCGCATCCTTGAGCGCGGCGATAACTTCCTCCGCTTCTTTCCTGGCGTCGGTGATGTTCGATTCTACGAACCTCAGCACCGTCCAGCCTCTCTTCCTTATGGCGTCGTCCTTCGCCTTGTTGGGTGCGTCGCTGACGAACACCGCCACCTTCTTCCTGAGGAACGCTATCGTTATCTTGTCGCGGCCGTAGGACTTTCTGTACCTGTAGCCTCTTCTCCACAGTATCCTTCTGAGTTTCAGCTCGCCGCTGTCCTCCGGCTTCTCGTCGGCGAAGTCCTCCTCGTCATACGTCCTCTCGTACATCGACGGAACGTAATCGTCAACCGCCGGGACGGGTTCCGCAACGACGGGTTCGGCGACAACAGGCGCTGCGACCGGAACGGGTGCCGGCGCAACGGGCGCAGGGACCGCAACAGGCGCTGCGACAACAGGTGCGGCGGCAGGTGCTGCCGCTTCCGCCGGCGCAGGCTCAACGGGCGCCGTCACTCTGAGCAGCATCTCGGAGATGTCCATCACCTTAACTTTGGATCCGGCCTTCTTCGCGCCCTGCTGCAGGTTCAGCACACAGAACGGACAGGCGGTCGCGATTATCTCCGCTCCCACGGCCTCCGCGTCTTTCACGCGTTCGGCGGCGATGTTCACCGCAAGGTCGTTGAACGCACTTTTGTAACCGCCTCCGGCCCCGCAGCATCTGCTGAGCTCGCGGTTGCGCTCCATCTCAACGAACTGTATCCCTTTGATCTTCTTGAGTACGTTACGGGGCGCGTCGAACACCCCGGAGTGCCTTCCCAGATGGCACGGGTCGTGATACGTGACCTTTGCATTTATGGGATGATTGAGCTGCAATCTCTTCTCCTTAATCAGTTTCTCCACGTACTGCGTGAAATGGTAAACATTCTGACCGACCATCGAATAATGGTTGCCGAAGTCCGAGCTCACCGTCTTATAGCAACCGGAGCACGTCATTACCATGTCCTTGGCACCGATCGCGTCCGCCTTGTTGACAACCTCGTCCGCCGCTCTCTTTGTAAGAGTGAGCGTACCCGTCCTGAGCGCAGGGGAAGTGCAGCAGATCTCGCTCGCCCCGAGACAGTTCTGCTTCACGCCCGCCCTGTCGAGCACCCGCACGCCCGCCTTCGGGATGTCCTTCATCCTGAACGAGCCGGTGCATCCCGCATACATGACCACATCCGGCACCGGTTCCCTTTTCACATCGGCAGGCCACCATGCGTCCCTTTCCGCCTGATCCTCGTCATACGGGTTGCGTTTAAGGCTTATGCGCTCGACGATCTTCATGTGCTCCGGCTTGGGACCGACACCGAGGTCGACGAGCCACGCCCTGATCTTTTCCCAGAACGCGACAAGTTCGAGACCCGCGTGACATACTTTCTCGCAGCTCCCGCATCCGGTGCATTTGTATATCGCATCGACGAAATCTCCCTTCGCTTTGACATTCCTGTTCAGAAGTTTGTCCAGGATGTTCTTCCTGTCGATCTGTGTCAGATAATAGATCTTACCTCTCGGCGTCACGGATTCCCACGGCGTCTGTGCGTGCGCCTCGCAAACTTCTATACAATAACCGCACTGGAGACATGCCAACATCTCTTTCTGGATACGCGGCATTCCCGTCGTCAATGCTTTTTCTCCTCTCATTACGGTGACCTCTATGCATATACGACACTAACAACGTTAGGCCGCCTATTATTTTACCTTAAAGAATAAGACACTATATTTAGGTTTTCAATGGAACACGTTCTTTTGATATAGTCGCTTGAGGATATATGGCACATTATGAAACGGCATGCATACTTCGACAACGGTGCCACGACGGCGACGGCAAAAGAAGTATTGGATGAGATGCTGCCGTTCCTCACGGAACATTACGGCAACCCGAGCAGCATACATTCCATGGGCGATACGGCCGCGAAAGCAATATCGGGTGCAAGGAAGAGGGTCGCGTCGGCACTGAACTGCAGGCCGTCGGAAGCGGTGTTCACTTCCGGAGGCACCGAGGCGGACAATCTTGCACTGCTCGGCACGGTGATACGCTCCGGAAAAAGGAAGGTGATAACGTCGGCGGCGGAACATTCCGCGGTCCTGGAAACGTGCGGGAGGCTCAGGGAGCTCGGATATGATATCGTCATCCTCCCGACGGACCGTGACGGAAGGGTGAGCCCGGATGTTCTGGAAAAGAATATCAACAGGGACACGGCGCTAGTTTCCGTGATGACGGCGAACAACGTCATAGGGACGATACAGCCGGCGGCGGAACTGGCAAGGATAGCGCACAAGCATGGCGCACTGTTCCACACGGATGCGGTGCAGGCGTTCACGAAAACGGATATTGACGTTGTGCGCGATGAGATCGACATGTTATCGCTGTCCGGTCACAAGATACACGGTCCGAAGGGCACAGGCG
>Ga0209737_10000634_pt1 | contig 27813 bp, 21 predicted proteins | sample TergutCu122P3_FD_187284 | JGI IMG/M metagenome (GOLD analysis project Ga0209737, IMG submission 187284) | Cubitermes ugandensis P3 segment gut microbial communities from Kakamega Forest, Kenya - Cu122 P3 (SPAdes) (version 2) | ecosystem: Host-associated > Arthropoda: Insects > Digestive system... | reverse complement strand
CCCCTCTTGGGGGGTAACTTGGGGGGTAACTTGCGGGGTGGCTTGCTCGGTGACTTGCTCGGTGACTTGCGGGGTAACAGGCGTGACTTGCGGGGTATCATCCCCCTCTATTGCCAGTTGTGCGTTTCGTCGAAAACTCGCCACAAAGAACCCATTCAGCGTGAATTGTGGCTCGGTGACATTCGCGAATCGCGTTGCTCGCCGCATCCTTTCGATGCCAGTGCCCATTTGTTCAATGTAGTCGATGCGATAGAGCATGCTGGAAATGACTGAATTTCTGGAAATGCTCAGTTTGCCGAAATTTTTATCGTTTATACCCTTGCATACGCCACCAGGACTCACGATATCTACGCGATCATCGAATATTTCGACCATGACGCGCGCGCCTTTTTCGAAGTAATTGCGATGGCAAACCGCGTTCACAATGGCTTCGCGCAATGCCTCTTCTGGCAGTTCCCAAATATTCTCGCGCTGCAGTGATTTGATCCGAAAGCTCACATTCAAATGGCGTTTCAAAAAGGCGACAGCCGCATCTATATTGCTTACGATATCGTCGTTGAACTCTTTCGCGTCGATAATGATTGCCTTGTCAACGCCCTTGAACAACGCACACACAACGCCAGCATGTCTGAATTTCACGTCTATGCTGTTTTTTCTAAAAAACAATGCGCCTGCGTTAGTAAAACACAGTGTTTCGCCAACTCTCGCGGCACAATTCAAGTTTTCCAAAATCGTTTCTTTGTCTAACACATTGGATATGCCAGCCTTTCGGACATAGAGCGCGTAAGCAGACTCATCAAATTTATCACTCACAGGCAAATCTTTGCGAACGATCTCATCGTATCGAACCTGTTCTTCATTTTGAAAAAACTCAACAATGCTATCTCGCTCAAGTTTCTGCGAATTGGGACCTGTTCGAAGAAAAAACCCCTTCGCACAAGCATAAGGCTTGTTCGTCCCTTCTGGCACAGTCACAACGACGATGTTTTCATGCACCGAAACTTCCACATCCAATCGCGGCTCGATCTGATTGACAGTGTCCTGAATACGTGAACGCGCAGAATTGCTCGTGTCTGTACCAACGATTTGCCCATCATCACCCACACCGATGAAAATCCGCCCACCCGATGCATTGGCAAAAGCACACACCTCCGAAGCCAACGACTTATCCGCTGTCTCTTTGAATTCTATACAACTGCTCTCACCCTCAGTGAGAATGGCGGCAAGATTTGTGAACAATGTGGTCGCTCCTTAGGGTCGGTTGTTAAGGACTTTTTGTGTGACGCGCCCTATCTCCCAAGTCTCCCTCTCTGAGGGAGATGTCTGCGACAGCAGACAGAGGGTGCTGGTCGATACGGGCGCGGTCGCCGCTATTCGCCCTGCGGGACGAATACGCGGCGACAAAGCAAACGATGGACTGTGTGGCTCTAGCCGACGAGCGTCGCGCATAGAAAGACCTCTCATGTGATACGCTGATAACAATAACTGTTCATATACATTGACTCTGGCGCGATATCAATTTCCCCATCGCACCACGTGACAACACCATGCTCTATGGTAACATCACTAAATATCTTTTCGTCTGCCAGTGGCTTAAATGCTTCCTGAACCAATAGTTGTGACGCATCGTACAAACGAAACTCGCCTGTACTAAACTCTAACAACATCATCATGTCATCCAACACTTTGACGCTGGCAATTTTGATATCATCTATGAGTTGTCCCGCATAAGCAATGCCATCTACAATATACATACTGTTACCCTTTACAGTGGTCTAATTTTGCTAAATTGCTCGCCTCGAACCGCCTTGTTCCAAGCCGCATACGCCTCATCCTCGTGCAAAGCAAGCCATCCAACGACCATTTTTAGTTGTTTATAGGGCAGTGAGCCCGAAAGCAACTCGCCGTCTATGGCAATGCTTGCGCAATACTCACCATAATATACATGAACATGTGGTTTGTTATGTTGCGCAATATCGTTGTACAGCAATTTGATGATGATTCCATAGAATCGCGATAACTCTGGCATAGTCTTTTCCTTGCATTATGTCTGATTTCTAACTTTATAGAAACCTACCTGTTTTGAGTTTATGTTCTCATCGGATGTCATCATCGGAAATCCGCGACTGAAAATCGCATTGATTATATTAAAAATTTCATTCTCACTGTAACCAATTTCGCGTAAAACTATGCAGTAGTTCAGCCACTCAGTAGTCAAATAATCCAAACTTATCCAATTATACACCTCTTCTCTCATATTACCGTGCGCGAAATTGTTTCGCTGTTTTTCAATTCTAGGTGGGAGTTCATCTATAATTGTTTTGAATTCCAGAAACACAAGAGATTTCATATTATTCTCACAGTCTACCCATTCCCCAATAACAGGCGAATAAAGCCAACTGGTAAACTTTGAGATAACGTTTTCGAACTGTTTAAGGGAATGCCTGAGTTTTGTAGAGAGGTTGATTGACAAATGCTTAATCCCCTTACGAATGAAGCTCAGATGCTTGCATTGCTTTGAATTATATTTCTTGCCTTTGGATAATGATTCTAAGGCACTTAAGCAATCTTCAATTACTTCAGATTTTTTGGAATCCGGCTTAATATCCATGTATTCATTGGCATTCCACTCAAATGCCGCTGTAATCAATAGCAATCTACCAATGGTATAACGAGAACGCTCTTTTGAGGAACAAGGAATATGAGCGGTGTACAGTTTATTTTCAGAAATAAATTTGAATAAATCTGATATTTTTGTCTCTAATAATCTATATAAGTTATGGTTTAATCTATTATAGTCATCGCTTTCCTCTGCTTCTTGTATGCGTTCATTATTGAAAGAAAGAGTATTTATACACTTTATATATTTTTTTTCTGATTCTGGAGGCAAATCATGTAGGATAGGATCAAAGGTGTCTTCACGTTCCGTGAGCAACACAACTTTACCCAAATATACGTTGGTACGGTAGTAGACGAATGCAAGAAATTTTTTCACAATCTGATACAACTGAACAAGTATATCAATATCTCTGGTTTTTTTGAATTCCAACTTCAAGATTGAACACATTTTTACAGGCGTCTCGCCTGCTGGCCATCCCGCTCCAAAATTAACAAACAATGTTGCATTCACCTGCATGCTGTTGAAGTCAAACGAGAAGTGTTTCGCATTTTCTTCGCGTGAGATGAATTCCAGTTTATGTTCTGCCATTACACTCTGAAAACAATTGTCTTTCAGAGCGAAATCTGTTGGGTAAAAATGGCTCAACTCCTTACACGAAAAACTCATGCTACTGAACATTGGCTCGTCATCTTGCAGAACTAGACACAATTCAACCACGCATGTTGATATATTCCCGATAGGTATTCTCCCAGTAGATACAAGTGGATCATCTTGAAATGGAAGTCGATGCATAAAAAATACAATCGTCTCGCCACTCTTCGTAATATTTCCTGCTACATATTTACGATCCGTGGTAAACTTTGGGCATGGTATGGATATGTATTTAGGAAATTTTTCATCTACAAAGAGGAAGTCTCTGCTATAGACGCTGAGCTTGCCATCTTCGTATTCATAGGGCATCCAGCAATTAGCACTTTGTATATAAACGTTGCCTGTTATCATTATTGCCTCACAATCTCACCAATATGCAACGACATGTTGCTATTTGATTCTTACTCCCTCTCTCAAATATCGCAGCCACAAACTCGTCGAAAACATTTTGCTCAACCAGTCGCGGAACATGCTCCATGGTCACCAGCTCTGGTGACAGTTCGCCCACGAGCCTCGAAAAATGCCGCAGAAGCCACCAACGCTTGTCAGATTCAGTCGCCTTCTGATTGTAGGTTGAAAATGTCTGGCATGGCGCACAGCCAGACAGGAGTCTAATGCCGTTTTTTCTGCAATGGCGTCCAAGCTCACTGGCCTCTAGCATTTCTACCGATTTGAGCAAAAACTTGGCACTATTGTTGGCATCATAGGGATACTCACAAGCTGGGTCAATATCGACACCAAGGCACACATCAATACCGGCCTTCATGAGGCCATGTGTGAGTCCTCCTGCGCCACAAAACAAGTCGATAGCATCTATCTTCCGCTTTGGCTTCGCACCAGTTGTAACCCCATTGGTCTTCATTGATATCGAATCCTCGCCTGCATCGTTCCTGAACAAATTCTAGTCACCAGAGAGCAGGAAGGTCGTCTGAACTGGCGCTTGCCCTGCGGGATCACACATGAATCAGACGAGAATCCGCTCTCTCAGCAGCTAATTGTACCAAGATTTTGCCATTTGTGACGAAAAAGCCGTCACAAATGGCAGGCAACGTCACACCTTTGCTCTCCACAGGCAATGCGTTGTAGGGGCAACCCTTGCGGTTGCCCTTCGCAGATCATGCGGGGCGAACTCTGTTCGCCCGATCTATATCAGGGTTTCCCGAGCGGGGCGTTGCGGGGTGTCCCCGCACAGGGGGTAGACGCGTATCGGCACGCGGTTGTCCGCGTGCCGAAAGCGGCGTAGGGGGCGCGGCCCCCCTCACCAGAGCGTTTTTAGTTTAAGTGACAACAGCGTTTCTTCTATTTGCAAAGCGAGAAATGCCGCTCAAGAATAACATTTTGCCCTTTACCCACAAGCGATACGCAGTATCGCAGGGGGTGTGGGGGAGCAATGCTCCCCCACAAAAAAACAAAAAACTCTACTTATTCAACCCCTCGGCCCATTGTTTGATTTTGGGGTAGGGGGAGTCGAGCGCAAGGAGGCGATACTTTTCGGGCTGCCAGGCCACGCCAACGCGCAGGGCGGATTTGGCGAGGGATTCGCTGTCCATTTCGAGGGCGTGGTGCAGAAATGCGTCTCGAATATCGGCGTCGACTTTTGACCATTGCAAGTCGAGTTTGTCGACGAGAATGGCCGCTGAGCTTGCGTGTGTGATGGGCCAGTTGGCGGCGGCCTTGAGGAGGTTTGTGAGTTCGCCTGCCTGCACCAGCCAGGCGATGGCATCGTGGCGAACTTCCGAGCGCATTTTCAGAAGCGAAATGGCGTAGATTTTTTCTCCTTCGAGACATCGCATGAGCCGTGCTTTGAGGATATCTTTCGGGAAGGCTGACGTTTGCAGAATCGTCTGGAGCGGCGTCTGGATGCCCTTGATGTCGAGCGCAGGCCAGCCGAGGAGGCCAAGAACGACCCCGAGATAGAGTTCGATGTCGTCCTCAAGGTTGGCGGCAGCGATTTCTGCAATGAGGCAGGCGTCATCCCAGCGAATGCTGAAGTTTCCGTCGCGGCCGGGCTGGGGCGTGCCACTCAGTGCCCAGACAAAATTCTCCCAGTCCTGACGCGAAATGTCGTCGTAGCTGTCGAGATAGAGGAGAATCTGCGTGAGGTAACTGGCCACGGGATAACCCGAACGACAATGCAGGCAGGCCAGCGCGTCTTTTGCAAGCGCGCGCAAATCTTCATTCGGCAAAAGCAGCGATGCACAGTAAAAGACCTCTCCCACAAATCCGCCCTGTGTCGACATCAGATCGAGCGGCAGGAGCGCGTAGCGATCCGCGATAGACTCAAGGTGAGACATCTGAGCAGAATTCAGGTGCAGGTGAAGCCGCTTCTCGGCGATGATCTCGACTTTTTCCCGGGCCGAAGCTGGCAATTTGGCGAGGAGATCGGAGAAACGTCGGCGTTCCTCAGGATTTTCGGAGATAAAGAAGGGCGTGATGCTCTGAGGATTAAGCCAGTCAATGCGCTGATGGTTTGGCAGTGCGAGATCGCAGCCCTGGCCCACAGACCCCGTATCTTCGCTCTCCTCCTCTGACATGCTCTGAGAGGATTCTTCCTTTTGAGTTTGTGGCGACACGCCGCCCTGAGTATGACCCTTTTTGCTTTGGTAGTCCTGCATTAACCCGGAAAGAAGCGGGTTGTTGCCTACCATCTGCTGAAAAGCAGGATTGTTCATGCTCTCAGCAATCTGCTGCTGCATCTCCGGTGTTTTCGACATCTGGTCGAGTTCGCCTAATAGCTCTGGATGCTGAAACAACTCCCCAATGAAGGCCATCGGATTGTTCTGGAACTTGTCTAGTCCGCCGAGCTTGTTGATCATTCCAAGAATGGTGGATTCTATGCTGTCCTTTGTCATGGTCTTGCCTCATAAGCGAGAATATGGACGGCTGCGAGAAGCGCCGCCCAGGCCGGAAAAACTTGCACACGAAATCTTTAGCCCACGACCAGCTTGATATTCGGGACGAGGGCCATGTTATAATCCGTCACCGTCACAAGCACAATGTAGCCTGCTTCCGCCTCCTTTTCCTTTTCTTTATAGATCCCGGTGTTACGGAGAATGGCGGGCAGAAAAACCCATGGCTGCCGGATAACTTCTTCTTCGACGAGTATGGGCAATACCGCCCAATACAGACTCATGCGCGCACAAATCCTTGGCTTCGTACTCATCGCCAAAATCGGCGCGTGCGGGCGTTCTGTGGAAACCATTCGGCATGTCTCGCCCGTATTGGAGCACACGGCCATGGCTTTGGCATTGAGTTCGCGCGCCATCTGTGCCGCAGAGCGAGAGAGGCCCTCAAAGATTTGAGTCGACATCGTTGCTCCACGCTCGGCCAGTTCTTCATGGGTGACCAGTGACAGGAAACGATCTGCCTGAGATTGATAGGCCTCGATCATGCGCACAACGCGATCCATCGTTCGAACGGCTTCTACCGGAAAACGCCCCACGGCCGTTTCTCCCGAAAGCATCACCGCATCTGCGCCGGCCATTGCTGCCCAGGCCACATCTGTCACCTCGGCACGTGTCGGCGTGCTCATGCCAATCATGGATTCAAGCATCTGTGTCGCCACGATGACCGGCTTGTTGGCTTCGATGGCCATGCGTGTAAGCTCTTTCTGGATGAGCGGGATTTCTTCGGCCGACATTTCGACCCCAAGATCTCCGCGTGCAATCATCAGGGCATCCGATATTGCAAGGATTTCGCCAATATTTTCAAGTGCTTCTGGCTTTTCGATTTTTGCAATGATGGGAATGTCGGCGCAATTCGTACCAAGAAACTGCTTCAATTCTTCAATGTCTGCTGCGCTCTGCACAAACGACAGCGCCAGATAATCCACCCCAAGCTCGCAGGCAAGCGCTGCATCTTCCCTGTCTTTGGCCGTAAAGGCAGGAGAAGAAATTTTAACATTGGGCAGGTTAATGCCCTTGCGATCTGACAATTCGCCGCCACGAATGACCGTGCATGAAATTTCCGTGTCTTCGACGGCATCTACGCGTACCGAACGTGTGCCATCGGCCATCAGGATGATGTCCCCGCGCTTAACGTCTTTAGCCAGATGCTCGTATTCACAGGGAATCAGCTGCGCCGTGCCCGGGACTTTGCGCACAGTCAGTGTGACCTGGGTCCCTTCGATCAGCATAATCGGGCCGTCCGGGAAAAATCCCACGCGAATCTTTGGACCGCAAAGATCCCCAAAGACGCCCACGTGCTTTCCGCTGCGCGCGATGGCTTCTTTCACCAGCCGAAAACACTCTCTGTGGGATTCGTGCGTGCCGTGCGAAAAATTCATGCGAAAAACATCGACACCTGCCTCAATCAGCGCATCCAGAATGGCTGGTGCTGTCGAAGATGGACCAAGCGTCGCCACAATCTTTGTGCGGCGGAAAGTCAAAAGTTCGTTTTTAAATTCAAGTCGTTGCTTCATGGTGACTCCGTGATGACGAAACAAAACAGGCAATCGGCTGCATATCCTATATGAACCCGACGAATGCAATCAGAAACTGGAAACTAACGGGAAGGGTGGGGGCAGCGCCCCCTGCGCCGCTATCGGCCACAAACCCCCGTCGCCTGCGGCGCCACCCCCTTTGTGAAAGGGGGCGTGGCCGATACGCGTCTACCCCCATAGCGGGGCCTCAGTCGCCGGCCCCGCAACGCCCCGCTCTTGCGACTGCGTCGCACGGGCGACCGAGGACGGTCGCCCCTACGAAAACATCGTTGCCTCAATGACCACCTGTAGGGGCGGATGGCAATCCGCCCGTCATGGCATCGCCTTGTGGCGATGATGGCCAACGTTTGCATTTCATAAAATTATCCTTTTAATTCAATGAATTTGTAATGATTTCAGGGATTTGACTTGGTCTTGAAGCCACTTCCTGGAGTGCAGTGTCGACAAGGTGATAAATGCGCCACATCGTATGTCCCTGGGGATCGTTTAGGGGAATGGCGAGCCGCCCTCCGTCCTTGAGCTGTAAAAGATAAGCATCGGGGATGGCGTTGAGGGATGCAGTCACGATGATGACATCGTAGGGCGCGTTGCGAGGCCAGCCCAGAATGCCATCTGCCGAGAGGAATTTAACGTTGTCGATGTTGAGGCGGTTAATGTTCTGCCGGGCGATTTCGGAGAGGTATTCGTTGATCTCGACGCTGAAGACCTGATCCGCGAGGCGGCTCAGGAGTGCAGTAAGATACCCGGTGCCGGTGCCGATTTCCAGAACGCGATCCGTTGGTTGGATGTCGATGACAGACAGAACAAAAGCGATATCAGAGAGTTTTAATGTGGTCTGATGGCTGCCGATGGGGAGCATCTTGTCATCGTAGGCCCGGTGCCGGGCAATATCAGAAACGAAGATCATGCGGGGGAGAGATTCGAAGGCATCCCGGAGATTGGGTTTCATGTCTGGAAACTGGGCATATATGATCGCCATTCCCTTGACGCGATCCTCCCTGAAGTTGGTGTTTTTCCCCACAACGGGGAGGGTGATTTGCTCTGGTGACTTCGCACAGCCCATCACAAGCAGGAGTGTCATGGAGAGCCAAAAACCAACTTTAGCCATGATTATTCCTTTTGTGCAAAAGCGTCCATGAGTTCTGTTTGTTCCGTTGAGCGCAAATAGAGTGCCGTGAGTTTCGACATTTCCGGCGTCGCCGGCATGTTTTTGAGGTCATTCCTGCTAAAATCTCCAACGCATTGGCCCTTGTGCAGGATGAAAAACCGCGTACAAAGCGGCTCAAGCATATCCAGGATATGACTCGATAAAAGCAGTGCGCCGCCGGCCTGGGTGTAGCGTTTGAGATATTGGCTGAGTCTGAAGGTGCTCTCCGGGTCAAGTCCTACGAAGGATTCGTCCAGGACGACCAGTTCTGGTCTGGCGACAAGGGCTGCTGCCATGGCAACCTTTCGGGCCATGCCGCCGGAATATTCGCGGATGAGGCGGCGTCTTGCCTGGCCAAGATCACAGATCTCCAGAAGTTCATCAATAGCGGTCTGTGATGTCTGTGTATCAAGCCCACGAATCTTAGCCACAAAAGTCAGGAGCTCTTCTCCCGTCAGGTGCTGATATAAGGCAATGTCCTGTGGCACAAAGCCTAAATGGCGTCTCGCTTCTACAGGTGCCTGGCTGACATCATTGCCCATAATGCGAATGCTCCCGGCGTCAAGCCGGGTCATGCCGGCAATGGCCCGCATGGTTGTTGATTTGCCAGCGCCATTTGGGCCAATAAACGCCACCGATTCACCAGGAGCGATTTGCATGGACAAGCCATCGACCGCCGTAAACTCGCCATACTTCTTCGTAATCTGCTGAACATCCAAAACGCAATTCATGACATCATACTCGTGGGCAACGCAAAGGCTGAAATGACAAACAACGCGGCCAGAAGGTAAGTCACAGGCCGCGTCGCCTGCCCAAAGCGGTAAACCATCCGCGACATGATCCAGGTTGAGGCAATATAAAGGCCTGGGGTGCATACCAGTGCCAGGATCGCCGAATGCCACAGGCCGTGAAAAAGCATCGGGACAACAAGTCCAAGCGTTGCCATGACAACATACGGGAACATAATCTGGAAACATGCCAGGCGTTTGGCCTGGGCGATAACATCGGAAGCAATGGGCATCGTATCGAGAAGGCCAGTCTCAAAACGTTCACTCTGAAGCACATGCCATGGATGAACCAGCATCAGATAAGGGGCCACGGCCAGGAACGGAAGAAACAGCTCATGGCTATAGGATGGGGTTGAAAACAATGCGATAGCCCCCAGCACAGCGATGCCCACCATAAGGAGCATTGTTGACGTGTGGCGGCGCCGAAACTGAAGAATGTCCTTGGTGACAAGCAGCGATCGCACAGACGGGGCTTCGAGCATCCTCATTCGGGGCTTGTCATCAATGTAGGCATAGTGCGCATTGAGAAGCACCATGTCGTTATCTGAAAAATTGGCCAATACCGCATAATAACGGCGCGAAAACACGACATAAGCATAGCCCATTGAAGCTGCAAAAGCACCCATGACAATGCCGGATGCTGTCATGGCAGCATCCATGGCCTGAGGCTTGAGCAAGGCCTCTCCAAGCAACTTTAGCAGCAGCACGAGGATCAGGGATATCGCCAGCGCTATGGCAGGCGCTGCTGTAAATTTCGAAGCTGCCGCCTGTCTTGTCGTCGACGGTTCAAGCGTTGACTGCCCCACATACATGATGGTTGCAGCGGATACCGCCACACAAAGGCACAATCCCCCCACCCAAACCCCAAGGCACATAAGGCCCAGCATTGGATGCGTCAGTGACAGGGGAAACCAGAATGCCGCCATCGGCAGGGACGACCGCAGGATGCCGAAAAATGTCTGTCGCATCCGAAGCGCAAAAATTGCCTGCGGCAAAATCGGGTGCTGCGATAAAAACTTGATATCCTGGCGGCGGAACAACACTTCCATCACGAAAAAGGACAAAAATGCCGAGGCCAGACAGGTCAGCCAAAAGGCCATTTCGAGCGGTATTCCGCCGGGCTGATCGGGGGTGATGCCATACGACGGCTCCAAAATCCCCCATGACAACAATGCCATCAGGGGCAAAGAGAGTATGTAAAGCACAACACTGCGCATACCTGTCGGCTTTGAAGCCGTTGCGTAGTGAATGAGGACTTGTCGAGGAGACATTCGAAACCACCCTTACCAGTGAACTAACCCCATGCCCTACAGCGGTTCGCGGCCCAAAAAGATATGTGGCTCCTGCGTTGGTGCCTGCGTGGAAGAATCCTGCGGATTTGCATAGACTGGCCGGGGGCCTGACTTAATGTTCATGACAGACTCAATCTCACGCTCAATTGAAAGCATGCGCCGCTCCGAAAGCCGTGCCAGCTGAGAATCCAGATTTTGCTTAAGGAATTGTTCGTAACGGCGGTGGGCAAGGTCATACTGTCCACTGCGATAGGCCTCTTCTGCTTCGTCGAAAATCTGACGCGATGGCGTATGAGCCGGCTGACAACTCGCCGAAAGGAAAACCAGCCCAACAGCCCAACACAGAATCATTGCCCGATTCATAACGCTTCCACCCAGCATAGATTTCGGCGGTCTGACCCAATACAAACCGCGATGCTCTGACTTCATATACGATTTTAGACGGTCTGAAAAGTACAAGAACCGCCGTATGCGCTGCGGGTGGGTGAAGGTGCTACTTATCGGCAGTTTTTATCAAAATGTAATTTTTGTGGGATACCTGCTTGCATCTCGTACTTGATGCGCATATCATGCCCAGAGGGCGTGGGCAGATGTCATGGAGACACACGTGATCGCGTCTGGTTGGTCGGCAGGAGGCCTTGTGTTGAAGAAGTTGGTGCGAGAGGAACTGTTGGAAGCTTTTGGGCAGGGCAAGCGAGATTTTCAGCGTGTTAATTTGAATGGGGCGGATCTGCAGGGGTGTTTTCTTTCGTCGTGCAATTTTGCCGGTGCTTCTTTTTTGGATGCCAACCTGTCAGGGGCCACACTGCAAGAGTCGTCTTTTTCAAGGGCGAATCTTAAGGATGCGACATTTGCACATGCCGACATGAAGGGGGCAGACCTGAGTTGGGCGAATGCCTGCGGCGCAAATTTTGAGGGAGCAGACTTAACCCGGGCGAAGGCGCATGCGACAGATTTTTCAGATGCCTTGTTGATTCGGGCTCGATTTGAGGAGACAGACTGCCTGGGGGCAAATATGTCGGGTGTCAATGCCCCGGACATATGGATGGAATCTGCGAATCTCGAGTGTGTCAATTTCTCGGATGCCTGCCTGATACGAGCCAACCTGCGCGGTGTGAGGGGAGCATGGCTGGATTTGTCTCACGCAAAGCTCAATTGGGCGACAATGGCCTGGGCTCAGTTAGAGGCAGGAAACTTTGAAGGCGCTGATCTGACAGATGTCACCCTGCTTGCAGCCAACATGAGTTATTCGAACATGCTGAATGCGAATCTTGGTGGCGCCAATCTCGATTCTGCCGATCTTTGCGCAGCCGCTGTTCCAAAGTCATGTATGGCTATTGCCAGCCTCTCTTCTGCCAGGCTTTCTCACCAGACTTACATGCGTTCCGAATGGCGGCGAGAAGACCTGCGAGCCTGGCAGCTTCGGGGAGCAATGATTGTCGACCTTGAGGCTTTTTCGAACGAAGCTCAGGGTGATGTCAGAGAAGGCGAAAGCTGCCTGAGAGACGATGCGCGTTCAGTACGGGCTTTGGCTTGAATCGTCTTCTAATCATGAAAAGGCCCTTGTCAGGTGTAGCCTGATGGAATAGAAGGTGGCAGTGTTTCCTGGCAGCATGCCGGGAAGTTTGCTCACCGAAATGAGGGAAGATTTGTGAGAAAGTCTCTATCGAAATCGCGGGGTCTCATATTCATGGTGGTTGCATTCGCTTTGGCAGGCTGTCGTCTTGAGCAGGAACCAGAGCGGCTGCCAAAGCATGCAGAGGCCGAAAATACGGTGCGGCTATGCTCCGATGGCATTGATAATGACGGCAACGGACTGATCGATTGCGATGACCCTGGCTGTCTGGAGCTGGGTACCCCAGAGAACCCAGGGCCGGGCATGATCGTTTGCCCGCACATCAGGAAGGCGGATGGCTCCATCCAATTCCTTGAGAGTGTCGTCTCTTTTTGCAGCCAGAGTTCGGCCAATTGCGTACATCCTATTTGCATGCTTATCAAGCCATGCTGTCCGACATGCCCCGATGGAACCGACATCTATACATGTTCGGATGGAAAGGATAATGACGGCAATGGCTTTGTCGATTGCCAGGATAACGCCTGCAAGGGCAGCCCTGCCTGCTGTATTCGCACTGGCCCGGAGACCTCTCTGGAGGCATGTTCCGACGGCATTGATAACGATTGCGATGGCTACACCGACTGTGCTTCCCATACTTGCACACGGGCTAACCGCGGTGCCTCGCCAGAGGCTATCGAATACTGCAGACGATTCACCTGCGGCGATAGCTGCGGGCCAGAAGATACCCTCGAAGCCTGTTCGGATGGCATTGACAATGATGGCAACGGTTTCACCGACTGCGCTGATTATTCGTGCAGCAGGCTGAATACTTTTTGCAACAGCTCAAATCCTGCATTGGATAGACCAGGATGCAACAGAGAGGCAGTGGAGTATTGCGTTAATCTCGTAAAGCCCGCAGTACCTGAGAACACCGAGGAACTGTGTTCCGATGGGATCGATAATGACCTCAATGGCCTCATTGATTGTGATGATCCTGCCTGCAAGGGATTTGATTATTGCAATCCTCCCGGCGGCCTCACACAGGAACCCCCTGACAGGCCTCTGAACTTCAGCACGCTCCCAGCCTCTGAGCGCGCAGCTATTTTGGCGCTGGAAAAACTACTCTGTACCGATGGTATTGATAATGATCGCAACGGGCGAAAAGATTGCGAAGAGTATCGCTGCCAGCTCCTGAGCCTGATAAAATTAGAAGGAGACGAGGCCATGTATCAGATCGATTGTGGACTCTGAGCCCTCGATTCATGCCTGCATTCAAGAGCGCGGTTGGATTTTCCTCCGCGCTTTTTTTAATGAATCATTTCGCCCTCTGCCCACAAGCAGTGCGTAGCATTGCAGGGGGAGGGGAGCAGGTTCCCCCACAAAAAAATAAAAACGGAGAACCCGGCATGAAATGGGATATGGATTCGGAAGGGCTTGCACGCGTTGACCTGGACATCGGAAAAGTCAACGCCTTTGGTAAAGTCGCCATTGAGGCTTTTGACAACATGCTATCTGAAGTCGAACCATTGTTTGGGGAGGTGCGTGCCATTCTCATCACAAGCCAAAAAGTCTCGTCCAAAGGTACGCCCATCTTCTCGGCAGGTGCCGATCAATCCGAGCGTCTTGACTGGACCCAGGACGAGATCCTCCAGCACCTCATGCGTCAACGGCATGTCGTACACCGGCTGAGAACTTCGAAACTCTTCATCATTGTGCTCGTAAGCGGCGTGGCCCTCGGATTGGGTGCCGAACTCTGTGCCGCCGCCGATGCCGTCTGGGCAACACCAGCTGCACGGTTTGGCTTTCCTGAAGCCAGGCTGGGTATCGTACCCGGAGCAGGTGGCCTGATATGGGCACACAGGCATTGCATACAGCCAAGAGTGGCGATGCAGTACATCATGAGCGGAGAACAGTTTTCCGCAGAAATGGCTCGGCGCCTGGGACTCGTCGATCACATCTGCCAGGATGTGGATCAGGCCATCGACAACATTCGGCTCTGGGTCAGCGAGCTCCGCAAAACGCCACCCCATACTCAGGTCATTCTTAAGCAATCCACTGCATCTTTTTTGCCCTGCGATAACGATTGTGTCATCGAGCAGGAAGCATACCGCCAGACACTTGCTGAGAAATTATAGAGTGGGGGAGCCAGCTCCCCCACACCCCCTGCGATACTTTGTATCGCTTGTGGGTAGAGTGGCAACGTGCATTATTTTTGGCCACATACCCTGCATTGATAGAAAGAGTACTCACGAAATTATCACAATAAGTTTTTTGTCTGAGAGTTTTTCGTGAGTTGAGTGGGCGATTTTGGGGAAATAAGTTTTCCAAAATCCCCAGGTCATGTAGGGGGCGGCAATCTGCCGCCCGCCATGGTGATGTGCCAAATCGTACGGGCGTAGCGTGCTACGCCCTACGGCATATTTGCAGACATTTTTTACGATCATGAAAAATAAGGCATGATTTTCGCCGACAATTTCGCAAGCGAATTAAATTCATTTGCAATGACATATACTGAACAAAAGAAACTACGATTTTAAAAATCAAAAGAAACCAGACTGACAAAACACGACATCATTTGTTCAGCACATATGCCAAATTTAAAAATCCCTTAAATTACAAAGGTTATTGTTTGTTGGTCGGTTATCTGCTGATGATGCTGGAATATGGGCACATGAAAATACCATGATCAGGGTTTATCCGACAGCACGTGGTCTTTGGGGGTCGCCGCGTTCAGAGAACAGCGTGAATAAACCCACACACGATTTTTGTGTGCCACTTCAGGCGCAGGTTTTTTGGGTGGGCTGGCGTGGCATGGTGCTGTAAAGTGCACCAGAAATTGTGGTCACGAAAAAATCATGACAAAACAAGTCAAAGATGCGGCATTTATTTCTCACAGGCGATGCGTCTCCCAGGCAGATAATATCTGCCCGGCAGGGGTGTGGCAGGGCCATTGAGTTCTAAAATTTCATCATTCTCGCAAGCGAGAAACCATCTCAGGAAACGTGAATTTTGGGCAAAAATGTAAGGGCAGACCTGCGTGTCTGCCCTGTTGTTCCCTTGATTAGAGACGAACAATCACGGTTTCATCTTCGACGTTGACATGCAAGGCGTCGGGCAGAGCGTCGTGTGCCAGGATCCACTCTGCGATGCGCGACTCGATCAGTGACTGGATCGTTTTGCGCATCGGCCGGGCTCCGTAGTTGGGGTCAAAACCGCCATGGGAGAGGAGGTAGGGGACGATTGAGGCTTCGTCAAAGTGCAGGCGAATGTGTTTGTCATCGAAGAGCCGGCGACCTGAGTCGAGGAGCAGCAGCGAAGCAATGCGTTCGATCTGATCGATGCTGAGGGGGTGGAAGACGAGCTTCTCTTCGATGCGGTTCCAGAGTTCGGGTGAAAATCGTGCCAGGGCGGCCTTGAGAATGATTTGCTCTGCTTCGGAGGGGCTGAGTGAATCGATTTTTCGGTCAAAACCGATGCCTTTGCGCGTGGCGCGCATGACATCCTGTGCACCGAGGTTGCTCGTCATGATGATGACAGCATTTGAGAAGTTGACGTGCCGGCCTTTGGCATCGGTCAGCCTGCCTTCATCGAGAATTTGCAGGAGGATGTTCATGATATCCGGGTGTGCTTTCTCTATCTCATCAAAAAGCACGATCTGGTAGGGGCGTTTTCGAAGCGCTTCTGTCAGCAGGCCGCCGTCATCAAAACCCACGTATCCGGCAGGGGCGCCGATAAGCTTTGCGACGGCATGGCTCTCCATGTATTCGCTCATGTCAAAGCGTACGATATTCTTGTCCGAGCCAAAAAGGAAGTCGGCAAGAACCTTCGCCGCTTCCGTTTTGCCTACGCCGGTTGGGCCGAGAAAGAGAAAACTGCCAATGGGGCGCTGAGCGCCAAACCCTGCATGATTGCGGCGAATGACCTGGGACATTTTGGCCACATTGGCTTCATGGCCCACCAGGCGCCTGCCCAGGAGCGTCTCCATCTGCATGAGTTTCTGCTTTTCTGTCATGAGAAGGCGCTCGACGGGAACTTCTGTCACCTGCGAAATGACATGCGCCACATGGCGCGTGTCAACGCGCGTATCGCCCGAGCGAACGCAGAAGCTGCCTGCCCTGTCCAGCACGGACAGCGCTTTATCCGGCAAGGCCCGTTCCTGGATATAGCGATCCGCCAGCTTGACGGCCGACACAATGGCAGTATCTTCGTATTCAACGCCATGGTGCGTTGCGTATTGCCGGATGATGCCCTGGCGAATGATGTCGATGGAAGTCTTGGCGTCGGGCGCCTTGACTTCGATAAAATCAAAACGGCGCTCAAAGGCAGGATCCGAATCAAATGCACGGCGAAGCTCTGCCGGAGTTGCCGCGCCGATGCACATCAATTCTCCGCGCGACAGGGCGATCTTGAGTTCAAGGGCGGCATCCGTGTTGGGATCCCCGGGCGAGGATGACAACCAGCTGTGAATTTCATCCAGAAACAGAATAATGTGACCGTTGGCGTTGCGAACCTCGGATTTGATGGCGTGGATGCGCTCCTGGACGGCGCCTCGAAGCTGTGTGCCACAAAGCATGGCACCATGATCCAGCGCAATGATCGTGTGCTGATTCAGGCTCGGCGGTGCTTCATGCTGCGCCATGCGAAGCGCAAGCCCTTCGATAATCGCCGTTTTGCCCACCCCGGCTTCGCCAATCAAAATCGGATTGTTGCTGCGGCGCTTATTCAGAATGTCGATCAGCTGCGCAATTTCATGGTCTCGCTGGATGACCGGGGCAATGCGGCCGCTCTGAGCCTCCGCCAGAAGATTGCGCCCAAAACGGCAAAGCGTGGGATATTTCGACGGACTCAGGTTGAGCGGATTAAACCCGGCCGGTGCCCGCCTGGATTGGGAAGACTGCGATTTCTGACGCGTATAGACAGAATTTGCGTCGTTCACCGAGTGAAGATTCCGCACCTCCTGGGAGGCCTTTTTCGAGATAATCGGGGCCTGAGAAGGCGTCGAACGACGCGCCTCTGTTTCAGAGGTTTCGACACTTTGTGCGCCGGTACTGGCTTTTTTTGAACCGCTGCCTGCGCCATCCCGTGCCGCTTCCGGTTTCTTAGCGGATGACTGGCTTTGCTCAGCCGGTTTGACTCGCTCTGTCTCTATGGATGGCGTCTGCTTCTGCTGGAGTCGCCGTGCCAAATCGACCGCTGTCGCCTGCTGGCTCTCACGCGCAGTGGGCGCCTTCTTCAGTGCCTTGCTGTGCCCATCAGAAACCACCGTTTGTTCAGGCGAAGATTTACGGCGGCCTGTATCTGCACCCGCCGTTTCATTGCAACGCTTTACGGGTGGCATCAAATCCTGAATTTCCTCTGGCGTCATTCGTTTCTGGCGCATCGGCAGTGCCGGCACCTGCTCCAGAGATTCGAGCGTATCTGCGACCCCAACCTCGAAACTGGCGGCATATTCCTGGCCAAAACTCACCGAAGGCCGCGGCTCGATGTATCGCGTCGGCGTCAGCGTCGATGACTTTCGCTGTACCGCCACCGCACTCATTGACACCTGAGAGTTGCTGCGCACATGCGCCTGGGCATGCGTTTGAACGGGTTCCGCATGGCCATAGAGACAGGAACGAACGCGCTCAAAATCCAATCCCAGCGCAAGAAGCAGCGATTGCCCCATGCAGCGCTCATCCAGAATCGCCATCAAAATATGCGTTGCCCGCACGCTGTCTTCGCGAGCCAAAGCGGCCAGACGGCTTGCCCGGTCATACAGTCGCTGCGACATGTCCGAAGGCTCTGGCCTCAGCGAATGCGCACAAAGGCCATGTTCGTACGACTCAAGTGTGACGCCAAAACCCGATAATATGTCGCGCGCTGCACTGGGAACCCGAAAAACACTGCGCAGGAGCAGGGCCGTGTTCAAACGAACGCGCATCTCGCCTGCATCGCGTTCCGCGTCCCTCACTATCCGAACCAGGTCATCGGTCCACGGCAGCGTCATTTGTCTTCCTCCATGAAGATTGGCAATTTAATACAAAAAACGCCGACAAGACGCGGCGCAATACGGGCATGTTTCCGCATCCTGCTCACATGCCCTCACTCTGACGCAAACAGCAACCCACCCCATACACCAATCCCATTCTGCGCGCAAGATGCGTGATTCGCTCTCAGCATCAATCCTTGTCGGGAGACAGAATCTTTTGAATTCTCGAGAGCGCCACATGGTATTCCTCAGGCGATTCAACGCCTTCCAATACATTGTACGCATACGAAAGCGCTTCCAGCGTCTCATAATCCTCGCGCGAAAACGACGTCCCACCCTCCAGCCGCTCCAATGCCCCTGCATACTCTCGTACGATTTCCCGGCAAAGCTTGTTTCGCTTCGCCGTGTTCCCGCGCCGTTCGGACGACCTGGCCAATCGCATCAAATCTTCCGAGACAAAATTCGCCTGATCATACAGGAAAATGCGCGTCATCTCCAGGCCCGTCTCCAGGCAGCGATCGTAGGCATCAAGCGTTCCCTGACGCTCAAAATGCCCCGCCAGCATGCGCACCGCCTCGCGTATCCGGCGCCCCGCCAGCCGCATCGAATCCGATACGCCATCTTCGTCCGCAACCTCCTGCATGCTCCGGGACAGCTTCGGAAGCTCCGACAAACACTTCCCTGCCAGCGTCTCCGAAATCTCATCCTCGCCGCCTTCCTCAAACGCCAGCACAAACTGCGCCAGGTTGATCAATACCCGATCGCCGCTGCTGCGCATGCGAATGCGAAGGCGATACATCTCATCGCTGTCCCCCTCCTCCAGAAGCTCACGCACAATCGTCAGCAACGAAATCGAATACGAGTCCGTATTGTCTTCACTGCGAAAAAAAGCATAAATCTGCTTCATCGCGTCATCGCGATGCCCCGCCGAAATAGCACGGCACAATTCCGCATGCTTACCCATAAAAACCGTCTTCGACATGGACTCCTCCTCATAAACGGGAACACGACAAACGCTGCCCACTGCTAAACCAAATTCACACCCTTTCGTCACGGTTTTTTTTCGGGGGAACGCGTTCCCCCGTATCCCCTGCGATACTGCGTATCGCTTTTGGGTCAAGCAGTATCGCCTTTGGACAATCAGTTTTGGCCCTCTGAAGTTTTTTGGCTGTGGGGGCAGCCGCCCCCTGCGCCGCTATCGCACTCGCCAAACTACATGCAGGTTTTCATCAAAACTTTCTGTAAATTAAGGACAATTTTTTGAAATTCAGACAAAAAACAATCCCGGTTGTCGACATTTTTGTCTATGAGTGAGTGTTCGCAGTCTCTCACGCCCACAAGCAATGCGGAGCATTGCAGGGGGTGTGGGGGAACGAGTTCCCCCACAAAAGGTTCCCGCAAAAAATAAGGAAATTCTCATGGAAGTACAGATTCAGATTAAGACGGCTGGCCGCCGTCAGAGTATTTTTGAGCTCAGGCGGCAGGTGATACCAGACAGCGTAAAAACGGCGTGTGACCTCATTGAGGCACTGGTTCGCGATAATGTGCGCGCGTACAATGCCAGGCAGACAGATGCGCCGTTTTTTTCTGTTTTAACCCAGGAGGCCATGGAAGATGGCGTTGAAACAGGGGCTGTCCGTTTTGGCGACCGACGAAACGAAGAAACACAGGACGAAGAAGCGGCTGTCGCAAACGCGCTTTGCTGTTTTGAGGATGGTTTGTTTCGCCTTTTTGTTGGCGATAAAGAGGTGCTGGCACCAGACGGGACGATGCATTTGAAGGATGGCGATACGGTGACATTCATCCGTCTGACGATGTTGGCAGGACGACGCTGGTAAGCAAAGTTTTTTGCTCACAAAGCAAGGCATGTTGCTATAAACAATAACATATCGCCCTTACCCACAAGCAATGCGTCCATAGGGGCAGATAATATCTGCCCGGCAGGGGCGTCAGGTGAAACTCCCTTTCGAAAAACGTCAATTTTTGCCAATAACGAATCATTTCGCCCTTACCCACAAGCAATGCGCAGCATTGCAGGGGGTGTGGGGGAACTGGTTCCCCCACAAAAAAAAGAAAAATTAATGATAGACGAAAAAATCTGCAAAGAATTCCGCGAACAGGCCATGAAGCTGACGAAGGGTATGAAGGGGCGCACAGGCGAACTTGTCGCTGCCCTCTCTGGTTACTATTACGAGAGGCGCGAGCAGGTGCGGCAATGGCTGTCTTTGGCCGATTTGCTTGAGTCAGTGTTTTCGGATGGCATTGAACCGATATATTTAGCCGTGCATGGGCGAGAAATCGCGGACAAGGCGGTAAAAGTCGCACGGCGCATTTTCGAGAGTCCGTATTCGATGTCAGTATATCGGCGGTCGTTTCATGCGCAGGATTGGCGAGAGTATGCGCCGGCATTGGTGGAGCTCATGGATGGAGCGTACTATCCGTGGGGCGCGTGGTATGCGGAACTGGGCAAGTCAGGCAATCGACTGTGTGAAGAGGGGGTGTGCAGTACGTTGCTGAGCGAATTCCTGGCGATGGAAATCAATGAGGGGAATGCGGCGGTTATTGGGTTCGTGCGCAACGCGTGTTTAGCCGACAACAATGTGCAGGTGCTGACGCACGCCATTTTGCTGTCTGTCGTTAAGTGCAGCCATGTCGATTTGCACAGGCTTTTGGGCGATCTGTTGCTGGCGGCAAAGCTGCAGGAGGGTTTGCGGCAATCGATTTTGGAAAATGCCGACATGGGTTCGGTCGACGTCCTGCGCATGTTGATGCAAATCGTTCATGACAACGATTTGCTGCGCTTTTCTGCGGCATTGCGTGCGCTCGGAACGTGGATGGGATTGGGCTATGGCTTCGAAGACAAGCGGCAGGCCGCAAAGGCTCTGAGGCTGGGTCTTGTATACCTCGAAGATGCACAGGCGCGCACGAAAGCATTGACCAGCGACGATGCGCTTGAGGCTTACGTTGCCCTATGGGCAGCCGCAACGGGCGAAGTATCGGCTACGCAAGCAGCTATCGAAACGCTTTTGACCGGCAAAACCTATCAAAAGCTCCTCGCACTCTATTTTGCCGATCAGACAGGGTCACAAAATCTCAAGGTCGCAACAGCCATGGCGGCATTGCAAGACGACAATCTCGATGTTCTGGCCTATGCCGTGAATAACCTTTCTGGAATCCACTACGGATGGTGCCGAAGCTACGAGAGTTTCAAAAAGAATTGCATCGAAAATTCGCCCGCAGACCCTGCGATCAGACGCCGTCTGTTCGACAGCCTGACTGCGCTGTTGCCGCGTTTACCCAAAAAGGAGCACGCTGTCGCCGGAAAACCTTTCGAATGGGCAGGGTGCTCGCTTAAACAGGAAAGTGTCGTCAAAATCCTCATGACGCTGTGCGGTTGCGACAATGATAAAAACCAGATCGAAACGCTGCGAACGAATCTGGTCATGGGCGATTCCTACGATCGATGCCGATACATCGACATTCATCTGAATCCGCCCAAAGATGACGCAGACCGCGCGTATATGCTCACACTGCTCAAGGATAAAAGCGTCCCCGTGCGCACAAAAACCCTTGAGGTCATGGCTAAACTCGTCGGCACCCCGGAAGAACTCGACGTTGTCGCCAAAATGCTCAACCTCAAAACCGGAGAACTGCGGCAACACGCCATCGACTTCATCTTCGGCGCACAACACGCCGATGCACTCGACACCACACGTAAACTGCTTGCCGATAAATCCGAACATCGCCGTCTGGCTGGCCTCAATATTCTGGACAAAATGCGCAAAGCAGAAAGCATCGATCAAAGTATCGTCGCAGACTGCATCGCGCTCATGCCCAAAGTGACGCAACCCGAACAAATCCTGATCGACGAACTCAAATCATCGGCGGACAGAAGCAAATACACCAAAGCAAATGGCTTTGGATTGTACGATGTCAACTATTTCCCCGAATTTGCGCCACTCGAAAAAGTCGAACGCCATAATGCCAAAACCGTCTTTGGTTTTTCTGTGGATCGTATAAAAACCATTTTCACGGGGCTTTGCAATATCATCGAAGCCAATAAAGATTTCACCTATGACGCAGAAAAACGCTGGGACAGCGGCGTCGACACTATCGTTCTGGGAACCTCAGGCTATCTTCGCTACCCCATCAACAAAAAAGGCAGCCAACGCTATACACTCGATGAATACGTCCTGCCTGAGGTCTGGCGCGCGTGGCTGACAGATAACAAAGTCACCTGCGCTGAACTTGCCGTATTAAAATTCATGGACGCCATGGAGAGATGGAGCGGCGGATATTCCCCCAACTATCAACCCTGGGTTGTCAAAATCCTCAACAAGCACCTCGCGGCGAAAAAAATCAACGAACTCTCGCTTTTCTGCGAGGCGTGCTCATTCGGTGAACTGGCGAAAAATATCCTCACCGGTCTCTTGTGGTACGAATTTTCTGCCAAAGAACGATTCGATGTCATATCGGGCGTGTTGGCAGATCTCTTCGACATCGTGCCCGAAAAAGACTGGGGGCGTTCTGTCAAGCCGGATAAAAAGAAGAAAGCCGATATTGATTGGGATGACGATGATATCGATCTGGATGATTTTGACGATGATGACGACGAGGGCGAAAAATTCGCGCAGATCGACGAGATCGAGTTCTTGCACAACTGCATGACCGACAAAGCCAAAGACGAAGACGACGCCCGCTTCATCGCGTATTTGGGGGTTGGATTCAGGCGCGCAAAATTGTGCGACTACTTTTTCCTGAACTTGGGGCCATATGATTTGGCGCGTGGGGTTCGCATGGGTGTATTGCGCGAAGACGCCATACTGCGCGCCGTCATGTGTTCCGGTCAACGCTACATCCGGCAATTCGCAAGGAAAATGGATTCCGAGCAAACAGAAGACAACGCAGAAGACCGGTTGCTGCTCAAAAAACTCTCCGAACGCGCCGCAGAACGCATCATCGAAATTGAACTCGTTCGCGGCGATGCACAAACCGAAGTCAGCAGCCTTGCCTCTGAAATCTCTCGCCTTGAAGGCGCTGAGAACCTCGTGCGCATCCTCCTGGCGATTGGCGATGCACCGTTTTATCGCGGCTGGAACAGCTTCGAAACGAAGAATCAGGTGCTGTCCGGGCTTCTCAAAGTCAGCCAGCCGGCACCCGACGACAATGTCGAAACACTGCGAAAAGCCATCGACGGACGAATTGCCGAAAAACGCCTGCTGGAAGCCGCCATGTTTGCGCCCGCCTGGCTGCGCATCGTCGCTGATTTGCTGGATTGGCAAGGTCTGCACTGCGCTGCCTGGTACTTCCACGCACACGTCAACGATACCTTTTCGGCAGAAAAAGAAACCGAAGTGGCGCGCTATTCGACCATCACCCCGCAGGAATTTAAAGACGGTGCATTCGACCCCGATTGGTTCCACACAGCCTATAGTGAACTTGGGCAGGAACGCTTCGATATCCTCTACGATTGTGCCAAATATATCGGCGAAGGCGCAACACATCGACGCGCTCAAAGATTCTCCGATGCCACCCTCGGCAAATGCGATCTCGACGAACTCGCTGCAGAAATCACCGCCAAACGCCAAAAAGATAAACTGCTTTCGTACAGCCTCGTCCCCCTTAAACGAGATAAACTCCAAGATACCCTGGCGCGCTATGAATTCATCCAGGAATTTCTGCGACAAAGCAAACAATTCGGCGCACAACGCCAGGAGACCGAAAAGACTGCGTCTGCCATTGCCCTCTCAAACCTCGCCAGAACCGCAGGATTCCAGGATGTCACGCGCTTTAGCTGGCGCATGGAGTGCCTGAAGATCGAAACCATCGTCGACTGGTTCAAACCTCGCGCGTGCGAAGACATCCAACTGCACATCCAATTCGAAGGCGGCACACCAGAACTCGTTCTGCAAAAAGACGGCAAAACCCTCAAATCCATACCCGCACGCCTGAAAAAAGCCGAAGCTATTGTCGAAGGACGCCAAATCGTCGCCGATCTCAAAGCCCAGCACTCGCGTGCACGCGCCTCGCTCGAACAAGCCATGGTCAATTGCGACAGCTTCGAACTCGGCGAATTGCGCCAACTCATGGTGCATCCTGTTATCGCACCATTGCTCCAGAATATCGTTTTCGTCTCAGACCAGCGAATCGCATTCCTCGAACAATGTGCCGACGCCAAAGACGACGAAAAACTCCGCATCGCACACCCCTATGACTTGTACACATCGAACAGGTGGCGCGATTTTCAAAAAATTGCCTTTGAAAAACAAATCGTTCAGCCATTCAAACAGATTTTCCGCGAACTTTACCTGCTAAACGCCGATGAGGCGGCCGAAAAAACTGTCTCGCGCCGATACGCAGGGCATCAGGTACAACCGAAAAAGACCGTTGCGTTGCTCAAAACGCGCGGTTGGACCGTCGATTACGAAGAGGGGCTGCAGCGCGTCTACCACCGCGAAGGCATCATTGCCAAAATGTACGCCGCCGCAGACTGGTTCTCGCCCGCCGACATCGAAGCGCCAACCCTCGAAACCATCCGCTTCCTCGACAAGAAAACCCACGAACCCCTCGCACTTGCCGACATCCCACCGGTTCTCTTTTCCGAAGTCATGCGCGACATCGACCTCGTGGTCAGCATTGCCCACGTGGGCGGCGTCGACCCCGAAGCCAGCCATTCGACCATCGACATGCGCGCCGCGATCATCCGCGAATTGCTCGTCATGCTCAAAATCGCCAACGTCCGCATCGAACCCAAACATGCGCACATTCAGGGCACATTGGGCGAATACACCGTGCATCTGGGAAGCGCCATCGTTCACCAGCAAGGACGGGGCGCCATCAACATCCTGGCTGTCCAGTCACAGCATCGCGGCCGAATCTTCCTGCCTTTTGCAGACGAAGACCCGCGTACCGCCGAAATCCTGTCAAAAATACTTCTTTTGGCAGACGACGGCAGCATTAAGGACACGGCGATATTGGCACAGATTCGGTAGTTTTTTTGTGGGGGAGCCAGCTCCCCCACACCCCCTGCGATGCTATCGCATCGCTTGTGGGTGAGAGGCAACATTGGTTTCGTTGCTTTGAAAGTTTCGTGATGTTGTGTAGGGGCAACCACAATGAATGCACTGCGCCGCGCTATCTGAAATATTTTTGCCGCACTCCACGCAATGGATTAGTGCCATATTTATTCCTCCCTAAAGACTTCGACAATTTGTCCGTCAATAATTCTTAACCTTTCGCTGCCTCTATATCTATAGATCATTGCATTTCTAAAATACTCGAAGCCTTCTATCGGTGCATCCTTATCTACGTCATAACCAAAATCCTCGATTGCTTTTTTCACCATGACGCCAATAAACTGTTTTGTTTGATTGTCTAATTGTATATCAGATGATGGCAACGAGCATAAAACTTCGATCTCCTCTGCGCGAGCCTCAAGCGAAGGGCGCCCATCAATCGCTTGTTGTACGAAAGACAGACGGCTATCGTTTCGAGAAATGACTCGCTCGTAGATATAGCAAGCTGTCTTGCTGTTGGTGAACGGAGCATATAAATTTGAGAGACAAGTAATTTCATTAAATGATAACACTTTTTGGGCTCCTTATTATTAGGTTGAGAACGTTTCAGCTTTGCTCGGAGGCAGCATGGCCAAAAGGTGTACTTTCCCGCCTATACCTGCAGCTTACTTGCTTCAAATGCCGCCACACGATAGCGAAACGTCGAGCGCGGCATGTCGCAGAGTCTTGCGGCTTCAGAAGTAGAAATTGCCTCGCTTTTCCATCGTTCGAAGACGTTGCGAAAGTGGGCGGGAAGCGGTTTTGGTTCGCGGCCAAAGCGCACGCCGTTTGCTTTTGCGACGGCAATGCCTTCGGCCTGGCGGCGGCGGATGTTTTCGCGCTCGCTTTGTGCCACAAACGACAGCACTTGCAGCACCAGATCGGCGATGAACGTTCCCAGGAGGTCTTTGTCGTGGCGCGTGTCGAGCAGGGGCATGTCAAGAACACGTATATCGATTTTCATGTCTTTGGTGAGGATTCGCCACTGTTGCTGGATTTCTTCGTAGTTGCGTCCCAGTCTGTCGATGCTGTCGATGCAGAGTTGATCACCGGGTTTTAGACGCGCAAGCATGGCCTGATATTGCGGCCGCTCAAAGTCTTTGCCTGATAATTTGTCGATATAGATGCGATTCTCTGCAATGGATTGTTTGCCCATTGACATGAGCTGGCGGTTTTCGTTCTGATCGCCGCTGGATACGCGAACATATCCGAAAGTGTCTCCCATGGTCTGCCTCCCTTAGTGTGAGTGTCAGGCAGCCAAATAAAGAGAGGAACGATGGAAATGGCGCGTTATTAAATGCAGCTACTGCCCCGTAAGGGGCATCACAAATTGAGCGTAGGGCAACGCCCTGCGCGAACGGGCAGTACCAGCTACTGCAACCATAGAGCAACGCCCTTCGCAGACGATCAGTACCGGCTGCATTTGGTTATATGGGTAAATAACGAGGCGCACGGGACTCGAACCCGTGACCTACGGCGTGACAGGCCGTTGTTGTGACCAACTCAACTAGCGCCCCAAAAAAGTGTGTGTGTTCATTTCAAACGAGGCGCACGGGACTCGAACCCGTGACCTACGGCGTGACAGGCCGTTGTTGTGACCAACTCAACTAGCGCCCCAGAAAACTTCGGAAAGATCGCAAAACAAAACGAGGCGCACGGGACTCGAACCCGTGACCTACGGCGTGACAGGCCGTTGTTGTGACCAACTCAACTAGCGCCCCAAAGGGGTTTGCGATCCTTCCAAACGAGGCGCACGGGACTCGAACCCGTGACCTACGGCGTGACAGGCCGTTGTTGTGACCAACTCAACTAGCGCCCCAAAAGGAAGGGAAATGAACACTATTCACATCTAAAAGAACCATGGGCGCAGTAGGGATTGAACCTACGACCCTCGGCTTGTAAGGCCGATGCTCTCCCGCTGAGCTATACGCCCGAACGGCATTAAAATCAGACACATTCGCCTGTCCTATGCCCCTCGGCGAGGGCGCTTTTAATGAAATTCGACGTTCTCGTCAAGGTATTTTTATGCGATAGGGGGGGACGTATTCATCCACAAAAAAATCCGTAGGGGCGACGTAGTCGCCATAGCCGGGCGTTGCGGGGCCGGCGACTGAGGCCCCGCTCTTGGGGGTAGCCGCGTATCGCGCTCGCCGGGGCGGTGCATTGTCATCGTCAGCGGCGTCGTTGTGGTCGGTCACGTACGAAGTACGCTCCCTTCCACGCCTCCTTGCTTCCTGGAATCTGCACCATTTCGACGCCGCGACCCTGCCGTCAGTGATAAGGCGAGTGCGATAGC
>Ga0209737_10000633_pt1 | contig 27814 bp, 26 predicted proteins | sample TergutCu122P3_FD_187284 | JGI IMG/M metagenome (GOLD analysis project Ga0209737, IMG submission 187284) | Cubitermes ugandensis P3 segment gut microbial communities from Kakamega Forest, Kenya - Cu122 P3 (SPAdes) (version 2) | ecosystem: Host-associated > Arthropoda: Insects > Digestive system... | reverse complement strand
ATTTGCTATAGGTCCATTCAAAATTCTATTGCAACTACAACCTGGTTATATATTTTGTTAAGCTACTTTAATTATTTTATCTATTTCTATTTTAAACAAAGACTCTGCAGATGTAAAGTTCAATATTTTTCTCGGTTTATTGTTTATCTTCTTTAATACTTCTTCTAACTTCTCTTTGCTCACTCTTCTTAGGTCTGTTCCTTTCGGAATAAATCTTCTTAATATTCCATTACAATTTTCATTCATTCCCTTCTGCCATGCACTATATGGGTCTGCATAGTATACTGTTACTCGCTTCTTTCTTTTGTTTAGCTTCGATCTTTCTATTCGTTCATAATTTAAAAACTCCGACCCATTATCTGTACTAAAACTCTTAAATATCTCATGGAAGTATTTACCATATGTCTCTTCTAGTTTGTCTATTGCCTCTCCCACTCCTTCGTTTGTTTGTCTTTCCATTTCAATTACTATATACTTCTTTGTCCTTCTTTCTAACATCGTTAAATACGTTCTCTTACTCTTTTTCTTTCCTTCCACACAATCTATCTCCCAATGCCCAAATTCTTCCTGCTTATCTATTCTTTTCGGTCTTAAATGTATACTCTTTTCTTTATGTTTTGGCAACTTTTTTTCTCTTTTTTCTTGTTTTTGCTTCTTCAATTTTGCTTTGTGCGGTAAATCAATTGCTTTTACTTTTATTTGTTTCCTTTCTATCCAATAATATATCGCTTGAAAGCTTGGCTGTATCACAAATTTTATATCATGTTTTTTTATATATCCCGCTGTTTCTTCTGGTGACCATTTATCTATTAATATCCTCTCTTCTATATATTGTTTCAACCTCTTATCTATACTTACTCCTGATTTCCTTCCTGCTTGCTTTCTTTTATATTCATAATCTCCTTGGGCTTTCGCTGCTGAATAATATTTCTTTATACTACTACTTCTTTTATCCCATTTTTCATAGCTGTTTCTTCTTATTTCTCGTGATATTACACTTTTATCCCTTTTTAATTTTTCTGATATTTCTGTCACTGACTTCTTTTCTCTAATTAAATTCTCTATCTCTATTCTTTCTTCATATGTTATTCTACTATTTTTTTCTTTCTTCTCTTTATTTTCCACTTCAATCATGATACAATTACTTTGACACATATATTAACCTCCTAATGTTTTAGTTTCCACTTAACATTATATATTAGGTTTTTATATGTGTCTATTTTGTTGCATTAATTTTTTGAACTAGTACATTTTTGTTACAATTTATAGTATTACTATTCCGTAGTCAATTCACTTATATCAAAATCAAATCGATAATCTGTAAAAGGACTTTCATTTACAAAGATTTTTTTGCTGTTTACCTTCTCTTTAAATAAGTTTATTTTGTTTTCATCATTTGAAAATATAACACATGTGTCCAATGTAACATCAATATTTATATATTCCAATTCTTTTTCTAGGTCTCCCTCATGAAAATTCACTACAATGTCATTTTCAAAAGCATAATTGTTTATTTTGATTAGTTCATCATTAAAAGTTTCTCTCTCATCTGTATATACCGTTACATCTCCATAACCATTATATATTATAGGAAGGTTGTATTGTCTTTTCACATTATGATATTCAAATATGTCTCCTATATATATTATCTTGTCTGCGAATTCTGTGCTTTTTCTAATATCTTCGTTTCTTACATTATTATATAGCTTCACAAAACTTTTATCTCCAGTTTCTTCTGCTAGCTGCTGCATGATTTTAATCAAAAGATTATTAGTTGCAAAATCATCATCATATATCATAAATATCATATTTGATGAAGACTTAATCCCTAAAATTGCCAGTTCTAAAGTTATCTTTGGGTCTCCATTATATAATACTATATAAGTATTGCTTGAACTAACTTCTTTTTTATAGTCTCTTTCAGAAACATCTCTTCCTACCTTTAATAAATCCTCAAACTTAAGAGATCCTCCCCATTTACTATTGTCTAACTCAATTGCATTTTCAAGAATTTCTTTGTTCTTTATTAAATTATCATAAATCATATTATCTACTATCAATTTCTACATCAAACTCTCTTTCTATATCTATTCTTTGTTCCCACTCTTTTATAGTATCTTGCTCTTCTTTTGTATATATTCTATCAAAATCCTCTTGTCCTTTTAATTCTATAAGTTTTCTTCTGAAATTTCTTGCATAGTTTTTTGTATGTAATACTCTATGAGTTCCTCTTGCATTTTTCTTTTTCAGCATGTCCTCTATTTCATCATCACCTTTTTTAGATGTTACCCCCAAATCGCTTGCCCTATATATATATGTTGCATTTCCATATGCTAGCCTTGTATCACCATATCTGGTATTTTCTTCATATGCTTCTCCAACTATTAGACTGTCATTGTTAAAACTACCATCTGCTTCAGGTAATATATACCATACATAATTTTTGAAAGCACTCTTGTCTGAAATCCTAATTTTACCGTTTGGAATTTGTATCGCACCATACATTTCACTAAACAGCTGGTCTCTCGCCCATGGATCAATTACAAATTTTAAATCTGGTCCTGCCCCTGTATCTGAAATAGGTTCTTTGGTCACTCCATTTCTTCCATTTCTATCACATTCTTTCTCGTCTGGTATAATAATCTCCGGCATCTCGAAGTCCACCTGCTCACCCTGCTGATATGAAATTTCCCTGTTTAGACTGAACTTGCCTTCCTGATCTTGAGTAACCATATCATTCAATCCCAATTGATTTATTATGTATTCCGTTTCAATGCTTTTGATAGCCAGCTCATAAAGTTCATCCCCAATTATCGGTCGTAATTCATCTAAGCTATCTCTCGTTAAAATAAGGCTTCTTGCTAATTCTATTATTTTATCTCTGCTTAAATCTCCCTGTTTTGCAAATTCACATATCTGGTCTTCTGTTATCCCTTGAGGTTCACGCAACCTCTCAAAATCTTCTAATGATAATATATCCAAAAGATATCCCATAATTATAATCTTGTTTCCTTCATCTTTAATGGCTCCATATGCATATAGTGATAACAGCTCTTCTTTTAGTCCATGTTCAGATACAATGTCAAGCACTGTCCAATAATTTTCAGGATTTTCGCTTTCCAATTCTTCCATCAATCTTTCTATTGGAGATTTTTGAGGCTCTGGTTCAATTTCAACTTCAGGTTCTGGTGTAGGTTTTGTTTCTTCTTCAATCTCAATTTCATTGGGAAGATCAGCTACATCTTCTATTTTTGTATCTGGCTCTATTGCTTCTTGATTTTCCGCATTTTCTACTGTGTCAAAAACAACTTCAGGTTCTTTCTCTTCTGGTTTCAGATGCTCAAACATTTCAAAAACTTCTTTTAGAACTCGACCCTCTTCATGTAGCTCTGATAGTTCTTTATATAGTCCAAAAACAACTATCATCGTTTCTACAGACTCTTGATTCATTGTTTCCAATATATCTATTAGCACTTCTTTTCTATCTGTACCTTTACTTTCCAGTTTCCTTTCAAATAAGTCTGTTAATAAGCTCTCACATTGTTTTGCTGTAAGCTTCCCTTGTTTTTGTGCCTCTATTATATCATCTACCCCTTGAGTCCCTTCTTTTATTTGTTCTGAATACTTTTGATTCATAAGTTCTGAAAACTCAGGAACTAATCTTTTTATATCCTCTAACTGTATTATCCCTGCTTCATATAGTCTCATCCCGTCTTCTTTTTCTACTATTTCTCCGTTCTTTTAGATATTCACACATTGCAAATGAAATTCTTTTTCTAAATTCCTCTGGGAATGATTTATTATAAAATTCCCTAAAATCATTATTAATTCCTTTTTCTTTATAATAATTATATATAGTATCTAAATCTAATATCTTTTCCCAATCCTGTAGATGTATGTTTCCTTCTTTCTCGGGAACTTGATTTCTATATATGTGTATTAAAGTATGTAGCTTTACTGGCATAACTCCTGTAACTTTATCGTTTAACATATAAAGACTAAGCATGTTTTGCCCCTTAAGAAAGCCTTCTTCATAATATAGGTATTTAATTTCATCTTCTTTTGGCAATAATTGTTTTCTTTCTTCCTCTTCTTTTATGGTTTTCGTTTTATACTCTGCAAGCTTTTTATACATTTCCATAAATTCTTCTTGAGTAATTCTATGATTTTCATTTTCTTCAATTGCTAATTTAAATATATTTACTTTAGCAGTACATAAATCACTGATATTTATTTGCGGTGGATTATCACTTTTTTTGAAATATCTGCTAAACTCTTCTGGAGACAAGAAATGTTCAAGAAGTATTTGGCTTGGTATTTTTTGTATGGCTACACTTTTTCCTGTTCCCTTATATATTTCTAATAACCTTGCTACAGACTGTCGATAAGAAGTATCTCCGCCCTGTTTACTTATTTCATGCAAAATTAACAAGCTCTTTTCTGACATAAAATCAACAAACATTCTTGAATCTATTTCCCCTGCAATTAACGCTTCATGTAATTCTATAGGGGTAAATGTCCTTTGCATAAATTTTTCATCTATTTTTTTGCTTTTATATAATCTTACTATATCTTCCATTTCCAAGATGGCATATTCAAAATACCCTTGTTTAATAATATCTTCTAATTGTTCTCTTGAGATAATTTTACTTGAATATAGTTTTACTGCACTGTCTATTTCTTCTTCTCTCATTTCAAAAAATCTTGCATTAAATATCTTAATAACATCTTCGTTGCTTATTGTTGATTTTTTCGCTAAAATAATCATCTCTTCAACTGTAGCTTTCTGAACTAATATTTCGGCAAATACCTCCGCCCCTAAAGCTCCTTTTTCATATAACGGAATTATTACATCAAGTGGGATTTTAGAATATCCGTCTATTACAAGTCCTTCAAAGTCATTACTTTCGATTAATCCCTCATAATACAACTCCATTACTGCCTCAAATGATAATATATCCTTTGTTAAAAAATTATCCCTTATCGTGTATATATATACCTCATCATATAGCTCCTTATGTTGCATTCCTGAAAAGAGCTCTTTTGTACTTCTTAATGCTTCTATTAATCTAGGTCTTTCATCACTAAAAATTCTGGAAATTTTCTTGTCCGTACAATATCTAGATGCCTCTATTGCTATCAGTGTACATTCGATTACTGCGTCATAATTTCCTATGTATGCTTCTCTTTTCTCAGGAGTAAGCAATTTAGGCAAATCATCAAGAACATCTAATATGTCCGTTACTAAGATCACTCTTGCTCTATCTTCTTTATGCTTACATATGCTCATTATTTCTTTAGCCTTTGCTTTGCTTGCAAGTGTTTCTTCATATGTTCTAGGCGCACCTTTTATTATTAAACGATTTTTTTCAAATAGTTCGTCTATTCTACCTTCTTTAAAATACCTTGCTATTAAATCTGCCATTTTATCCCCTATTTCTCTAATTTTAATACATATTATAATTATACTTGTCAGTCCTGTTTTTTGCAACTATTTTTTATTTTACAATAAAAAATTGATATCTAAAACTTAGATATCAACAAGTTTGCATCACAGGTTAATACAAATTATGTTACCCTTAGTGTTATCGTTAAATAAAACTTCCGTTTCTTTAACTCCATATTTAGGCGTTAAATACTCTTCCAGATATGTTTCTTTGTTTACATTTCTGCCGTTTAATTGATAATCTTCCCTATTGCTCGCCCCAATAATTGCTTTCTTATTATTCCTAACACTTTGCTCTACAATACTTTCAAGACAAAACTCTGGGTTAAATGCCACTAAGCAATCATATGGTTCAACATCAAACTTGTCATCAAAACGTTCTGGAATAACTACGAATCCACTCTTTTTGGGTTTTGCAACTGGATCTATTGCTGTAACATTGGCTCCATATGTACTCATATGATATGCCAATAAGCAATGTCTGCCAGATGCAATTTCTAGAATGTTCTTCCCTTGCAATGGGAACATTTGGTCAACGGCCTTTGCATATAATGCATATGTGTCAACCCCTTTACAATAATCTTCGTAATGCTCCCATATATGTGAGATCCATCTCCGACTCATCGCCTCTTTAATAAATTCTGTCATTTCGTCTTCGTTTAGTAGCAGAGGGTTTTCCTCCAAGTACTCCCATATTGTACTCACAAACATTTTCTCCTTTACTTAGTCTAAATAATAGAATTTTTTAATGTTGTTATTAAATATGTATTTTATCACAATTTACATAATATCGCAAGGGATATTTATATTTTTTATAATAATCTTTATTCCTTATATTTATCTCTTTTCACATAATGTGTATGCAGCAATTCATGTGCGATATGACTTCCCGGTTTTTCTAAAAATTCTTCATACAATTTTTTAATTGTTGGATTTTCATGTGACTTTCGCAATTTACTCTTTTCATCAATAGTATATATTGCATTTGCACGCAAAGCCCTCACATCATATGCTATTCTCTTTTTAGAACTGCATATCGGCTGGCCTCCCCCTGTAACACATCCTCCTGGGCATGCCATTATTTCTACGAATTGATAATCTGCACTTCCTGCAGATATTTCATCTAATACTTTTCTTGCATTTCCTAATCCATGAGTTACCACTACTTTTACTTCAATATCACCTATCTTAACACTAGCTTTTTTTATCCCTTCTTTTCCCCTAACATCAGAAAAATCTACCTTTTTTAATTCTTCTCCTGTTATTGTTTCATAAGCTGTTCTTAATGCCGCTTCCATTACTCCTCCTGTTGAGCCAAATATTGCTCCAGCACCTGTTGCTTCTCCCATAGGGTCATCAAAAGTCTCATCTGCCAAATCATTAAAATAGATATTAGCTTGTTTTATCATTCTTGCAAGTTCACGTGTTGTAATTACTGCATCCACATTAGGAATCTCATCATTTTTCAACTCTTCTCTTGTTCTTTCAAATTTTTTAGCAGTACATGGCATTACAGATACTACAAACATTTTTTCAGGGTCTATTCCCTCTTTTTTTGCATAATATGATTTCAATAATGCCCCAAACATCTGATGCGGAGATTTACATGTGGATAAATTACCTAATAGGTCAGGATAGTTCATCTCTATAAATCTTACCCATCCTGGACTACATGATGTAATTAAAGGTAATGTTCCACCTTGGGTAAATCTTTCTATAAACTCACCTGCTTCTTCCATTATAGTAAGGTCTGCTGCTGTGTTTGTATCAAACACTTTATCAAATCCTATCTTCTTAAGAGCTGCTACCATTTTTCCAGTTACATTGGTTCCAATATCTAGTCCAAATTCTTCTCCTAATCCTACCCTCACTGCTGGTGCTGTTTGAACTATAACAAATGTATCAGGATCTTTTATCTTTCTCCAAACTAATCCTGTTTCATCTTTTTCTCTTAATGCTCCTACAGGACATGCTGTTATACATTGTCCGCAATAAACACAATTTACTTCACTCAAACTTTTGTCTCCTGTTGCTGCAATACGTGACTCAAAACCACGTCCAGCAACATCAATTGCAGAAATATTCTGAATATTTTTACACATAGAAACACATCTTTTACAAAGTATACATTTACTATTGTCTCTTACAATTGATGGTGATAAATCATCTATAACGCTTTTTTCCTTTTGTCCCTGATATAGTATCTCTGTTACTCCAAAATTTTCTGCTAATGTCTGAAGCTCACAGTTGCCATTCCTTACACAAGTCAAGCAATCTCTATTATGAGCAGATAAAATTAAGTCTAGGTTAATTCTTCTTGCTTCTGTAAGTGCAGGAGTATTTGTTCTAACTATCATTCCTTCTTCAGCTAACGTAATGCATGATGGAGAAACTCCTCTTCTCCCTTCTATTTCTACAATACACATTCTACAGTCACCTGTTTCATTTATCTCCTTTAAAAAACATAGTGTAGGTATGGAAATTTTTGCTTCCCACGCAGCACGCCCTATTGTTGAGCCTTTTTCCACCTCTACATCTGTTCCATCAATATTTAATTTAATCATTTCTATCTGTTCAGACATTTTTTGCCTCCTTATTTTCTCCTTAAATTCTTATCTTCCGTCATCTCTTCCTTTTTGCCTGCGTTCTAACTCTTCTATAATTTGGTCTCTGTACAGTAAATACATTTTTAATTCTACATTATCCAACTCTTTACTTCTATCTTCTCTAATTTTTGTTGCACTAACTCTATTTAAGACTTCAGAAATACATTGCATTCTATAAAATCCTTCTTTATTCATTATTATATTTAATGTATAATCTGCACATTTTTCTTTGCCATCTTGATCTGTAAATTCTATCCATGAATGTAAAAACTTAAATTTGTCTGCTACCCTGTGATGCCAACCAGTTGCTACATCTGTACTGGTTCCTAACCCCTGTTCAAATATATTTGCAAAAACCAGTGATGTTTCACAACATTTCTGTTCTCGTCCACTGCTTAATAGTTCATCATATGTTGGTTCTTCTGGATTTATATAATCTGAAAACATATTAAACTCTATAACTTCACCATCTGTTAAAACTATCTTAATAGTTCTTCCTTTTTCCACACTTTCTACAAATGAAAATTTCTTCAAATCTTCTATCATTTTTGATGTGTCAGCATCTTTTTGGGTAAAATTTCTTACCCAAGATCTAATTGCTTCTTCTTTCATATATATTGGTTTTGGCCCAAAAAATATTCTTTTTCCTTTAACCACATCTTGTGCAAGTTTAACTTTCCTCTTATCATATTGTTCTTCTCTTTTTGCTTGTTTATTTATTTCTTTTTCAATTTTCTTAAAATCCATCTTCGTTCCTCATTAACTAATTGCTTTAAATGGGCATTTCCCAATGCATTCCTTGCATTTTATACATGTTTTCGGATCAATTTCAAATGGTGATTTTAGTTCTCCTGTTATTGCCGTCACTGGACAGGTTTTAGTGCATATTCCACAACCTTTGCATTTTTCTTTATCTATCTTAATATCCATCAAATTTTTACACTCGCCAGCAGGGCATCTTTTATCCTTTATATGTGCTATATATTCATCCCTAAAATATCTAATAGTACTCAATATTGGATTTGGAGCTGTTTGCCCTAACCCACATACAGAAGCTTGTTTTATCATCAATGCCAGGCTTTCTAATTTCTCTAAATCGTCTTCTTCTCCTTTTCCTTCTGTAATCTTTTCTAATATCTCTAGCATTCTTTTTGTTCCTACTCTACATGGTGTGCATTTCCCACATGATTCATCTACGGTAAATCCTAAATAGAATTTAGCAAGGTTAACCATACATTTTGTATCATCCATTACAATAAGTCCACCTGAGCCCATCATTGAACCAATTTTGCCAAGGCTTTCGTAATCTATTGGTGTATCTAAATGTTCTTCTGGAATACATCCCCCTGAAGGTCCACCTGTCTGAGCTGCTTTAAATTTATGTCCATCTGGGATTCCCCCACCTATATCAAATACTATCTCTCTTAGCGTAGTTCCCATTGGCACTTCAACTAAACCAACATTTGTAACATTTCCACCTAGTGCAAATACTTTTGTCCCTTTTGTAGTTTCAGTTCCTATTTTGTTATACCATTCTGCACCATTCACTAATATTCTAGGAATGTTTGCATATGTTTCAACATTATTTATTAATGTAGGTTTTCCCCATAATCCCTTGTTTGCTGGAAATGGTGGTTTTAATCTTGGTTGTCCACGTTTTCCTTCTATTGACTCTATAAGTGCTGTTTCCTCTCCACAAACAAAAGCTCCTGCTCCTAATCTTATCTCTAAATCAAAACTAAAATTAGTATTCCAAATGTTATTACCTAATATACCATACTCTTTTGCCTGATTAATTGCATTTTGGAACCTTTCAACTGCTATTGGATATTCTGCTCTTATATATATATATCCTTTACTTGCACCTATTGTATAACCTGCTATAGTCATTGCTTCTAAAACAGCATGAGGGTCTCCTTCTAGTATACTTCTATCCATGAATGCTCCTGGATCTCCTTCATCTGCATTACATACAACATATTTCTGGTCATCCTGAGCCATTTTGGTAAATTCCCATTTCTTGCCTGTAGGAAATCCAGCACCGCCTCTGCCACGTAATCCAGAATCTGATAAAACCTTTATCACATCATCTGGGGTCATTTCGAACAATGCTTTTTCTAAAGCTTTATATCCATCAAATGCTATATATTCATCTATACTTTCCAAATCTATAAGTCCACAGTTTTTAAGAGCTATTTTATACTGTTTTTTATAGAATGACAGCTCATCTAATCTATACACAACTTTTTCATCAACATCTCTACAAAGTAATCTTTCTACAATTTTTCCCTCCTGTATATGTGAGCTTATTATCTCTTCACAATCAGATTCCTCAACCATAGCATAGAAAGTATCCTCTGGCCTTATTACCACTATTGGTCCTTTTACACAAAGCCCAAAACATCCTGTTTGTATTACAGATACATTTTCGATGTTTCTCTCTTTTAGAATTTTTTTAAATTCTAATATTACCTTGTCTGCATTGGTTAGAGTACAGCCAGCACCTTTACACACTAATATATGTTTTTCATTAGATTTTGCATTAGCATTTACTCTTAACTCAAGTTCAGCCCTTTTACTTTCCCTTATCTTATTAATCTCTTCAAGTGATTTCATTTAGGTCCTCCTTTTTCTTAATGTACAATTTACAATGTACAATTTATAATTATCATTAAAACTTAACTTCGTTAAATTCTTTTATTTAACAATTGCCAAGGGCAATTGGTTTCTTCCATTGTACATTATACATTGTCCACAAAGTCCTACTCCTATGGCTGTACATTGCACATTACTTTTTCTCATATTCTTTTATTACTTTATTAATCAGTTCGGGTGTTGCTCTTGGAAAAACTTCTTCATTTATTGTAAATACTGGTGCAAGCCCACATGCTCCTATACATCTTATAGCTTCTATTGAAAACTTTCCATCTTTGGTTGTTCCTCCAACATCTATCCCAAGAGTTTTTTTGGCTTCTTCTAATACCTTCTCTGCACCTTTAACAAAGCAGGCTGTTCCAAGACATATAGAAATGCTGTATTTCCCTCTAGGCTTTAAGGTAAATCTCGAATAGAATGTTATTACGCCATAAACTTCTGCACGTGATATATTTAAATACTCAGAGATTTCTGATTGTGCAAACTCCGGAATATATCCACACTTTTCCTGCACTTCATTTAATATCTGTATTAAATTACTCTTATCAGCACTATATTTAGATAGTAACTCCTTCATTTCTTCACTATTTTTATTATCACAACCGCATCCACAATTATTACACATCACTTAATTCTTCCTTTCACTCTTTTAAAATTTATCAGTTTTTATCTTATCTTCAAATTTACTTTTTGGTTTTTTTACTTCTTCAGGTACTTCGATAGGATATTTCCCAGTAAAGCATCCTTTACAAAAACCAGATATGGTAGCCCCCTCTGTAATTTTATCCAGATTTTCCAAACTAAGGTATTCTAAAGAATCTGCTCCTATTAACTCTCTTATTTCTTCTACGCTTCTATTGTTTGCAATTAATGATTCTCTATCATCTATATCTGTTCCAAAATAGCATATGTTTATAAACATCGGAGAGGCTATTCTCATATGTACTTCTTTTGCACCATTTCTTCTCAATCTTTTTATTATTTTTGCAATTGTAGTTCCTCTTACTATTGAATCATCTACAAGAACTATTTTTTTACCTTCTATACTTTTCTTTAATGCATTTAATTTTATTGCCACTAATTTTTGTCTTAAGTTCTGAGTATTTTGTATAAAAGTTCTTCCTATATATTTACTCTTTACAAATACAACATCATAAGGTATTTTTGATTCTTTTGAGTATCCCAAAGCTGCATCTGTTCCAGAGTCAGGTACTGATGCTACTATATCGCAATCTACTGGGGCCTGAAGAGCTAAATATTTTCCTGCATTTTCTCTAACCTCATGTACACTTAATCCTTCCACTATTGAGTCTGGTCTTGAAAAATATATGTACTCAAATACACACATTGCTTCGGGTAATCCATTGCTATAGCTCATTGACTTTATTTCACTATCCTGTACTACTACAATTTCTCCAGGTTTTATCTCTCTTTCAAATTCTGCACCACAAATATCTAGGGCACAGCTTTCTGATGCAAACACTATATCATTTTTTAATCTACCCATACAAAGTGGTTTAAATCCTTGTGGGTCACGAACTGCTATCAATTTTTTAGGAGTCATAACTAAAAGAGAATAGGATCCTTTTAAAATTTTCATTGCATTTAATACCGCTTCTTCTGCAGATTTCGCTTTTAATCTTTCTCTAACTATAATATGGCAAATAAGTTCAGTAATACCAGTTGTAGTAAAGATTGCTCCTTTTTCTTCCAACTCCTGTCTTAATTCTTCTGCATTTACTATACAGCCATTACTTACTACTGCTAGGTTTCCTTTTTTATGTCTAATTACTATTGGTTGTGCATTTTCTTTTCTCATTGTTCCTTTTGTGGAATATTTCACATGCCCTATTGACATTTTACCTTCTGGTAAACTTTCTAGAACTTCATTTGTAAAAACATCTGCTACATGTCCTATATCTTTATGATATGATATTACTCCATCTGTATTTACAGCTATCCCTGCACTTTCTTCTCCTCTGTGTTGAAGTCCTGCTAGTCCTATATATGTAATATATGCTGATTTTTCTAGCTCTTTGGAATATACCCCAAACACTCCACATTCTTCCTTCAATTTATCAAACATAAAAAGAGTCCCCCTATTCTTTTAAAAACATACATTCCTATTATAAGACGAATTTTTAAAAATGTACAGAGTTTTTTTTGAATTGACAATAATTTCTTATACATTGGGGACGTTTCTGTTTGTATACTTTTTTTAAACTATTTACAAACCTACAAAAAAAGTGTATTATATTCTTGGGCTTGGGGGTAAAACATCAAACTATAAAGGAGGTTCTATATGCCCCGTATGCCAAGAAACATTTTTGAAACATCATTTTTTCATATAATAGTTCAAGGAATTAATAAAGAATATATTTTTCAAAAAGATGAACATATAAAAAAATATTTATACTTAGTTAAAAAATATTCTGCTATACACAATATAAAAATCATATCTTATTGCATTATGAATAATCATGCACATTTTCTCATTTATACCAAGGACATCGAATCAATGTCCAAAACTATGCAAAAATCGAACATACTATATTCTCGATATTATAATGAAAATGAAAATAGGGTAGGTCATTTATTTAGAAACAGATATATTAGTCAACCTATAGTAAATAGGCATCACCTATTCCAATGTTTAGTATATATTCACCGTAACCCTGTAAAGGCAGGCATTGTAAACAAATTAGACCAATACCACTATTCGTCTTATAACGATTATCAAAATAAGTCTGGAATAGTAGATAAAGAATTACTGGAACTGGTATTTGATTCTTCATACCATTATATGGACATCTTTATGCAAATACATAAATCACAAGATATAGATAATGTTTTCGATGTAGAAGAAGAAAACTATGTATATAATGATATAATTAAAAAATATAGCGATATAACGCAAATAGATGAATTGACATACAAAGATGCTATTCTTAAAAGTTTAATACTTGATTTGCATACTAAGGCTGGTTTATCTTTTAGAGAAATTGCTAAAAGACTCAATAAAAATAAAGATTTGCTAGTTAGAATGCTAAAAAATCACTAGTATACAATTAAAAACGTCCCCAATGTATATGGAGGTAACAAATGTATAATTTAGTAGTTTTTGTATCAGGGAATGGAAGCACACTTCAGGCAATAATTGATAATATTAAAGATGGTATATTAAAAGCTAAAATAAGCCTAGTAGTATCAAGTAATCCAGATGCTTATGCTCTCACACGTGCTCGTTCAAATGATATTCCAACATATGTAATTAATAACACTTCCCTTTCGGAAGTTGATTTAGAGCTATCTAATGAACTTTCAAAATATGAAATTGATTTGATTGTTTTGGCAGGATATTTAAAAATGATAGGAAACACCTTAATTGAGAACTATACCATTATTAATACACATCCTGCTCTTTTGCCTAAGTTTGGTGGGAAAGGCATGTATGGTATGAATGTTCATAGAGCTGTTGTGGAAGCTCGGTGAAAAATACAGTGGAGTAACGGTTCACTATGTAAATAGTGCTTACGATGAGGGTAATATTATCAATCAAGCTATAGTTGAATTAGAACAAGACGAAACTCCTGAAAGCCTATCAGAAAAAGTGCAGGCTGTAGAAAAACCTCAACTCATTTCTGTAATAAAAGACTTTATAGAGAAAAAAGAGAGCTTAACTGGCATATACCAAGAAAAGTAAAAATTGAAAAAAGAAAATCAAAAAATGGATAAATTATTTAAATTTATCCATTTTTTTATTTAAATCCTATTTCTTATTCACTCTTCCCAAACACTACGCATAATATATCTTACATATTTATTATATTCTAAACATACATTTAGATTAGAGGAGGTTTCTATGAACGGTTTTGATATGTCTAAAATAATGTCACTTTTATCTAAAATGGATAAGAAAGACTTAGAAGCAGGTATAAAACAGGCAAATGAGATTCTACAAAATAAAAGTAAGGAAGAAGTTATAGATGAGATAGAAAAAAACAAGTAAGGCGGTTTACATTCATGAATAGCGAAGAAATGGAAGGTATTTTTAATAAATTAAATGGAGTAATTGATAAAGATAAAATTTCACCAGATATGGTGAATAATTTATTATCTATGCTTGAAAGCCGATCCAATACTGAAACACCTTCTGACACGGCATCTTTTGGAACTAATATTGATATGGAAACTATGCTGAAAATGAAATCAATGATTGAACTAATGAATCAAAAAAAGGAAGACCCACGTTCTAATTTATTGTTATCATTAAAGCCATATTTAAAAGAAAGTAGAAAGGAAAAATTGGATCAATATGTACAGCTTATGAATATGAGTAAATTTATGAACTTTTTTCCTTTTATGGGTGGTGGGAACAAAAAAGATGGATAGCATATTAGGATTTCTTCCGTTTAACAGTGAAGAAGGTTATTTCGAAATTTTTGGAATCAGGTTATATATGGATGACATTATATTAATTGCACTTCTTTTCTTTCTGTATAATGAAGAAACCGAAGACCCATTGCTGTTTATCTCACTCATATTGCTACTAATTTCTTAAATAAGAAAAGCGCCTTCGGCACATGTCACAAATGCTTCGCATTTGGGCAAATATAGGAAGCTTAACCTTGTTATTTCAGAAAAATCTAGTCAATTTTTCCTACATAATAAAAAAGTGTATACAAAATAATAATATTCTGTGCACACTTTTAATTTGTTCGTAATATGTATTTTTTAAAAAACTATGATTCTAAAACAACCTTATCGTCTTCTGCATATGCATATTTATATGCATTTAATACATCTTCTTTTTCCATTTCTTTTACTAAATTTGCTATTCTTAACTGAGGACAGTCTATAAAATTACATGCTATTATAGCTTTTTTATTTCCTTTGGCACCAGCATGAGCAAGCCCCCTTAAATTCCCCAATATTACTATATTTTCTCCTGCAATTACCTCTGCACCGCCATTTACATCTCCAAGAACAATAACACTTCCTTCAAATTCCACCCTTTGTCCTGACCTCAACCCACCTTTATAGAATGTAGTTTCTGAATTATCTATATTCTTTTCAAATACTTTTCTTATTCCATGTAATCCCAGTTCATTTGGACTATCAAATGTCACTTTTACATCGATATTGTCTTTTATTATCTTTTCAACCTCATTAATCTCTTTATTCTTTAAAACTTTACCCATTACACATATCGGAGTTTTTTCACTTTTATATAATTTCTTTAGTGCTGGGATTTTACTGTTTAGACACTCTATAATTTCACCATGCTCTGCACCTTCACTTATCATTATTACTATTTCATCCCTTTTCATGTTTATTCTTACTGGATTTTTCATTTTCCTCTCCTTCTTTGACAGCATATCTGTCAACATCCTAATTTGCCATTTCTAAAAGTGGTATGGCTTCCCTGTTTTCTTTAATTTCTGTATTTAATCCAAAGTATACTCCTAATATTTCTTTTGCAATTTCTGCTGTATAATATCCATGAGCCCCGTTTTCTACCAATACTACTATTGCAATTTCTGGGTTGTCATACGGTGCAAAACCAACAAACCATGCATTTACTATATTCTTCTTTGTTTCAATGTCTATTCCCGCTTCTGCAGAACCCGTTTTACCTCCTATTTCAATATCAAAATCTCTGAAAATAGAATATGCTGTACCTCCTGTTTCTGTTGTAACTGATCTCATTCCTTCAAGAATTGCTGCTATATATTCTTCTTGAAATTCCATATCTTCTTTCTCAGTTTTAGTTATTCCCAATCGTTCAGCTACATAGTTGTTTATCTCATTTCTATTTATTTTCTTTCCATCAGAATCTACTATATCCTTTACTATCGTGACATCTATATTTTGTCCCCCATTTACCAGTATTCCAATATATCTTGCCATCGAGAGCGGCGTGAAGTTGTTTTCTGCCTGTCCTATTGCTGCTGACAGCGTACTTCCATAATTCCATGTTTCACCCAACCTATCATATAGGGTTTTCCCTGCTAGTGTTCCTGATACTTCTCCCCTTAATTCGATACCACTTTTCTCTCCAAGACCAAAATACCTTGCATATTCCTCAATTGCTTCTATTCCCAATCTTGAACCTACTTCAAAAAAGAAATAATTACATGAATGCTTTATAGCTCCGGTTACATTCAAGGATCCATGGCCACCACCATAAAGTGAATATATCCAGCATTTAGGTTTATGTCCTCTTGGATACACTCCAGTATCATGAATTCTTTCATCCAGTGTTATTACCTCTTCAGAAAGTCCGGCAATTGCTGTCACCATCTTAAACGTTGACCCAGGCGCATACGCACTTTGAAGAGCCCTATTTATTAATGGAAGGTTGGTTTGATCAGTATATTCGTTCCATTTTTCCTGTGGTACTCCATCAATAAACAGTTCAGGTTCAAAATCCGGATAGCTGCACATTGCAAGGACATCTCCATTTCTTACATCTAGAACCACAACTGAGCCACCCTTAGCATCCTGTTTTTGCCCAAATCCACCTGTTCTTATCTTTTCAATATTATTTTTTAATGCAGTTTCTGCTGCCAGCTGTAAATTAGCATCAATGGTAAGAACCACATCATGCCCAGCTATCGCCTCTTTTGTAACATATTCTCCTGTTAATATTCCTTCTATTGACATATCAGTTTGCTTTATACCATCTTCGCCTCTTAAAAATTTTTCAAAAGTATATTCTATTCCACTTTTTCCTATATAATCTTTTAATGAATACCCTTCATTATTTTTTAACTCACTTTCACTAATTGGTCCTATATATCCTAAAACATGTGACGCTAGAGTTTCCATAGGATATGACCTTAGTGCAGTTACCGAAATTGAAATTCCTGAAAAGCTTTTATTTTGTTCTTCTATTATAGCAACACTAGCTAGACTTATGTTATTAGATATAACATAAGGTCTCATACTGCTGTATCCTTCTTTTTCTATTCCATACCTGACAGTAATAATCTTTCTTATATCTTCTAGGCTTGTCTTATCTATTTCATATTTTTCTTTATATATATTTAATACTTCTTCTACACTTTTCGATTCATCTATATCATTTAAATTCTTCCAGTTTTTTAACTTTTCTTCACTTTGTATGGTAAATGTCTATATCTATTGGAAACGAATCTCTATATTTATCATTATTTCTTTCTAATACATTTATAACATTCAAAATAGTTTCATTTAAAATTGCACTGTCTACTTTGCTTCTGTATATTTCTAAGCTATATCTCGAAGTTGTTCCTGCAATGATGATGCCATTTCTATCTACTATATTCCCTCTTGCTGCTGATATCTTATTTTCCCTTGTTAGTCTTGAACTTGATTTCGCATAATATTCTTCACCGTGTACTATCTGAAGATTAAAAAGCTGTAAAAGCAATATCGCTCCCATTAAATATACCATTATTATCAAAAGATTATATCTTACATTTTTTTTGTCTATATTAGCCAGATAGCTCACCTTCCTCTTTAAAAATACTTTGTCAATGTTTTATCTTCAGTAAATACTTTCTCAATTAGTTTTCCTGCCTTTTGTAATATAGGGTAGATTATAATAACTATCATCATATTATACAGCATTTCTATTGCTATAATTTTAACAAAAGAAATTACATCAACTTGCACTCCGAGCAATATAATTTGTAGCAAGTATGAAATAATCTCACATACAAATGTCATTCCTAAAACTATAACCATTATGGTCATCCTGCTGTCTTTAGAAAACATTCTTGTAAGAACTCCCCCTAAGAGCCCCACAATTGCTAAACTTATTCCATTTATTCCGAATCACTGGGGATATAATTAAATCTATAAGTATTCCCATAGCTGCACCAAATGTCACCCCATAAACTGTTCCCATGAAAAGCCCTATAAACAATACGAATATTATAAATAGATTAGGTCTAACATCTGCAATTGTGAACCAATTAAAAAAATTAGCTGACAAAAGATATATCAATACAAATACTATAAATATACTTATGATAACTAGTACTTTTTTCACACTTGCCCTCCATATCATTTTGCTCTTTCTTATTCTACCCTATTTTTGCTATTTTTTCAAGGAAAATCAAAAAATACACCTGTTCTTATACAAGGTGTATTTTCTTTCTTATTTTGATTACATCACTTCTCTTGCTTTTACTACTACTCTTTCTTTATTATCACTGGTACAAGTTATTAATGTTACTTCCTTTTTACCATCTGTCATCTGACTTGTGCAAGCTGTATCTGAAGGGCTTACAATATATTTATCATAAACTTCATAGGTAATAGTTCTTCCTGTTAGGTCTGTAATCATTATTTCTGCACCATTTTGTAATGTTGGCACTTTACTGAAAAATTTATTATTTCTATAATTATGTGCTACCACACAAAAATTTCCAACTTCATTAGGTTTTGGTCCCCATAACTTGCAAGCTGAAATTTTAAGCAATTCTGTGGTTGTGGTTGATAATATTGGGTAATCCACACCTATTGCCGGGATTTTAACAACACCTATTGTATAATATTCCGTCCCATCACTTGCTACAGATGTTTGTTCTTCTGGTACATCCAGTTCAACTTCAGTTTCTGTTGTAACAGAATATGCCTGCATTTCTGGGCTATTTAATATTATTATTATTGATTCTTCTACTATTGTCTCTGTTGCCTCTTGGAAATTAATTGTTCCAAGTATCTCTCTTGCCACTTCTTCACTTTTATTTCTATCATATTCAGCATATATTCCATATGTAGATAATACACACAATAAAAAGACAGATAAAATAAATTCTATCTTGAATAATTTCTTCTTTTTCTTTAATTCTGGTGTCACATAAAGCTTTTCAGAAACAAGAATTTGATTCATTACCTTTTTCCCCTTTTTATGAGCATATTATACTTTTTTACTACGCAAATCTTTTTGTCCTTTCCCTCGGTAGCAAAAAAGTATACCTTAAAATTTGCATAGTATACTTTTTTATTTTATCATATTTGTTTCAACATTTCAAGCACTTTTTCAATACTTTCTCTTGGGGTAGATGCTCCTGCCATTATTCCAATTTTTCCAAACTGTTTAATATCTTCTAAATCCAGTTCCTCTTTTGTTTCAATTAGTACAACATTTTTGCAATACTCCCCGTGATATTTCATAGAGTTTTCTTGTGTTTGAGCTATGTCTTCCCCCAATGATTACCATAAAATCACAAGCTTTCGCAATTTCTTTTGTTTCATCTTGTCTTTCTTTTGTGGCACTGCACACTGTATTAATTACTTCTAAATTCTTTTTGCTCAATTCTTTTTCAACAATATCAGCTATCTTATTAAACTTTTCTAAATTAAATGTTGTTTGACAAATTAGCGCTATATTTTTTATTTCAGTCTTTTCTAACTTTTCTAATGCTATTTTTACATCCTCTGGCTCTTCAATCAAACTAAAATATTCTCCACAATAGCTGGCTGTACCAATTATTTCATCATGTCCTGCTTGTCCTACTAGTAGGATATAATATCCATCAGCCGCATATTTTTCTGCGATTTCATGTATCTTTAGGACCTTTGGACAAGTTAAGTCAACCAATTCTACATTTTTAGCTTTTGCAACTTCGTATATTTCTTTACTTACTCCATGTGACCTTATAATCACCTTTCCTTTTGCATCTTTGATGTCATCTATAAATACAATTCCCTTTTTAGTAAGATCTTCTACCACCTGCCTATTATGCACTAATTCTCCAAGGCAATATACAGGTTTTCTAATTTCTAATTCTTTTTCAGCTTTTGTAACAGCATTTTCTACCCCAAAGCAAAATCCTGCAGTTTTCCCTACTATTATCTCCATATTAATTACTCCTTGCAATTTTAGTTATTTCGTCTTTTAATACTTTTACCATATCTTCCTGTTTTACTTTTTTAACAACGTCACCTTTTTTAAACAAAATTCCTTCTTTTATTCCTCCTGCGACCCCAATATCTGCATGTTTTGCCTCTTCTGGGCCATTCACTCCACATCCCATTATGGCTACAGTAATACTTTTATGTATGGTAGATAGAAATTCTTCTATTTCGTTTACTATAGGTATTAAGTCATATTGCAGTCTTCCACATGAAGGACATGCAATCAATGTAGGTACTCCTTTTAATAATCCACAATCCTTTAAAATTTCACGTGCCACCTTTATCTCTTTTACTGGGTCTGCAGACAAAGATACTCTTATTGTATTTCCTATTCCTTGCCTCAATAGAATTCCTAATCCAATACTTGAACTTATTGTCCCTCCGAATTCTGTTCCACTATGAGTAATTCCCAAATGCAATGGATAATCAAACGTTTTTGCTGCTTTTTCATATGCTTCAATGCAAAGGTCCAGATTAGATGCCTTCAAGGAAATACAGGTATTAGAAAACTCCAAGCTTTCCAAAATCTCAATATGCCTTTTCGCACTTTCTATCATCCCTTCGGCTGTCGGTTTTTTATGTTTTTCCAAAATATCTTTAGGAATCGATCCGCTGTTTACTCCTATTCTAATTGGAATGTTTTTTTCTTTACAAGCCTCCACTACTGTTTTTACCCTATCAACACTTCCAATATTTCCGGGATTAATCCTTATCTTGTCTGCCCCAGAATTTATTGCCTCCAGCGCAATTTTATAATCAAAATGTATGTCAGAAACTATAGGGATATGAATACGCTTTTTTATCTCTTTTATTGCTCTTGCATCATCACAATCTAGGCATGCAACCCTTATAATTTCGCATCCTGCTTCTTCTAGTTTTAAAATTTGAGCTACAGTCTTTTCTATATCACAGGTTTTTGTATTTGTCATAGATTGTATAATAACTTTGCTATTCCCACCTATCTGTACATTTCCTACATATATTTTTCTTGTATTTTCTCTTCTTACCATAAAATTATCCTTCTTTTTACAATATATTTTAACATATGTCATAATCTTTTTAAATAGCAATTATGAATATTGTCAAATCCCTCTAAAATGTGATATAATGTATTATATTTTGAAAAAGGACGTGATTATATGGCAAATATAGATGAAGAGGGCGGAATTGGAATGAATAATTTTGCTAACTTTAAGGATGATGGTTCTGCTAATTCTAAACAAAGACTCGAATTATTAACACAATTATATTCTCAAAATCTTTCTGATTATAGAGAATATCTTGAAAAGGAACACCAATCAGAAAAAGATCCTGTAAAAAAGGAACAAAAAATTGAACAGGAGTTGGCTATATACGAGGCTTCTTTGTTTAACCGTTTTTTTCCTGAAATTATGGAATTAGAAAAAAAAGTTGAACAGGAAGAAAAAAGTTCTAAGCGAAAACCAGTCTCAAAAGCAGTAGATCCTAATGACCAGAAAAAAACCGATGAGAAAAATCCTAATGATAAAAAAGAAGAAGAAAAAGCTGATGAAAGAAGAAATACAATCGATGAGCCTAAATCTTCTAACGAATTAGAACCAGATGCTAAACCTAAAACCAAAACTCAGCAGTTGTTAGATCGATATGATGATGAGTTAAAAGGTGAAGGTATAAATTTTGATAGTTTCAAAGAAAAAGAAGGCTTCGATTTAGAACATCTAAATGATGTTGAAACACAAAAACTCTCAGATTTATGTTATAAAGGTCTTAGGTTTTCCATCGATAAATCTGAGGCTAATCAAAACCCTCGGATGGCTATTGATATACTTAAAAACAATTTATCCAACATTAGCTCAATTATTGCCTCCAGCTACACTTTATGACCTTTCCACAAGAATTATGGCTGGATACCTAACTAAAAATTATGGATTGCACTATGACAATATTCCTGGAAAATATCAGGATTTAAAACATGACGAAAGATATAAAGATTTACCTGTTGAGAAGAAGTTTCTTTTAGCAGAAGGTATTGTTGCTAGGGAAATGAGCACTGGTTCTGTGAGCAAACAAACCTCTGCTCCTAACACTTTAACATATCTATTAGACTCAGTTCCTTTTGATGATGTTGGTAAAGACCCTAATAAAGAAAAAGACCTCTCAGCTGAATTCAATCAAGCTGTAAAAGAACCTAAAAAGGATAAACCGAAACCGAAGGAAGGTTCAATATATTATGAAAAGGAAGAAACAAAAGATGTTATACCAGAAGAACAACTTACTGAATTCGGACAATTTATGCTTTATTCCAAAAAAAATAATCTGGTTGGAATCCCAGTAGAAAAACAAATTGCTCTATTTGACCAATCAATATATAAAAAGAAAGAACCTGAAGCCAAAGCACCTGAGCCTGAAACCAAGAAAGTTATTGAATCCATAGCACCTGAGCCTGAAATCCAGGGAAATAGTAATCCCATCGCCGCAAGTTAACTTCTTGAATCTTATAAAAAAGAATAATAAAATAATTACATAAAAAACTTCCTATGATTTTTTGTTATCATAGGAAGTTTTCTTTTAAAATAAACCTATTTTATTTCCTTATGTTTTAGTGGATATTTCTTTACCAGTATTGCTATTGCAGATACAATCAAGATTCCTGTAATTGCTGAGATTACTATTGCTGCCACATCTAGTTCTTCCTCTCCTCCTGTCTTTACTGATATTAATACTATTCCTGTATCTATGCCACTTTCATCTTCAGCCTTATTATCTATTTGATCTCCATATACATCTGTCACTTCTCTTATCTCTGCTATATTTGTTTTTGTTCCTATATTCTCTCCATCGATTATCCATTCTAATGTTAGCTCTACCGTTGCACTCTCCCCTGGCATTAATACGGTGTTTTTCAATTGATCTGTTTCTATTACACCTTCTTCTACTAGTATCCAATTCAGATCTTTTTCTGGATTAAATTTTAAGCCTGCTGGAATATAGTCTCTTACTTTTTTCACATATCCCCTTACTTCTCCCACATTTTTTACTTCGATTTTATAGATTATATCAATTGATGTTGATTCTATCTTTTTCTTGTCTACATCCACTTTTACTATTGCATTGTATATTGTCTTTTCTCCTTCTACTGTAATTATGTTTATATTTGTTCCTTCTTTTACCTCTACTTGTTTCACCTGTTTCATCAGCTCGAAGTTGAAATATTTTATTACTGCATAGTCTTCATCTATTCTGTTTTCTGCTGTGCCTCTATCTCCGATGTAGTCTCCATTTACGTCTGCATGACCTTGAATTTCTGATTCATTTATTATAACTTTCCCTGATTCATTATCGGTCACCATGAATGCTATTTGTACATCTCTGTATTCAAGCACGTTTCCATTAAATGGTTCTAGTAAATTTCCTATATCCTCTTCCATTGATAATGCTCTCGTTTTAACATTTTCTCCATCTGCAAACCAGCCATTTGCTAAATTTACCTCATGGTCGTCTATGTACTCCAATCCTTCTGTCTTATAATTTACTATCTCCTGTACATATCCTGCTATCTCTCCTTGGTTATATACTCGAATTGTATATACTACTACATCTCCTTTTTCTACTTTTACTGGAGTTTCCAGTTTAATGTATTTTATAGTTCCTCCTGTTATTTCTACTATTGGAATTCTGTCTTTTATTTCTTCATCATTTACTTTAGTTATAAAGGTTCTTAATGCAAACTCTACTTCTCTATCCACTGTTATATCTACATTATCTGATGTAGAATCAGAAATCTCATCACTTACTACATTCGCAGTATTTCTTATCACCTGGCCATGAGTTACATCCATTGGGATAGTATATTCAAATTCATATGATACACTATTTCCCGAACTATGTGGTAAAGCTGCTATTGTCTTTGCCCATGTTCCTCCGAAGTCCAATGCATCTGTTATCACTAAATTATGAATATCTATTAATCCTGTATTTGTTACTGTGATTACATATGTCACTTTCTCTCCTGGGATTACAGGATCCCTTTGACCTGCCTTTAATGACTTATCTATTGTATAACTTGGATGTCTTACTGTTATTTCCTCTCCCTCTGATTTCGGTACTGGAATTTCATCGCAAACGGCCGTTGCCACATTATTTATTCTTTGTCCATTTGTTGCACTCGGAGGTATGGTATAACTAAATTCATATGTTACAGAATTATTGGTTGTGTGTGGTAATACTGCTATATACTGTCTCCATACGGAATCCAAACTGTCTGTTATTACTAAATTATGTAGTTCTATTGTTCCTGTGTTTGTTACTGTGATTTCATATATTACAGCTTCTCCTGGTAACACTGGATTTCTTTGGCCTGCTTTTAATTTCTTTTCTACTGTATAGCTTGGCACCTTCACTAGTATATCCTCATTATCAGTTATACTTTCCATTACCTCATCACATGTTGCTGTTGCTATATTTTTTATTACCTGATTGTTTGTTGCACCGCTCGGTATCGTATATGTAAATTCATATGTTACAGAGTTACCAATTGTATGTGGCAACATTTCTATTACCTCAACCCAGTTACTATCTAAACTATCTCTCACCACTACATTATGAAGCTCTATTGCTCCTGTATTTGTCACTGTGATTACATATGTTACATCTTCTCCTGGGATTACTGGGTTTCTTTGTCCCTCTTTTAATTCCTTTTCTATAGTATATCTTGGTACCTTCACCAAGATATCTGCATCATCTGAAATGGCTTCTAGCTCTCTACATATTACTGTTGCCATGTTCTTCACCACTTCGTTATCTGGTGTATTTTTTGGAATTGCATATGTAAATTCATATGTTACACTATTATTTTCTGTATGTGGTAATGCTCCTATCGTTTTTGTCCATAACCTTGCTGTATCCAAACTATCTGTTATTACCAAATCATGAATATCAATTAACCCTGTGTTCGTTACTGTGATTTCATATGTTACAATCTCTCCTGGAATTACTGGGTTTCTTTGACCACTCTTCAATTCTTTTGTTATTTCATATTTTGGTACTCTCACTGTTATATCTTCTACTGCTGTCATTGGACCTGGAATTTCATCACTCGTTACTGTTACTACATTTTGGATTATCTGACCATCTGCTGCTGTTTCTGGAATGGTATATGTAAATTCATATTCTACCTTGTTATTTCCTGTGTATGGTAACATTGCTATTTCTTGTCTCCATGTTACATCTAAACTATCTGTTAAAACAATGTTGTGTAAGTCAATATTTCCTGTATTTAATACTGTGATTACATATGTTACATCTTCTCCTCGGATTACTGGGTTTCTTTGTCTTTCTTTTAATTCTTTTACCACCAAGAACTCTGGCACTTTTACTGTTATGTCTACATCCTCTACTGTTTCTGTACTAATCTCGTCACTTATCACTGTCACCATGTTTTTAATAACTTGATTATTTGTTGCTGTCACTGGCACTCTGTATGTGAATTCATATGACACAGAATTATTTGTTGTGTGTGGCAATATTGGTATTGTCCTGCTCCATGTTGCATCTAAACTATCTGTTATTACTACATTATGAATATCGATTAATCCTGTGTTTGTTACTGTGATTACATATGTCACATCTTCTCCTGGTATTACTGGATTTCTTTGACCTTCTTTCAATTTCTTTTCTATAGTATAACTTGGGTGTTGTACTTTTATATCTACATCATCTGTTTTTGCTTCTTTTATCTCATCACTTACCACTGTCACAACATTATTTACAACTTCTCCATTTGCTGCAGTTTCTGGTATTGTGTATGTGAATTCATATGACACAGAATTATTTGTTGTATGTGGCAATACTGGTATTGTCCTGCTCCATGTTGCATCTAAACTATCTGTTATTACTACATTATGAATATCTATTAATCCTGTGTTTGTTACTGTGACTTCATAGGTTACCTCTTCTCCCGGTAGCACTGGGTTTCTTTGACCTTCTTTCAATTTCTTTTCTATAGTATAACTTGGTTGTTGTACTGTTATATCTACATCATCTGTTTTTGCTCCTTTTATCTCATCACTTACCACCGTTACAACATTATTAATCACTTCTCCATTCATTACTGAAAGTGGTATTGTATATGTGAATTCATATGACACAGAATTATTTGTTGTGTGTGGTAATACTCCTATTGTCTTTGTCCACAATCCTTCTTCGTCTAAACTATCTGTTATTACTACATTATGAATATCTATCAACCCTGTATTTGTTATTGTGATTACATACGTTATAACTTCACCTGGTAACACTGGATTCCTTTGGCCTGCCTTCAATGATTTTTCTATAGTATAACTTGGATGTCTTACTTTTATTTCCACATCATCTGTTTGCGCACTTGGATTTTCATCGCACACCGCTGTCACAACGTTCTTAATCACTTCTCCATTTGTTGCAGTAAGCGGTACTGTATATATAAATTCATAGGTTACAACATTATTGGCTGTATGTGGTAATACTGATATTTCTTGTTTCCACTCTGGTTCCAAATTATCCATTATTACTATATTGTGCAAGTCTATTGCACCAGTATTTGTTACTGTGATTATATAATGGATTTTCTCTCCTGGTAATACTGGATTTCTTTGGCCTGTTTTTAATGTTTTTTCTATCAATAATCCTGGTTCCTGTACTCGCATATCTTGTTCGTCTTCTATTCTTCCTGTTATTTCATCACAGATTGCTCTGGCTATGTTTGTTATTGTTGTTCCATCTATTGTCTCTTCTGGGATCACATACGTAAATTCATATGTAGCTGCATTTTCAGTTCCTGGCAATAGTATGTCTATTATTTCTTTCCATTCTGTATCCAGGCTATCTGTTACTACTACATTATTTAACTCCATCGTTCCTGTATTTGCTACTCTTATTATATAGTTTACTGTACTACCTGGCGTTACACTCGATGATTGTCCCGGTGCTAGCCTTTTTGTAATTAATAATCTAGCACTTGCTTCACTAAAAGTCACTTTTACTGAGCTTGTTTCTAGCATAGGATCTTGTACCCATGAAACTATCATATCATCATTATGTTTCTTTTCATAATAGAATGAATTATATACACTTTCACCCAATAACGTTAAATCATTACCATCTGTTCTAACCTTTATATATACTGGTACTATACTATCCTTTGGAAATGTTTTTTCTCCAAAATCAAATGCTACAGCTT
>Ga0209737_10000632_pt1 | contig 27842 bp, 27 predicted proteins | sample TergutCu122P3_FD_187284 | JGI IMG/M metagenome (GOLD analysis project Ga0209737, IMG submission 187284) | Cubitermes ugandensis P3 segment gut microbial communities from Kakamega Forest, Kenya - Cu122 P3 (SPAdes) (version 2) | ecosystem: Host-associated > Arthropoda: Insects > Digestive system... | reverse complement strand
AATACCAAGACGTTGTCTCATTCCCCGTGAAAAGCCACCGATTTTGCGCTTTGTTTTAAGTCCGACCAGATTTAAAAGTTCTTTTCCGCGTGAATTAATCTTCTCGCGGCTCATTCCGGCGATTTCTCCGCATAAGGTCAGGTATTCCATCGGTTTCATATATGAATAAAACTCTGGGACATCCGGCAAATAACCGACACTACTTAAGGTTTTGCCACAGACCACCCGCTCACCACAGACATGGATTTCCCCTTCATCGATTTCCAGTAATCCTAAAGCCATTTTCATAGTCGTTGTTTTTCCGGCTCCATTTACACCGACAAAACCAAAGATGGAACCTGCCGGAACGGAAAACGTAAGTTCCTTTAAAACTTCCAAGTCGCCAAATTTTTTCCTTAGTCCTTTAATCTCCAAGATGTTATTCGTCATTTTCTTCCTCCGTATTTTCAGCCCTTCCGATGATAAAATAAAGAATCGGACCAAGCATATTGACAAAAATTATCACAAGCACCCATAAAATCAGGTTGCCGGTTTTGAATCTTTGGTTTCTGATGGCATGTATCAATGCTATCAACATCAATGTCATCTGGACAATTATCAAAAGGATGATAATCGGTATAAATGGGGTGATAAAATCCATAAATTCAGTTAAGCCCATCGTGTTTTGCATAATCTTCCTCCTTAAATGATGTGTTGACCACATCAGTCAACAACGTTTGAATTGTATCAAGGGGGCAAGGGTTGACTAGCTTGGTCAACCGCCCCAATCGGCATAATCATCTTCTTTTTTGCTCACCGGCTCCCGATAATCAACCTGACTATTGTATTTAGTAACATAGTCATTTACCTCCGGTTTTATCCTTCTTTCCGGTTTGGTAAGGCGGCTTTTGAAATGCAAAGCTGATTCGGACGGGTTATTGTCTTTTTTGCGCCGTTTATGTTGCCGGACGACGGTGCTGATGGAGATAAAAGCGACAAAGAAGATGATAATCCAAAACAGTGGGTTCATAACAACTCCTAAAAACTGATATCAATTTGATATCATCATTATATCAGCGGTGGAATAGTCTGTCAATGACTTTTTATTTATTTTTGAGAATCAAGTTTAATCTCTCGATTAGGATTACCATTATAAGAAGAAAAATAGTGATATATATGGGATAAAAGCCAAAACCCAACCATCCGGCAAATAAGCCGAATAAGGGGGGCAGCAAGGTAGAACCGGTGTAAGCGCATGCCATTTGGACGCCGATAAGGGAAGCTGAGTTTTCCTTCCCGAAATTGGTTGGGGTAGCATGGATAATGGCAGGGAAAATCGGCGCACATCCAAACCCAATGGTGACTAAACCATATAGACAAAGCCAGTCAAACGGTACCGGCAGTACCACCGCGATTATTCCCATTGAAATCATTACCACACCAAGCCGGATCATATTTCGTCCACCGATTTTGTCAGAAATCACCCCACTTAAGAAACGTCCGACCGTAATGCCGATGAAAAATAAGGAGGCGTACCGGGCGGCAACATCCGTGGCAATTCCGCGATATTGGACAAGATATGTGCTTGCCCACATATAGGATGTGGCTTCCACACCACAGTAAGCAAAGAAAGCAACAAGGACATATTTTACCCCCTTGATTTTTAATAATTGTGATAAGCTAAGGAGTTTTGTTTCATTTGATATGCTGGATTCAACTTTTCCCTCACGTTTCCATAATGGAAAACTAATGAAAATGATGATTGACAAAATTACTTGGATGACAGAAACATTTAAATACCCATTGTTCCAGCCCAATCCACGGGACAGGCTGTATCCCATGATATAGGGACCAATTGAAGCGCCGACACCCCAAAAGCAATGAAGCCAGTTCATATGGCGGGAATTGTAATGAAGGGAAACATAATTATTAATCGCCGCATCAATCGAACCGGCACCAAGACCAAGTGGCAGGGCAAAAACCGGAAGCATCCAAAATGTGCTGGATATCGAAAAACCAAACAATGCAAAAGCACTAAGCAAGACCCCGGAAGCAGTAACGATACCCGCACCGAAGCGGTGGGTTAGGCGACCGGATGAAAGGCTGGCGATGATCGTCCCTCCCGACATCAAAATCGTGACCATCCCACCATAAGCTGCCGGAACACCGAGTTCCAAATGAATGGCCGGCCATGCCGCCCCAAAGAGTGAGTCGGGGATACCAAGGCTGATAAAGGTTATGTAGATAAGAACTAGTAATAATGTGTACATGATGAAATGGTAATCTTTTATTTACATGCTGTCAATGATTATTTTAATCGCGGCTTTATATTCCCCCGCAATACGCGGGTAAATTCTTCTTTATTATCACTCATGGTCATATGTCCGGCACCGGGAATAGAGAAAAATTCCTTGTCAGGTGCAATTATGTTTGGGAAAAATTCTTTGGCAAGGCTGTATGGGGTCTGCCAGTCATCTTCTCCCATGATGTAATAAACCGGTATATCATATTCTAATCCGTAATTATGGACATCAAACTCATTAAACAAAAACGGTACCACATCACCTTGATAATATAAGGAATCAACTATAAGGAAATATCCAATCTCCCGAAGTTTGGAATAAGGTGATGTCAATACTGAGATGGCGGATGAAAAATTCAAACCAAAGCCTAATTTGTATTTAGTCTGGTATTGCCGTACTTTGATGAGGGTTTTAACAAAATCTTCGGAATAACCTTCCTGAGGGGGATATGGCGCAAGCGCTTCAATGGCGGTGATATCCTTTTGGTTTCCGGATGCCCTGACTGCGTCAAGTAATCTTTCATAACCGATTCTTTCATTTTCCATTATATTTATGACTTGCCCGACACTTATGTAGGCACTAAATTCGTCCGGATATGTTTGTACCAGCATTGTTCCAAGGACCGAACCCCAACTATGTCCCATGACTATTATTTTGTCTTTATTAAGTTTTTGCTTGATATACTGGGTAACTTCGTAGGCATCGGAAATAACGCGGTCTTTACCCATTGTTTCACGCACAACATCAGCATCATTGGCAAAATATGTTTTTCCGGCATTTCGTTGGTCCCAGTTCACAACCGTGAAATCTTTTTCCCAATCATATTGATAAGTGTGGATAAATGGTTTCGTGGAGCCACCCGGTCCGCCATGCAGGAACAGGATGACAGGGTTGTCGATTGATTCACCCCGGAAATATAAGGCTTGTTTTATTCCGCCGATTTCAACCATTTCCATTAAGTCGATGCCAGGTTCGCTGATCCGTTGTTTTACTCGCAGGATTGGTGCATAAACGCCCCTTAATACAGCCAGTGAAATTAAAGGAACAGCGATTATAACGATGATAACTATTGCTATGGTTTTAAATATTTTCTTTTTCATGCCTACCCCCTCCTACCGTAAGAAAAAGGTGGTAAAATTAACGAACCACTCTTTGATATTGGGAAATTCCGTATAGATTATTCTTTTCACCTCATCCGCATTGATATTGGTTGCGGAAATATTGTCAATAAAAGTATGTGTACCCCGGGCAAATCTTCCGGCAGCGATATATCCGTAAGCATAGTCACCGACGGCAATATCGGTGGCAATTGCCAAAGCACCGACAGCATATTTACCTATTGATAACGCGCCCAATGAAGTCATTCCAACAGCCAAGGCTCCAATAGCAAATGTGCCAAGCGACAAGGGACCAAGCGAAACTAGTAGGGCGATTGCAAGAAGTCCGATTGAGAAAAAGCCGATGCTTAAAGGAGCAATAGTCAGGAAACCCAACGATAACAAGCCGATGGAAATAAAACCGGTGGAAATATTTCCGATTGCAATGATACCCTTGGCTCTTTTGAAGCGCCAACCAATATTTACGTGGACTAAAGGCAGGCCAAAGAGTGTTGTTTTGCTTTTATATTCGTAATGCCTTCCCCGTGAAACCCAATAGGGTTCATAGATATCACTGTCACCGCTGTATTTAACCATACCTTCTTTTAGTAAACTATCCACGGTAACGCCGAAGATTTCACTTAAGGTGATTATCTTTTCGGTTTCGGGATATGAAAGTCCACTCTCCCATCTTGATACCGCTTGCCGTGAAACACTCATCATCTCGGCAAGCTCTTCTTGTGAGAGTCCTTTTTCTTTTCTTAGCTTTTGTAATTTTTCATCAAATTTCATTTTGATTCCCTTTCTGTGATTGCTTTGATTTATTAAACAATCTTTTCGGGATAGAAAACACCAACTATTGATTGCGTTTTGTCAATTATTGGTTGCATTTGGTATTTTGCAAGGTAAAATTGCGGAAAAGAGGTGAAAATCGATATTCTGGGTTAAAATATTTCGTCAGAATCTAATAGGATGGTATACGGTCCTTCATTAACTAAAGTGATTTGCATCGACGCACCAAACACACCTGACTGTACCACTTCTATTTCTTTCGCACATTCATTGATGATGTATTCGTATAATTCATTTGCCAATTCCGGTGTTCCGGCATTGATAAATGATGGGCGGTTGCCTTTTTTGCAATCGGCATATAGGGTAAATTGCGAGATTAATAATAAGCCGCCGCCTGTAGTGCGGATATCAAGGTTGCTTTTGCCTTCGGTATCGGGAAAAATACGGAGGTTCAGCATTTTCTTAATCATTTTGTCGGCGATTTCTTTGGTATCGTCATTTCTGACCCCGATAAGGACAAGGAAACCATTGCTGATTTTCCCGACTATCTTCTCTTCTACGACTACTTCGGCATGGCCGACACGTTGGATGTGAAATTTCATGTGGTGTCCTCACTGCTTGTTATCGCCGCGTGTTCGAAAGCTGCGATACACGAATATAGGTAATGATATCTTATCATATTATTTTGTGTTTGTCATTTTTGATGTATTTTGCTACAATAAGATATATGAAACTACAACAAGTATTGAGTTATGTGCGGAAGGCTATTGATGAATATGAAATGATAAAAGCGGGGGACCGGATTGCGGTTGGTATCTCTGGGGGTAAGGACAGCTTGACCTTGCTTTATGCCCTGCATGGTCTAAGACGCTTTTATCCACAACCTTTTGAGTTGCAGGCAATTACGGTTGATTTAGGTTTTGATAACCTCAATTTGGATAAGGTGTCTGCTTTATGTGAAAGCCTTGAAGTTCCGTATACCGTGGTTAAAACTGATATCGCCAAAATCGTTTTTGAAGACCGTGGTGAGAAAAATCCCTGTGCGCTTTGTGCCAAGATGCGTAAAGGTGCTTTAAACGAAGCGATGAAAAATATGGGTCTTAATAAAATCGCTTATGCCCATCACAAGGATGATGTTGTGGAGACGATGTTGCTTTCGTTGATTTTTGAAGGGCGTTTTCATACCTTTGCTCCGGTTACATATCTCGATCGGATGGATTTGACTGTTATACGTCCGATGCTTTATATGGATGAAGCGGATGTGATAGGTTTTGTCAAAAAATATGAGTTGCCGGTCGTGAAAAGCCCTTGTCCGGTTGATGGTCATACTAAAAGGGAGTATGCCAAGAATTTGCTTAAGAATCTCAATGTTGAAAATCCCGGTGTCCGTGAGCGGATGTTTACTGCCGTGCACCGGAGTTATATTAGTGGATGGGGAGATTGCGGGTCAAGCCCGCAATGACGGGTACTGTGGATTATAGTGAACCCGCAATGACGGGTATTGTGGATGAAGTATTATAGTGATTAACTACCATGATGAGCAAAACGTAAAAAATGTCCTTCTTATGCGGGAAGTGCTAGAAACACTACCCCGCTTTTGTAAACAGTTTTTTCGTGGTATTCAGGAACAGACTTCCTCACGGACGAGGTTGGCATATGCCTATGATATGCGCGTCTTTTTTGAATACATGCAAAAAAATAATAGCGCATGCAAGAGACAGGCGATTATTGACTACCCGATCGAAATTCTTGACCAAATCAAACGCGAAGATATCGTGGAATACCTTGAATACATGAATTACTACGAAAAGGACGGACGCGAAATAACCAATGATGAGCGGGGTAAATCACGCAAGTTGGCAGCCCTGCGCAGTTTTTACAATTTTTTCTACCGCAACGAATTAATCACTACCAATCCGGCGGCTTTAGTCCCAATGCCCAAACGCCCGGAAAAAGAAATTATCCGCTTAGACATCGATGAGGTCGCGATTCTCTTAGACCAAGTCGAGGAAGGCACTCACTTAACCGCGAACCAACTTCGTTACCACAATAAAACCAAAATCCGCGATGTGGCTCTCCTAACCCTGCTTCTTGGAACCGGAATCCGTGTTTCGGAATGTGTCGGACTTAATCTTAACGATGTTGATTTCAAAAACAATGGACTTAAGATTATCCGTAAAGGTGGCAGCGAATCAATAGTATACTTCGGTGATGAAGTATGTAATGCTTTGACGGACTATATCGAAAAAAGACGGGAGGTTTTCCCCCAGACCGGACATGAAGAAGCCCTATTTCTTTCCTTGCAAGCTCGCCGCCTTACAGTCAGAGCAGTCGAAAACCTGGTAAAAAAATATGCCACTATCGTAACCCCCCTAAAGAATATCACCCCCCACAAACTTCGCAGCACTTACGGCACTTCCCTTTACCGTGAAACCGGTGATATCTACTTAGTTGCCGACGTCCTCGGACACAAAGACGTCAACACAACCCGCAAACACTATGCCGCCCTGGAAGACGAACGTCGTCGCAAGGCGGCACGCGCTGTAAAATTGAGAGAGAGTTAGATTTCACACATCCTTAAGCAACGGAAAAGTCAAAACCACCTTAAACAAATCCCCATCCATCAAAATCTCAAACCTTCCATTCTGCGCCTCCGTCAAACTCTTCGCTATCGACAACCCCAAACCACTACCCTCGGTACTACGAGAAACATCACCCCTGATAAATCGCTCGGTCAACTCATCGGCATTAAAGTTAAGCGGCTGCTCGGAAATATTCTTGATTGATAATTCAACATGCCCCGACTCCTTGGCATTTAACTCAATATAAACCCGCGTATTTGACATTGCATATTTATAAATATTATTAAACAAATTCTCAATAACCCGCCAAATACGCCGTGAATCAGCTTCAATAACCAATTCTTCGCGATTTGCTTTCAGGTTAATTTGAAGATTACGTTGATTAAATTTGTCCTCAAACTCACCGATGGTTTGGTTGACCAGCTCAGTCAAATCAATTTTTTCCATCTTATACTCAATATTACCCGATGATATCTTGGAAGCTTCTACCAAGTCATCGGTCAACTGCTTAAGCCGTTGGGATTTGGTTTCAAGAATATCAACATAATTTTTAACCGTTTCATTAGTAATATCTTCCCGCTTAATTAAATCCACATAATTGATGATGGAAGTGAGCGGGGTTTTGATATCATGTGAAACATTGGTAATCAAGTCGGCTTTTAAACGCTCATCACGCATACTGATTTCGACCGCCGTGCTGATGCTTTCCCCAATGCTGTTTACTGCATTTGCCAAGATGAGATTGTCACCATGTAATCCCCGCTCTTCTACTTTGTGATGGATGTCGCCACTGCTAATTTTCTTAATCCCGGCAATGATATCCACGCGGGCTTTGGCGGCAAGGAAAATCAGGATACCAACGACGGCATCAACTGATAAAACCAATATGGCAAAGAAGAACCTGACCCCACCATTATAGGAATTGGCAATAACAACTATAGCGAAGAAATGAAAAAAGATGATTGCGGCTGACGGAACTACGTACCTAAGCATCAGATTGGTATTGTCATAAATATAAAGGATGAGTTTGATGGTTGAATGGAATATTTTTTTACTGTAAATTACCAGCCTCATAAACAGACTATCCTTAATGAAGCTGCCTGCCTTAATTCTTCTGACCAAGCTATAATAAAACAGGGAGAAAGCCAAACTCCATACATAAACATACCCGCCCATTAGAATGAAATTAAACATCAAATCGCTATAATTAATGAGACCATAAATAGAGCTGTTGTTTACTATAAATTCGGCAATATGCAATAAAACGAGAACGGTAGCAAAAGCAAGCGCCAGCCATATTTCGGTAAAGATACGGTCAAAGCTGCGTAACTGGATATAAGGTTTACCGTCTTCGCCGGCCACCCGCCCGGTAAGTTTGGTCAGGACGACTAATAAAATAATGAAAATCAGGAAGCAAATACCGGCTTGAATAAGATAACTGATATACTTGGGGAAAAATTGATGGAAGCCGCGATATCCTTGGTAAAAAGCATCCGAATAAGGATAATTGGTATCCACGCCTATCCATACCCGAGTATTATAGGGAAAGGTACTGTACTGGGATAATTCAAAACGAATAAAAGCTTCATCGATATTGACGTTGAATTTAGATCCGTGATAATTGGGAGTATATTTTAAATAGCGCTCAAAATTATTAAAGAGCCAGTTATCAAGATAATCCCCCGCATTACTTAAAGTTAACGGATTTAGATTAAAATCAAAATTAGTGTAGAGTGCCTCATTACCCTCAAAATTGACGAGAATAGCATAATAAATATTACTATTATGAATACTGTTTTGGAGTTTATCATATAAGGCGATATCGGCGCTCAAACCGTATGCGGAGCTTTCAAGAAGACGGCAGAGTTCCATATATGTGTCATAATTACTGGCATAGTTTTCAATGTTCTTACGGCTGATAGTTTGATATAAATTATTTAAAATAAGATATGATTGGGGCATATTTGCCTGCGTTTCAGCCCTTTGCTCCGCCCATCTTTTCCGCTCTTTGGCTAACTCAATTTCAGATAATATGGAATCTAATAAAACAATCTGACCATTTTCCAGTAAAACGTATACATACTCATGAATAGGAAATACCGATTCTCCTTGCTCAATTGTATAACTATAAACTATCTCGTCAATATCATTATCATCGACTTCATATTCAACATGCATCTCAACATCCAGATAATCAGGAATAATTATTTCCCCTTCCGAGACATAAATTTCTTGGATATAACTACCGGCCCAAGGATTAATAGTCGAAATTTCATTAAATGTTGAGAAAATTCTTATGACATTATAACCATATGAAGAAAGCTCATCAAGGTCAACTGATCCTCCGGGATATTGGATAATCCGGTGGGATTCCACTACCAAACCGGTATCCTGTTCATTATCCATACCGGAAGATTCAATTATATCCGGAGTCCAATCCGGGTTCAAAAATGCTTTAAATTCATTTGTGGTCATCAATATACGCTCATATGAAAAACCATGTTGCGACCAATTCAGTAAATGTCCTAATTGATAATATATATCAGGAAAACTTGCTGGTGATTTACCGATATTGCTGGCATATGAAGATATATTGACGGCTTTGTTGGTATCATAAACCCCATTTTTCTCGATTTGACTTCGAATCGCCCCAAGTCGTAAAATATCATTCACATAACAACGGATTGTATCGTTGAAAAGCCATGATTCCTCATAACTATCAACGTTAATATTATTAAGTGTGGAATAGCGGATATAATCTCCTCGTGGAGTTTCTATATAGATAAATGATGACCAAAATACATAAGTAAGGAAAAGCATCCCGGCAACCAAGGAAAGCCTCTGTAAGCTGTGTAAAATAAAGAGGAAGGGATTGCGGCGGTGGTATTTGGGGTTTGGTTCGGTTTCGTTATATATGACTTCATTACTTTCAGTTACGTTTTCGTCGATTTTACTCATCTTTACACCTCTTATCTAACATTCGTTTACGCCTCTTATTGTGCAAATTTGCAATTCTTATTTATACTTTTCACATTTGTAACCAACTCCCCAGACTACTTTTATATAACGAGGTTCCTTGGGGTTGATTTCAATCTTTTCGCGGATATGGCGGATATGGACGGCAACAGTATTGTCAGCCCCGATGGCTTCTTCGTTCCAGACGTTTTCATATATTTGGTTAATCGAAAAAACTTTACCCTGGTTTTTGACCAGCAAAAGCAAAATATTGTATTCTATCGGGGTAAGCTGGACTACTTCACCATCCACGGTCACTTCTTTTGTTTCATCGTTAATCATAAGACCACCGGCGGTAAAATTGGTATTGCTGTCAACTGGTAAATTCTCAAGCCGGGTATATCGGCGGAGGTTTGATTTGACGCGTGCCACCAGTTCCAAAGGATTAAAGGGTTTGGTCACATAATCATCGGCACCGATGTTTAATCCGAGGATTTTGTCGGCGTCTTCAGATTTGGCGGAAAGGATGATAATGGGAATACTCGAATACTCCCGGATCTTAAGAGTCGCATTGATACCATCAAGCCGCGGCATCATGATATCAATAATCAGTAGTTTGATATCATTTTCCTTTAAAGCCTTAATCGCTTCGAAACCATCATAGGCTTTGATAATATGATATCCTTCCTGCTTTAAATAAATCTCGATTGCATCGACTATTTCTTTATCATCATCACAAACCAAAATATTCGTCATGCTTACCTCCTACATGATTTTAGAAATCCTTAGCGAAAATGCCTTTGCATTGAGCTTAGTATTTCTTATCACCGTGTGAAACTTAGAAATACTTGTCGAAAGCGCCATTGCGCTGAGCCTTAGTATTTCTTTTCACACTATTAAACCACAAACTTTTTAAAAGAAAAGGTGGAAAATTTTTAATATTTTCTTAAGTTAGTTATTATTGTACCACAAAACAGCTTGATTTTCTGCATATAAACAAATAGAATAGAAACATGGACGGTATGGACTATTCATTTAGGAAATCAGCTATTATCCCCACGCGGATTGTTGTGGTCTTTTATGCCATTATCAAGCAGATTTTCTGGACATTCCTTGAAGAAGGAAATGGCTGGATATCTCGTCTCATTATTAGCATTGTATGGATATTAATCGTTTTCATTGTTCCCGACTTAAAACAACTTTCGAAACGTCAAATCACCATGATTATCCTGATAACCAATATTATCCAGGAAATGGTTTTTTATGTTGCTGTTGGTGGTGATGGTTTTATCCAGCCGTTTTTAATCGGTTGCGGATTATTAAGTATTGTTTATGCCGATACGAGGGCGATGCTGGTATCGATGGTGACGGCCTGTGTAAGTTATGCCCTTGCTTTATTTGTCTTTCAAATCAATACTATTGGACATGTCCACAATGCAATGGATGATTTCTATAATGTTGTCTTTTTAGTTACCCTGAGCCTGATTATTTTCCTGATTGGAAAGTATTCGATTGGTACTCTTGCCGCCGCAAGAAAAGACGCGGAAGAAGCAAATAAAGCCAAAAGCAATTTTCTCGCCGCGATGTCGCATGAAATCCGCACCCCGATGAATGCCATCCTAGGTATCGCGCAGATGCAGTTACAAAAGGAAAACCAATCGGAAACGGAAGCTTGGGAAAAAGTACATATGTCCGGAAATAATTTACTTGGCATCATCAATGACATCCTTGATATGTCCAAAATCGAAACCGGCAAATTGGAGTTAACTAAATCAGAATATGATTTTCCGAGTTTAATTCATGATACGATTCAAATGAATATGTTTAGGCTTGAATCAAAACCAATTGATTTAATAGTTGAAGTAGATCCAAATCTACCCACTTGTTTGGTCGGTGATGAATTAAGAATTAAGCAGATCCTTAATAATATAATTTCCAATGCAATCAAGTATACCGACAATGGTTATGTGAAGTTTACGGTGGGTGCCAATGTCATCAAAGATGCCAATGTCATCACAGATGCCAACGTCACCATAGAAAACGCGACGCTTCTCCTTCGTTTCACGGTCGAAGATACCGGTCAGGGTATGAAACCCGAAGATGTGGCAAAATTATTTACTAAGTATTCGCGTTTTAATATCGAAACCAATCGTTTTATCGAGGGTACGGGATTAGGTCTCCATATTGCCAGAAATCTTGCCGAATTGATGGGGGGCACAATTGAGGTAGAAAGTGAATATGGCAAAGGTAGTATCTTTACGGTTAAAATAATCCAAGAAACCATACCCTGTGATGTGATTGGTGCGGAAACTGCCAAAAATCTTCAAAACTTTAGTTACTCCGGCAAAAACGACGGCTTTAATATTCTGTTTGAACTGATGCCATATGGAAAAGTATTGATTGTTGACGACCTTGAGACAAATCTTTATGTTGCCCAAGGGTTGATGTCTCCATATGAATTAACTATCGAAACGGCAAATAGTGGTTTTAAAGCGATTGAAATAATTGAAAAATTACAGGATGGCGATCATTTCGACATTATCTTTATGGATCATATGATGCCGATAATGGATGGGATCGAAACCACCCGCAAAATCAGGGAGCTTGGTTATACCGGTTCGATTATTGCATTAACTGCAAATGCGATTATCGGTAACGCCGAACTCTTTAAGCAAAACGGCTTCGACGATTTCATATCCAAACCAATTGATATACGGCAGCTTAATACTATCTTGAACAAGTGGGTGCGGGACAAGCACCCGAACGAAGCTAAAGCATCGAACGAAGCTAAAGCATCGAACGAAGCTAAAGCACTTTCTGCTCCTCTTTTTGGTAATAAGCCGGTCCTAAACCCTCGACTGCTCGAAGTATTCGTAAATGACGCACTTATGGCGGTTGATACACTGCGAAATACGTTGGTAGATGATGATATACTCCTTTTCACGACTACCGTGCATGCAATGAAATCAGCCCTATTAAATATTGATGAAAAAAACGCTGCCGACTTTGCGTTTTTGCTTGAAGAAGCTGGTCGTAATGGTGATAAAGAATATATCACAGTTAATGGTGAAGCTTTTATCAAAACGCTGGAAACGATAATTAAGGAATTAACTACAGCGGAACAAGAAAGTCATGATAATAAAAGTGGTGCTAATAAAAATGATATTACAAGTGGTGAGCATGATGATGCCGATAATTTTGAGAACATACCTATCTTGCGTGAGCAACTTCTTATAATAAAAGATGCTTGTGAGTTATATGATGATAAAACAATAATAAATTCGCTAAGTCTTTTAAAAGAACAAACCTGGAAAAAGGAAACTAAACTAATAATTGATGAAATGTACAATCTCATATACTTCGCAAGTGATTTCGATGCCGTATTGGAGTTATCAAAAAAAATCGAGAACACATTATCTTAAATATTATCATGAAACAGCTTAACCACCCGCAAAGTCTTCGTCTTTAACACTACCATGAAACATCTCAATCACCCACAAATTCTTCGCTTATAACACTATCAAAACAATTTCAACCACCCACAAATTCCTCGGTAAAATAAGGGATGACGATGTACTGTCCCGCTCTGATATGATCATCGGTCAGATGGTTAATCTGTATGACTTCATCAATATAATCACTGATGGTCTTATAATAACCTTTATCTATATACTGTTCAGCAATCGACCACAATGATTCACCGTACTTCACTTCAATACTGGCATAGTATTTGAACTTCCGCCCGGTCTCCTGCGATTCGGCATTGGCAAAAATGCTGCCAAAGACTATTGTAAATGTAATAACTAATAATAATGTGACGACAAGAAGGGTGATATTTTTCTGTACCTGCCGCTGTCTTCTTCTTTTGTTGCGTATTCTGCGTAAATCACTTTCATATAATGCCAGAATATCCATATGTACCTCCCAACCAAATAAGAACGTATGTTGCGAACTAGTGTTCTGTAATCATTATAGCGAACATACATTCCCCTGTCAAGTAAAAAATGTAAAAAAATCGAACATAATTTCGGAACATATGATTGCTTTTCAATTTCAAGTGTGTTATAATAAGAAAAATAGTGTGTAAGAAAACTTCCTTACACGTCACTATGCATAATGAAAGGAGTAATATATGGGTTACGGCAAGATTTCTACCAAACAGCAAGAAATATTAGATTATATAAAAGACCAGATTTTGAAGCGGGGTTTTCCACCTTCGGTACGTGATATTTGTGAAGCAGTAAAGCTAAAATCGACTTCATCAGTCCATTCACATCTTGAAACTCTTGAGAAGAATGGTTACATCAGGCGCGATCCGACCAAACCCCGGGCGATTGAGATTTGTGATGACAGCTTCCATATGATACGCACAGAAATGGTCAGCTTACCGATTATCGGCAGTGTTGCCGCCGGTCAACCGATTCTGGCAGAGGAAAATATCGAAAGCTATTTCCCGGTACCTGCTGAGGTTGTACCTCCGGGAGAATCATTTGTCCTCAAAGTTAAAGGTGATTCGATGATTAATGTCGGTATCTTTGATGGTGACCAAGTTTTCGTCAATGTTTGTAATTCAGTTCGGAATGGTGAAATGGCAGTTGCCTTAATAGATGATTCGGCAACAGTGAAGACATTCTATAAAGAAAATGGACGGATTCGTCTGCAACCGGAAAATGATGATATGGATGCGATTATCGTTGATAATTGTCAGGTACTTGGTAAGGTATTTGGAGTGATGAGGTTATTTCGCTAGATCATAAAAGTAGATGGTTGTTTTGCGGACGGTCTTAGCCGGCGAAGCTGGCTTATGACCGTCCCTAAAGCCATTTTGGTGATTCAAGCGGATTGCATAGATTTTTCATTGCTTTGGTGATACTTTCGGATGTAATCGGTTTAAGCAGATAACCACTGGAATGGGTGTTTACCGTATCAACACCATGTTCACAATAACCGGTTACAAAAACTATATTGGTTTTTTCATTGAGTGCAGTCATTTTTTCTGCCAATTCAAGACCATTGATTTCCGGCATATTAATATCAAGAAAAGCAACATCGACTACATTTTCACGAGCAAAATCCAAAGCATCGGAAGAAACATCAAAGCCATTCACATTACAATCAGGAAGCGCTTGCTTAATGGCTTTTTCCAAACTCATTAAAGCATATTGCTCATCGTCAACAGCGATTATATTCATTTATCTTTACCTCCACCGGGAATCTTTATTACGGCAACCGTTCCTTCGTCCGGTTTGCTCTTTATTTCCAATATCCCACCACAGATGGCGGCAAGCCGGGTTTTGACATTATCGATACCAACACGGTTTCTACCATCCTGGACTGGTTTTTCAGGATCAAAACCGATGCCGTCATCAATAACTGTAATTACTGCCTCTTCTTCAAGTTTTTCGCTTCTGATAATTACTGTCCCACCTCTCACACGCTGAGTAATTCCGTGTTTAACAGCATTTTCCACGATCGCCTGAAGGGTCATGACCGGAATATCAAAATCTTTATATCGAATATCATAGACTATATTTATTTTATTGCCGAAGCGCTTTTTCTCGATGGCAAGATATATTTCCGTGTGTTTTAACTCTTTTTCAAAGGTAACAGGTTTATAATTGGACAGAGCATCAAGGTTACCTCTTAGATATTCTGAAAACTCTACCACCGTTTCCGCCGCCATTTTGGGGTCAATGTAACACAATTGCTCGATAACAACAAGGGAATTATACAGAAAATGCGGTTGAATCTGCGAAAGCATCACTGAAATCTGGGCTTCGCCGAGCTCCCGGCGCGTCCGCTCGATGATACTTTTATCGACTTCAACCTGGATGCCGACAAAGATAATCAAGGTGCTTATCATTATTGAAATATGGAGTATTGCAAGCCCGTATGAGAATATCTGGATTATCAGGGCAACCATCGGGAAAAAAACATAGATTGACAGCAGCCAAAACTCACGTGACTGTAAAACCTTACGATGTGAAAAAACAACAATCGCATTGATAATTAAACAGATAATCCCAAAAACCTGCGATAACCAGAACCAGTCCTGTCTTTGATATAAATTAAACTCATCAATATAATAGTACATATGGTTAAATTGGGACAAAATACATAAGCAGATGGAAATAACGCAGGTGATCGTTATAATCCGGGGATAAATCTTGGAGATATTTACTTTTTCATTAATATATTCGTAGATATAATGGGCAAAAATAGCGGCAATCAAATAACCGGCGCAAAATGTGATAAAATTGCTTATCCGTACCATATAAAATGCCAAAATCCCTTGCCCACCACGGAAAATCCCTGCTAAGGCATTACCACCCAAGGTAGCAATTTGAAAAAGCATAATCCAGATAAAAAGTCGGTTGAGTTTGCTTTGCCGGTTTTCGCTTAACCACAAGTTGACAAGGATAATTAAAGCCATTATACAACCAAATAGCTCAAGCGCGATATTGATATCACGGATTGATTGGCTCATTCCATTTCCTTTCCAACCACTTCACCACTCCATCCTCTGTATTTGCCCCGATTATCGCCGTTGCCGCGGCTTTTACCTCTTCTTTGGCATTACTTACGGCATATGCTTCATCGCAGGCTTCAAACAAGGGAATATCATTTAGATTGTCACCAAACCCAATTATTTTCGTATAACCATAATTTTCGCGTAGATATGTAATGCCACTATATTTTGAAGCGTAAATATTGGTTAATTCAAGATAAAATAAATCATTCGAATATATATCAGGATAATATACACACTGGATATCACTTATATCCTTTAATTCATTATGTATCTTGATTATGTTTTCTTTCGTGTTTAAAAAAGTGAAATAGATGATATCGGCATCAACATCGCAAAAATCGTTTACCTTCACAAACTTTTTATTAAATTTTTGAATCCGCTCCTCCACAAACTCACGTAATGGTTTTATTTCCAAGGTTTTGTAATATGTAGTCATCTGGTCGCCGACAAAACCATACATCAACCCAGCTTGCCCGGTTTTGATGATTGCATTATTAATCTGCTTGAGGGCTTTATCATTTATCACGGCTTTCTTGACAAAATGACCGCTTTCCATATCATAAATAAGCACCCCGTTCATTAATACAAGCGGTTGATTTAACTTGATATCTTTAAGTAGTTTGAATGAAGTCGCTCCGGTTCTAGCGGTTGCAATTGAAAAATTCATCCCCTCGTTGATTAAGCGGTTTAAGGTATTGGTTGTGTATTCAGAAAGCTCTGCCTGTTCGTTTAATAAGGTGCCGTCAAGGTCAGTGATATAGAGTGTTTTATCCATGTTTTCAATCTTTCGGCGGGGGTTAGCTCACCCTACATAAAATCAGGAAAGCGGACGCGGATATAAGCTTTGATGGCTTCCATGCAAAGTTCAAAACCTAATTTGCTGCAATCCAAAGCGAGATGATAATTACGCGCATCAGTCCATTCGCGTCCCGTATAATATTTGTAGTATTCAGCTTTGCGCTTATCCGTTTTGGAGATGAATTTATCAATTTCTTTAAGTGGTAAACTTAATTTATTCATTGCTTCGGTGATGCAAAAATCCTCCGGGGCATGAACAAATACACTTACAACATTGTCATAATCGCGCAAAATATAGTCGGCACAACGGCCAATAATTACGCAGGACTCCTCTTCTGCCAATTGGCGGATGATTTTGGCTTGGTAATTAAAGAGATTGTCGTTGGAAGTAAAGTCATCACTTTCAGGTGAAATTAGTTCGCCGTCATAGACTTTTCTGGCGATTTTGAATAAGCGTGTGCTTTTTAATTTTTCATCGGCTTTTTCAAATAAGCCTTCATTAATTCCGCTGTCATCAGATGCAAGTTTTAGGATTTCCTTGTCGTAGTATTTAATACCCAAATCCTTTGCCAGCATTTCCCCGACGGTTCTTCCGCCACTACCGTATTGTCTTGCGATAGTAATTACGACTTTTTCCATTTTTACTCTCCTAAATAAGCTTTCTTTATATCTTCATTATCCAATAGTTCACTCGCCACACCGTCAAGAATAATGTTTCCGGTCTCCAAAACATATGCCCGGTTGGCAATTGATAATGCCTTTTTGGCGTTTTGCTCAACAAGCAAAACCGTTGTCCCACTTGCGCTTACCTCTTCAATAATTCCAAAAATTTCATTGACAAAAATCGGTGAAAGTCCCATAGATGGTTCGTCCATCAAAATAATATTGGGTTCTGACATCAGTGCCCGACCCATTGCCAGCATTTGTTGTTCACCACCGCTTAATGTCCCGGCAATCTGATTTTTTCGTTCTTTCAAACGGGGAAAACGCTTGTAGATATCCTTAAGGTTTTTGTCAATTTCAGCTTTGTCCTTGCGGGTAAAAGCACCCAGCATCAAGTTTTCAAAAACGGTAAGCTGGGCAAAAACCCTGCGTCCTTCCGGAACATGTGCCATACCCATTTTGACGATTTTGTGGCTCTTAACTTTGGTGATATCAACGCCATTAAAAAGGATACTGCCTTTTTGGGGGGTGAGCAGTCCGGTGATGGTATGAAGAATCGTCGTTTTTCCGGCTCCGTTCGCGCCAATCAAGGCGATGACTTCACCTTCATTTACCTCGAATGAGATTCCTTTAATTGCTTGGATGACCCCGTAAAAGACCTCCAAGTCGTGTATTTCAAGCATTGCCATATATAGCCTTTCTGAGATTGCGGGCTTGACCCGCAATCTCATTTAGTCCTCTCCCAAATAAGCCGTAATTACCCTGCTATCATTCAAGACCGCATTCGTTTCACCACTGACCAAAATCTTACCGAAATTCAATACCGTCAGTGCCTCACATATCCCGGCGACCAACTTCATATCATGCTCAATCAACAATATCGTCACATCAAACTCATCACGGACGAATCGAATTGTATCCATCAACTCTTTAGTTTCATTTGGATTCATACCCGCCGCCGGTTCATCAAGCAAAAGTAGCTTTGGTCTCGTTGCCAGTGTCCTGGCGATTTCAAGCTTGCGTTGTTTACCATAGGGAAGATTGCCTGCCAGATAATCAGCCTCACCATCAAGCTCAAAAACCTTAAGCAATTTGTAAGCTTCTTCGTCCATGATTTTTTCCATCCGGTGGTATTTGGGCAGACGGAAAATTCCTTCAAAAACATTATAATGAAAATGATTATGCAAACCAACTTTGACATTATCAAGTACTGACAATTTCTTAAACAAGCGGATGTTTTGAAATGTACGCCCGACCCCGGCTTTGTTGATATCCATTGTTTTCATGTTGGTAATATTTCTATCTTCAAGATAAATAATTCCTTCATCAGGCCGGTAAACCCCGGTTAACAAGTTGAAAACCGTTGTTTTCCCCGCACCATTTGGTCCAATCAATCCATAAAGCTGACCTTTTTTTACAACAATATTAAAATCATCAACCGCCCTAAGACCGCCAAAGGAGATATTCAAGTTGTTTATGCTAAGAATGTTCATGCTTTTATTCTCCTTATTAAATCTTTAAGCGAATGTCGTTCGCGCCAGGCAAGTATCTGGGGACTCCAGTTATACAACATCATAATGATTAAAACAATCGCATAAATCAACATCCGGAAACGGTCAAGACCACGTAACATTTCGGGAAGCAAAGTCAAAACAATGGCAGCGATTATGGAACCGCGAATATTACCTATACCACCCAAAACAACGAAGACAAGGATCATAATTGACATATTAAAACCAAAAGCCCGTGGTGTCGCAGCAACACTATTTAAGTTGTGGGAATATAAGACACCGGCTACTCCGGCTAAGGCAGCCGAAATCGAAAACGCCATCAGCTTGTATTTCGTCACATTTATTCCGATTGACTCGGAAGCAATCAGGTTGTCGCGAATCGACATTATTGCTCGTCCATCGCGCGATTTTACCAAATTTTGGACAATGAAAATGGTCATTAGAACCAGGATAATACCGATCGTAAAATTCGAATCCTGCGGTGTCCCAACTATCCCTTGCGGACCGTTAATAATAATATTCCCCTCTTCTTCCAAACCTAATGATGCCCGGTCACGTAACGAAAAATGGAAACCGCGGCTATCTATACCGACAAACATCGCATTAATTACGTTTTTTATAATTTCGCCAAATGCCAAGGTTACTATCGCCAGATAGTCCCCCCGAAACCGTAAAACGGGAACACCAATCAAGAAACCAAATATCCCCGCCATCACTGCTCCGATTAATAGGGCAAGGAAAAAACGGAGCGGAGAAAATGTAATCGTATCGACCGTCAGTTTTGAAAAAAAAGCGCCGGCGAAAGCACCAATACACATAAAACCAGCATGCCCAAGGCTTAATTCGCCCAGGATTCCGACCGTCAGGTTAAGTGAAACCGCCAAAATAACATACATACATAGTGGTATCAATAAACCTTGCATTAAGCGCGAAACCAAACCAAAGGAAATAAGGATTTGGAGAACAATATAAATCAGGATTATTGAACCATATGTTATCAAATTTTCACGCCAGATTTGAGGAATGTTTTTCATACTTTCTCCTGTAATTTACGCCCAAGCAAGCCTGTTGGTTTTACCAGCAATACCAAAATCAATACCAAAAAAACGATTACATCGGCCAGTTGCGAAGAAATATAAGCCCGGCCGAGAATCTCGATAACACCTAACAAAAGCCCACCGATTAAAGCACCGGGTATCGAACCAATTCCGCCAAAAACAGCCGCGATAAAGGCTTTAATACCAGGCATCGAACCGGTATAGGGTGAAAGAGCGGGATAAGTAGAACAAAGCAATATACCGGCAATGGCGGCAAGTCCGGACCCGATGGCAAAGGTCAGGCTGATAGTGCCATTGACATTGATTCCCATGAGCTGCGCCGCTCCTTTATCTTCGGAAACTGCCAGCATGGCTTGTCCCGGTTTAGTTTTTCTGATAAAGAAAGTCAGACACATCATGATTATCATACATGAAATTATCGTCACAATTGCTTCACCGGAAATAATTATTTGACCATCAAATAAACGTACCGCTCCCAGCGGAACCATTGAGGTAAAGGATTTCGAACTTGCTCCAAAAATTAAAAGCGCCAGGTTTTGCAAAAGATAACTAACCCCGATGGCGGTTATCAATACAACCAAGGAAGAAGCCGCCCCACGAAGCGGGCGGTATGCGATAAATTCAATCGTAATTCCCAAGGTAATGCAGACCAAAACCGATAAAAGAATGGTAACAACCGGATTAAAACCTTGCATACTGACACCCCAGAAAACTGTAAAAGCTCCAACCATGATAACATCACCATGGGCAAAATTGAGCATTCTGGCGATACCATATACCATCGTATAACCTAATGCGATAATGGCATAAATACTGCCGAGGCTTAAGCCGTTAATAATAAAATTTAAAAAGCTCATAATCAAACTCCATTATTCATCAAGTAAAGGAATCGTCATTGCGGGCTTGACCCGCAATCTCATCCACAAGGGTTTTTACTTTATCAAATGCACTATGAAGCACATGGGCTTCCAATTCGATTATACCATCTTTTATATGGGAAGGCCAATCCTTTACCTTGATTTCATCAAGAATCAGCTTAATCGTCTTTTTATCAAATGACTGACAGGCGGTCTTTATTTTTTCCATATTATCTTTGAGATAAACAATATCATCTCCCGTAAGATTAATATTTATATTATTGCAGACCGGTTGATATTTTTCAACCAAAGATTTTAATGAGCTGATAAACTTTGGTGTCTCTTTTATAATTACGGCGATATCATATGCTTTACCTGCCAATTCCAGCTCTAACGCTACCTCAGAAAGCTTGGGTTCACCGATATTTCTAAGGACACTTTTCATTCCATGGGTAGAAATAATAAAGGTTTCAATCAGCTCCCCGTCAGCATCTTTGTCGGCTTGGCATATTGCCAAGGTTTCCTCAATTACCTTAAGGGCTTTCTCCGTATCCCGGAGGAAAAAGGTAATCATCTCGGGTGTAAGCCCCTCTTCTAACTCGGACGTCATATTATCCACCGCTTCTTCGGCTTGTTTTCTCCGCGCCTCTTCAATAACCTCAGGTGTTTGTTCATTGCGGATAAAACCAATCAGATATTGATTTAACTCCCGCGAGTCAATTGGTTTGGAAATAAAACCGTCAAAACCGCTTTCAATAAATATTTCTTCCTGTCCGGAAACAGCATTAGCCGTTAAAGCAACGATTGGTTTTAGATAACCAGTTTCGCGGATAGCTTTCATCGCATCAATACCATTAAGTCCCGGCATCATATGGTCCATAAAAATAATATCATAGATATTGCCGTCTTTTACCTTTTTAACTGCTTCAAAACCATCACCGGCAGTTTCTACCTGTAACCGGTATGGTGTCAACATACAGGTCGCAACATAAAGATTTGACTCAATATCATCAACGACCAAAACTTTGCCATATGGCATATGCTCGTATATATGTCCGGTCCGCTTGGCGATTGACGTACTGCTGAAATGAAAGCTTTGTAACTCATGACTAAGCTCACTTCCACAAATAGCCGTTCCGCTTGTTTTTTGCGGAATACGGACGGTAAAAATCGAACCGACACCGATTTGACTTTCAACAATTATTTCACCATCCATCAAATCAATTAACCGTTTAGTAATACTCATTCCCAACCCGGTACCCTCGACCAGCCGGTTTGCCTTGACATTAAAACGGGTATATTCATCAAATAAAATTTCGATCTGGTCGCTGCTCATACCATATCCGGTATCCTGGACAGTGAAAACCAGAAAAACATCATCTTCATCCGCTTCAGCCGATGCGTAAGCTTCGGTGTACACTGAAAGAATGACTTCCCCCTCTTCAGTATATTTAAACGCATTTGACAATAAATTATTTAATATCTGCCGGAGCCGGAATCCGTCACCAATTAACTCAATCGGGGTTTCAGCGTCTATCTGGAGGACAAATTCGATATTGCTGCTCTCAAAACGCATCCGGTTGATTTGGAGTGTATCATTAATCAGGCTGGGAATATCGTAAACGTCGTTGATTATCTCCAACTTGCCGGCTTCGATTTTAGAAAAATCCAAAATATCATTGATGATATTTAAGAGCAACGTACCGGAGTCACATATTTTTTCAAATCCCAGAAGGGCATCGGCTGGTAACTTGTCATTACGTAATTGCATCTCGGATATACCGATGATAACATTCATCGGGGTACGGATTTCGTGGCTCATATTGGCAAGGAAGATGCCTTTTGCTTTGTTACTTTGCTCAGCCAATTCTTGTAATTCTTTGATGGTTTCAATATGTGATAATTGAACCAACATCTTCTTTAAGGCGGTTTCCAAAAGGTAAACCTCATTTTTGGTTACTCTATTCTCCCACTCTCCTCCCGATATCCCAAGTTCGACTTCAAAATTGCCATCAGCGATAAGATGGGCACTTTTGGTAAGCCTTTTTATTGGTTTTAGGATGATGCTGATTGTAAAGAGCAAAAATGTGGCAACCACGATTGTCCCAATCATGGTCGAAAGCATACTTGACCGGGCATATGTCCGCGCATTGGCATAAACCATATTTTCATTTAAAGCGGTAACTATGTATAAGGATTGGCTGATATGTGGGGACTCGGCGGGTATTCTGCCAAAGTGCATCAGAGATGCCGGTTCAAAAAAGTCAAGCCCACCTTTGATGGAAAAGTTTTCCCTGTCTGCCATTTGATTGGTGACAATAATTCCATTTTCCGGTGAAATAAATTCAGTTATCGACCTGCCAAGCAGGGGACAGGTATAACCATCAGGTGAGTAAACTATCATCCCTTTTTCGTTTATTAAAAGGATTGTCCGCTCATTTTCGATGCTAAATTCGCTGATAAAACCAACAAAGGCATCATACATGATATCAAGGCCGATAACCCCGATTATTTCACCATCACGGACAAGCGGCCCGCCGATGGCATCAAAATACCGTCCGGTTATATCTAGACCATAATCCCAATAATCAGCCGCTTCCGTCCAGACTATACCATTGGTGAAAGGTATTCTATGAACATTCATATTATAAAAAGCTTCTATTTCCTCGGGTTTATCCAACTTGATGACCTTGATTCCATCATCTAGTTTTATGTAGCAGGAAAAAAATATTTCACCCGGTACAATCCCATCCGCCTCATATGCAACCCAGATGGCAAAAGCATCATTAAGCGCATTTAAGGTAACTTTAATGGTTCTTTCCATTTGGCTTACGGCATCAGGTGTATTGGGGTCGATAGAAAGCAGATAATCGGTCAGCATATGAAAAACACCTTTCATATGCTCGCGTTCGCTGACTAATTTTTCCCGGACCATGACAATGAAATTTTCCGATGTTTCTTCTGAATTTCGGATTGCCTGCTGTCTTGCCGTCTCGCTGTTTATGAAGATGGCGATGGTTAATAATATTATCGTTGGAACAAGATAAGCCATGACAATTTGAAAAGATATTGATTTTCCCAACAAGGGCTTGAAAATAGCTTTGATGAGCTTTATTACGTTCATATCTATTAATATACATTATCCAGTGACAAAAATCCAGTTTTTTTTGGGATAAGATAAAGCGGAAGGCTAGCTTCCGCTTTATCGTTTAATGTGGATTAATCAGGGGCTTATTGCAAACCGACATATACTCCATTACGGATAACCATCGCGGTAGCGGATTTACTTACTTCACCGGTTGCGGGCCAAGTCATGTTTTCACCGGTAATCCCATTATATGAAATCTGGGTCATGGCTTTACTCAAGGCATCACCGAGTTCCGAAACACTCATCCGGTGGGTTGCGCCACTTTGTTCGATCGTCATTTTGATGATGTAAATTGCATCATAAGCACCGGCGGCGAATTGATTAGGAATTTCACCATGCCTTCTTTGATATTCGGCAACAAAAGCCTGGACCTTTGGATCATTTGAATCAGCAACGAAAGGGGTCAAGAGAACAACACCTTCGGCAAGGTCAGTATTGAAGTTTTCAACAGCCAGAATACCGTCAAGGCCGTCACAACCAAAGAATACCGGATTGTAACCCATTGCGGCTGCTTGGGTCAAAATTAAGGCTGCTTCATCATAATAAATCGGCAGGAAGACCAATTCGGCACCGGCATCCCTTGCTTTTTGAAGTTGAACGGTAAAGTCTGTTTTGCTGGCTTCAGTAAAAGCTTCAGTGGAAACGATTTCGAAAGGCTGTTTACCAGCTTCGACAACAAATTTTTCATAGATTCCGGTTGAATATACATCGGAACTATCATAAATGATGGCAACTTTTGAAACCTGACTTCCATCTCTTGAAGTTACACCAACTTGACCAATATACTGAGCTGAAGCAATCCCTTGGGTAGGATCAATAAAACAAACTTGGAAGACGTTTGTATTTCCCTCGATAACAGCAGTTGAGGAAGCTGAAGGGGTAATCTGGAACAAATTATCTTCGGATGAATGGGCAACAACAGCTATACCGGGTCTGCTGGTAACGGTACCCATCAGAATTTTCATACCCCAGTCCTTAAGTGCATTATAAGCATTAACTGATTTTTCGGCATCGTGCTCATCATCTTCCATCCGGAACTCGATTTGGACACCATTGATACCACCGGCTGCATTGATTTCGTCAACGGCAATCTGGGCACCATTTCTGACTGCGACACCATAAATGGCTGCACCGCCGGTCAGGGGACCAATTCCACCGATTCTGAATGTAGTGGCATTATCTTTTCCGCAAGCAGAAAGAAGACCCATTGCAAGTACGGCAGTTAAGACGAGACTTAAAACTTTTTTGAACTTTTTCATGTTTCTCTCCTCCATAAACGTGTTTATACTATATCAAGATATACTATTACACAACCAGGTTGGTTTTGTCAATGCCTGTTTTGCCATATTTTACGTGATTCTATTAGGTTTTCTGTAAAAAATAAACAAGCAAACATTGGAAATACATTAGTGGATAAAAAAAAAGCCCTCGGTAATAATAGATACTGCATATCAGGAGTATAAATACATTAACCTGATATTTAAGCTATAGATGAATCCTTTAAAAGTGAATTGGAGGTAGCGAACATGAATAACAGAGTGCTTGATTCAATAGCACTGACTATTGCCATCCTTGGATGTTTGAGCTGGGGTTTGATAGGTATCTTCGGATTTGACCTTGTCTCATTCGTTTTTGGCAGTATGTCATGGGTTACTCGTATAATATATGCTTTGGTAGGTATCAGTGGTATTTATCTATTTACCTTTTATATGTATGCGGGCGGCCACGATCGAATAGATCATCATATCAGAGACTAGATATAGGGCGCTTTTGCGCCCTTACATATATAATCGCATTAAACGTCATTGCGGGCTCTGACCCGCAATCTCAGTCACGTCATTGCGGGCTTTGACCCGCAATCTCATCAGTCACTTCCTTACCATCCCGCCAAATCCTCTCGAGATTGTAAAACAAGCGGTTCTCTTTATCAAATAGATGGACAATAATATCACCAAAATCCAGTAAAATCCAGTTGGCATTGTCATATCCTTCAATGTGTTTGATGAAAAACCCATTTTCTGCCAGTAAACGTTCAACTTCGTCACTCATTGCCTGAAGCTGGTTGCGGTTATTACCTGATGCAAAGATAAAATAATCACCGAGGATGGATACTTCACTAATGTCGATGATACGGATATCTTCTGCCTTTTTTTCCTCCAATGCGCAGGTGGTTATTTTTGCCATCTTGCGGGATTGTTCAAGTTTGCTCATTTTTCCTCCGATTTTGTAGATTACTCCGTCATTGCGGGCTCGACCCGCAATCTCCGTTTTGCAATGTCGCATAATATTCATACGTCAACCGTGTTTTCGGGTCAACATCACATTTAAGTGTCTCAAGGTAACTAAGTATATCTTCAAGTATCATCCTAAGTGCCTTATCAATATCCTTGAATGCCAACCGCCTGATAATGGAAAGATTGGGGGCTTTTAAACGGTTGGGTTCAATATAATCGGCTATATAGATGATTTTTTCCAGTAGCGACATCTCCGGCCGCCCGGTCGTATGATTCAAGATAGCTTGCAAAATATCCTCATCCGTTATATCAAACTTATTTTTTGCCAGCTGGCTTCCCACCTTGGCGTGCAGTAAATATGGGTTTTTTCGCTCAATATCACTTATTTCAAGCTCATTTTTTTCGCAAATAGAAATTAATTTATGGTGTTCCATACATTTTGCACAGTCATGCAAAAGACCGGCGATTTGAGCTTTTTTGATATCGGCTCCATATGCCATCGCCAACGCGGCGGCAGTGTAAGCGACTCCCAAGGTATGCTCATAACGCTTTGAGTCCAAACTTTTTTCAATTTTATGAGTCAAGCTTTTCATTTTTATATAGTCCATGCCTCTTGATATAGCGCGCGATATTTTCCGGAACGAAAGGTCGGATTGAATCATTAGTTTCCACCGAATAACGGATTATATTTGATGATACCCACACCTTTTTACCCGGCAAAGGTATGATTCTGGCTTTATACTTGTCGGTTAAGTACTCGGCTTGTCGAATAATGTTTTTTCCATCAATATGATCGCGTTGTTTTACGGCAATGATAACTTCCTTAAAAATATATCGGGGATTTTTCCAATTCTCCATCGTAAACAAAGTATCAGCACCAATGATAAAATAAAACTCGGCATCAGGATATGTTTCACGGAGCTGTTTTATCGTTTCACAGGTATATGTCGGACCTTCACGTCTTATCTCAATATCCGAAACATTGATATTGGGGTATTTCTTAACGGCAATTTTTGCCATTTTCAATCTATGCATAGGATCGGCAATGGTTTCATCACTTTTCATATAGGAAAAACCGCTGGGAATTATTAGTAATTCATCCAGCTTTAGCTCCACATAAGCTTCGACTGCCATTTTCAAGTGCCCATTATGGAATGGATTAAAAGTTCCGCCAAGAATGCCAATTTTTTTCATTTATAATCCTCTTAGTTAGTTTGGGTAGTGTCAAGTCTGACACTACATTTTTTAGTTCTTTTCCTTATATTTCCAAGGGTTTAAGCCATCTTTTGCAAATAAAAAACAATGACCTCCCTTTTTTTGGTATAATGTAGTC